>Ga0310343_10000513_pt1 | contig 18623 bp, 17 predicted proteins | sample HC15DNA2025_MG_FD_203519 | JGI IMG/M metagenome (GOLD analysis project Ga0310343, IMG submission 203519) | Marine microbial communities from station ALOHA, North Pacific Subtropical Gyre - HC15-DNA-20-25_MG | ecosystem: Environmental > Aquatic > Marine > Oceanic | place: Pacific Ocean: North... | reverse complement strand
AGAGCCTTGCATGGACCACACCAGGGGGCCCAGAAGTCGACCAAGACGGTTTTGTCTCCGGAGGAGACTACTTTATCAAAGCTTTCCTTGTTCAAGTTTACGAGTTCGCTCATTTCGATGCCGGTGAAGGTTGTGAAGGTTTGGGTTTCGGTTGTTCAGGATTTGAGGAGAAGGAGAACGAGGAGGGTAACGGCCCCCGCGAAAGTCAGAAAATCAATGACCATGAAGACGATGCTTGGTTTCTTCTTGGCTGGAGAAACGGGTGGGCCTCCAGCTGCTCCGGGGGCGCCTGGAGGGCCTCCGGGCGGTGGTGGGCCTCCTACTGGAGGGGCACCTGGGGGTGGGAGAGGACTGCCGCCAGGACCGGGCATGGCGGGAGCTGCGCCGGGTGCTCCACCCGGAGGGGGCAAGCCGGGACCGGCCTTGGGTGCCTCAAGGGAAGGTTTCGTCCCTGCCGGCATAGCGGGTAAGGGAGCAGGACCTGGGGCGGAAGGGCTTGCAGGCGCTTGAAGGGAAGGTGCTGGAGACGGTCCTCCGGCAGGGGAGGGAAGCGGGGCCGGTCCGGGTGCCGGCGCTGGAGCCGGCGTGGCTGCTGCTGCGGGAACCGGGGCAGGAGTAGGTGGGGCATCAGGCGCAGGTACTGCGGGCGCGGGTGGCGCGCCGGCGCTTGGGTCCGTGCCGTCGGCGGGCTTTACTTTGGGGGCGAAAGGAGAACGCGTAACCCTGAACTTGGGGCTGGCTCCGTCTCCGGGCTTGGGGGGCTCTCCTTCCTTAGGGGTAAGTTTCAAGGAGGGCTTGGGCGGTTGAGGGGGGCCGGGATCTGTCATGAAGAATAAAGGTAAAGGTTCGGGATTGAATGTCCGGGTTTGTTCGGCGCGAAGGGAGCTCAGTCTTCGGGGGTGTTTTTGTTGATCAGGTCGGAGAGTTCCTCCCGGGAAGCCTCCTCGAGTGACTTGCCTTTTGAGGAAAGGTCCTCGAAAGTCTTGCAAAGGGTTTCGGTCATCTTGTCATGCGTGTCCTGAGATCCTCCAAGGATCGAGAACTTCTCGGCCTGCGTAATGCGTTTGTGGCCGTCCGAACCATCCAGACCGAGGCCAAGGAGGTGAGCCGACGCCTTGGGTTCCCGGGCAGTCTGGTCATGATCTTGGTGTCTGTCGGTCATAGGTAAATTTATCTACGTAAACGGACGATAGTCAACACTATGAAGGAATATTCTTGCAAGAGCTAGAAGGAAAAAAGGCGGGCGCTGACGGATCCCTCCCACTCGTTTTCCTTGGAAGTCCCGGTTCTTTCGGAGAGGTGAAAAAACCAAATCCAGGAAGTGGAGGGCCTGAATTCAAGGGAAACTCTCCAGTAAGGCATCTTGGGTCGATCTCCCTGTAGCCTGAGGGCCCCGTGTACGGCCTTTCTTTCATTGATGCGGTGAGAGGCTAGGAACTGCCACTGGTCGCTCAGGGAGAGATAATTGAAGTAAGATAGCTCAAGCTGGTTGATTCTTCCGTCTCTCAAAACCGCGGTAATGCTGTTTCTCGTCGTCTCTCCGCGATCGAGATCAATTTTCGCCTCACCCCGGATTCCCAACCAGTTTGCGGGATTGAGCTGGAGTCCGGAATGGAAGTTCCTGGCAAGGTCGTCGCCACTTTCGTTTTCAAGCCAAAGGTCCTGGAAAATCTGCAGGCTAAGCAAGCTGCGGGTTCCTTGCCCGTCTCGGGTGAGGAGATGGTTTCCCCAGCCTACCCGTACTACCTCTTGGGGTTCCAAGTCGTCCGCCTCGATACTGTCGAGGAGATCGACCGGCCCCAAATTCAAGTCGACGATGGAGCGGTCGATTGCGGGAATGAGGGAGAGGTTCTCGGAATCAAGTCGGTTCAACTTTCGATGGCTGAGCGAAAAATCCATGACGTGACGCAGGCCATTGATCCCCCAAGTCTCGTTTTGCAAGTCGTAATCCCCATGGGTAACGTAGTTAAGGTCATTGCCCCATTCCCCCCAAGTTCTTTGGGCATCGGGACCATCGAGCGAGTAATCCTGCAGGCGGTAGCTGAGAAAGGGGGTGTAGGTAAGGCCGTTTGCCAGCCTGATGGGCCGTTGAACTTGATAGCCCAAGTCGAGCTTTCTGGAACGCCGCAGGAGGCTGCCGGCATCGTCTTTTTCCCTGAAGCCGGCAAGCTCGAGGGAAAGGGTGTTGTAAAGATCGGGCTTGGGCCATGGAGTGGGGGCGAGGTCGAAACGAAGGGATGGAGTTTGTTCGATCATTGCCTCGTGGTCGTTCCCCTGCCATCTGGTCATGAGCGATGCGGTCCAGTTGTCGGCCTCGTAGGCAAGTTCGCCAAAATGGTCGTTCCACTGGTGATCATTGAACCTATCCCTCTGAAAGTCCCGAAAGACCTCGGAGTCCTCCTGCCACTCGATTCGTCCGGCCAAGCGCCACCTTCGGTTGAAGCGATTGAGGCTGGAGGCATGAAGGTAGCCGCGACTTTCCTCGATCGCCGATCCCGTAAGGTCAAGACCGCGCTGGTCTCCCTGATCGTCGATCCATCCGGCTTCGAGGGAGCCGCTCCTGAAGCCTTCATCAAGTTCTTCTCTCCAGCTGAGCTTAGGGGCCAGGAATACACCTCTCTCCTCGTAGGCGGTGATTTTGCCTTGCGCGTCCATCGAATCCGAAACCCGATGGTTTCCCTCCATGCCGAGGTACCAGCCCAGACGGTCCCTATGACCGGCATGCAGACCGTAGCGGAAGGGGTTGCGTCCTATATTTCCGGAAAGCGAGGGCAATCCGGCAATTTTCCTGTTTCCGACCTTGAGCGAGACGGCCTTGCCCGTGAGGCGACTTTTATTCTGGTCAAAACTGAGTGACCCGAGTCCAAGGGAGGGCTCGAGGGGATGCCTTTGGTGTAGAAAGACGGTAGCGTCCGAACTGGTGATGATTCCGTTTTCCCTTTTCATCACCGAGCTTTCCATCGCCAACGGATAGTACCCGGCCTTGACGCCACGGGCTTCGAAGTCACCGTTTTGCAAGTTGATTTCGAGGGTTTGCGACAGCAGGCGGAAAGTCCCGTTGGTCAGGATCACCCGGCCCTTGGCGAAGGCCTGAGTGCGGTTGCGGTCGTATTCGATCCGGTCGGCGCGCAGAAGCAGCTTGCCGGAGGAAAGTCGTGCGTTGGGCAGGGCCACGAGCCTTTGTGTCTTCTCGTCGTAGAAGACTTCCTCCTCAGCCTCCAGAATAGTCTTGGGCTGGCTCGAGGATGATTCTTGGGGAATGGCCTGGGCATGAAGGTGGGCCAACTGGGCAAGAAAAAGGATCAGGCAGGCTAGGGTTCTCACTACCCGACTAAGATGAGAGGATGAGGTTCTTTAACAAGGAAGAAATGCCGATGGGCTGTTTTTCTTTGCTCTTCCACTCCTCGCCAGGAGGTATTATAAGGTCAGGAAGGCAATGATCATAAGCGAAAGGGAAATGGAAGAATGCCTGCTGGGCGAGACGGGGGACCCTCATTCTCGCCTTGGCGTTCACCCCCTTGGCGCTAAAAAAGGTCTGGTTGCCCGGGCCTTGGACCCGGGAGCCGATTCGATTCGGATCATCGATCTGCGGGACGATTCCTCCCAGTCGTTGGTCCGCTTGGACGAGAGGGGATTCTTCGAGGTTGCCCTGCCGGGCGAGTCGAAACCTTTTCCCTACCGTTTCGTCTCCCGCAGAGGAGGTGGGGAACATGAATGGGAAGACCCTTATTCCTTTCTTCCATCGGTCGGAAATGATGAGCTGAAGGGATTTAGCGAAGGAACGGACCGGCGTCCTTTTCTCAAGCTTGGTTCCATGCCCCGAATCTTGAATGGCGTGGAAGGAGTTTCCTTCGTCGTCTGGGCCCCTTCCGCGAGGAGCGTCCATCTCGTGGGAGATTTCAACAGCTGGAACTCGAGCTCCCTCCCCATGCGCTCCCTCGGTTCCTGCGGATGTCGCGAGCTTTTCGTGCCCAATGCCCGGGTCGGACAAAAGTACAAATTCAGGGTGCTCGGGGCGGATGGCGTCCTGAGGGAGAAGAGCGACCCCTTTGCCTTTAGGTGCGAATCGCCGCCTGGGAACGCATCCATGGTATGCGACCGCGAACTTGTCGCCGACGGGATCGCCGGAGGCGCCTTGCTTCCCTCCGAAAACCCAAGGGAGGAGGCGCTTTCGATTTATGAGATGCATCTTGGCTCCTGGAAGTTTCACGAGCAGGAGAATCGCCCCTTGAGCTATTTGGAACTGGCCGATTGCCTACCCTCGTACCTCCTCGACATGGGTTTCTCGCACGTGGAGTTTCTTCCTCCCAGCGAATATCCCTTCGGTGCTTCCTGGGGCTATCAGGTAACGGGCTTCTACGCACCCACGCACAGGTATGGTTCGCCAAGCGAATTCAAGGTCCTGGTGGATGCATGCAAGGATGCGGGAATAGGAGTTATCGTCGACTGGGTGCCCGCCCATTTCCCAGCCGACGAGTTCGCCCTCTCCCGGTTTGACGGGACTTGTCTTTTCGAGCATGAGGACCCAAGGCAGGGAAGGCATGCCGAATGGGACACGCTGATCTTCAATTACGGCAGGGCCGAAGTGAGAAGCTTTCTGATCGGAAGCGCCCTTGCCTGGATCGACCGTTTCGGCATTTCGGGCTTCCGGGTTGATGCGGTGGCCTCCATGCTCTACTTGGACTACGGCCGCCAGGAGGGCGAATGGGTGCCTAACCGCATGGGTGGCAACCATAACCTTGAAGCCATCGAATTCATTCGCCAGTTCAACCAGGCCATTCACGAGGAGTATCCTCAGGTGATCAGCATTGCCGAGGAGTCGACTGCTTTTCCTCAGATTACGCAGCCTCCCCACGTGGGCGGTCTGGGTTTCGACTTCAAGTGGAATATGGGCTGGATGCACGACGTACTCGGCTACTTCAGGGCATCCCCCTGGGAGAGGTCGAAACGCCATGACAACCTGACCTTCGGGGCAACTTACCAGTTCTCTGAGAACTTCGTGCAGGCTTTCTCCCACGACGAGGTGGTTCACGGTAAGGGTTCCTTGGCCAACAAGATGAACCTGCCCGAGCAATCCGAGCGACTGGCCAACCTGAGGGCCCTGATGGCCCTGCAATGGACTTGGCCGGGCAAGAAAACCCTCTTCATGGGATGCGAGTTCGGGCAGTGGAAGGAGTGGGATTTCAATGCCCCCCTGGACTGGGCCCTCATGGATGCTCCCCTGCATGCGGGTCTCGTGAACCTTATCCGGGACCTCAACCGCAACTATTCTTCTCATCCCGGTTGGGCGAAATCCGATCACCAGTCGGACAAATTCAGTTGGGTGGACTGCAACGACAGGGACCGGCAGACCCTATCCTTTCTCAGGCTCGGAGAGGAGACCGGGGAAACCCTTCTGGTGGCCTGCAACTTCTCGGGTCGGCTCGTCCACAGGGATTGGGGCTGCCCTCATCCCGGCAGCTGGAAGGTTCTTCTTGATACCGATTCACCGCACTATGGCGGAGAGGGATCGGCTGGAGGGACGGTTTTTTCTTCCCTCGCCAACCCCTACGACGGTCACCCCCAAAGCCTTTCCTTTTCGGTGGGCCGGTGGAGCGTTCGAATCCTTTGCCCGGGGTAAGGGAGACTCAGGGCAAGAGCGTTGGGCCGGCGAGAAAAGGTTACCCGGGAGGAGCGGACCGGGGGACGGCCACGACCCGAACCCCTTCCCGGAAGATCATCCTTCGCCTCAGGTAACCGTCCGACTCATACTCGCTGTAGGTTCCATTGCCTTCTTCAACCCCGGATTCCGGGCAAACTGCTCCATTCGGCTTCCAGACCTGCATGCGAACCAGTTTGCCTTCCCGGTTGAAGGAAACCTGCTCGATCAAGCCTCCCGGGTAATAAGTCTTCCATTCGCCGTCGACCTCACCGTTGAGGGTTTGCCCAACCGTCTTGGGCTTGCCGTCGGGATGCCACTCTTCGAAGGAACCTTCCATCACGTCGTTCTTCCACTCGATTTCGGAAGCCTTGGCCCCATTGTCATGCCAATTCATCCACAGCCCTTGCCTGTGCCCATCCTCGAGGCGGCCCAACGTCTCGAGGTTGCCCCCGTTTCCGGTTGCCTTGACCCACCCGGTGAATGGTTTTTGATCAGCGTCCACGAATAGCATAATCATTCCGTACATCCGTTTGCGGGTAAGCTTTTGGAGGGGCGAGGCCTTGCTGACCACATCCTCGAAAGTCTTGGAATCCCTCAAGTCGGGAGAGCATCCCGGGCCGAGAGGGAGCAACGCGAGAAGGGGGAGTAGCGCCGCAAATATGGCTGGAGGAGCCTGCTTATTCAAAATCGCAATAATTATTCAATTTGAGGGGGAATCCTCTTTTGACGTAAGCGAATCCTTTTTGATTCTCCAGATCAACCTTTCTTTGTTTTTGAAAATCCCCCCTTCATTCCGTCTTCTATCCCTGGTCGGCATACTTATCTTTTCCTAAGGTGCCTTGCGGATAGCTTGTTTTCGCTACTCTTGGCTTCGCTGGCCTCCCTCGAACTGGCCCAGGCCTTTCACGGCTATGTCTTCAAGGCGGCGGGCTTCAACCGGGATCTTCTTGATTTGTCCGTTTTCAACCCCTATGGATTCGGCGACAACCAAGTACTCCTGCTGGTTTTGCTGCTGGCTGCGGTTGTTTCGGTAATCCCGATCTGCCTCGCTTTGCGCAAGCCGATTGGCGAGGTGTTGGGCTGAGCGAATGGGGCGAACAATCTTATTTCGCAAAGGAAGAAGGAAGTAATGATGTTGCCGTCTTCGCCCGAAGGAATTTCATAGCATGACATGATTTTCATTAAGGAGGTGAGCTTGGCCTACGGTCACAAGAAGCTTTTCGAGGAGGTTTCGGAAACGATTTCTCCCCGCGATCGAATTGCCCTGGTGGGTTCCAACGGTTCGGGGAAGACAACCCTCCTGAGGATGCTGATGGGGGATGAAACCCCCGATAGCGGCATGATCGAGAAGCCCGACTACGCCACCGTGGGCTATTTGCCCCAAGACGGCATTTCGGTTGCGGGTCACTCCTTGAGGGAGGAGGCCGGCAAGGCCTTTGCCGACGTGGCGGCGCTCAAGGAGAAGCTCGATGATGCCGAGGTCAAGCTTGGCGAGATGGATCCCGACACGGAGGAATTTTACGACCTGATCGACCTGATGGGATCATGGGAAGAGCAACTGGCTTCCTTCGAGCCCGAGAAAATGAATGCCAGGATTGAGAAAATCATGATGGGCATGGGCTTCTCCCTGCCGGACGTCGATCGTCAACTGGAGGAATTTTCGGGGGGCTGGCAAATGAGGATCGCCCTGGGCAAGCTTCTCCTCCAATCCCCTTCTCTTCTCATCCTGGATGAGCCTACCAATCACCTCGACGTGGTTTCCCAGCACTGGCTGGAGAATTACCTCAAGAGCTACCAGGGGGCCATCCTCGTAATCTCGCACGATCGGGCCTTCCTGGAAACGGTCACCGAGCGGACCCTCGAGCTAAAGATGGGCGCCCTCAACAGCTATAAGGGCAACTACGGGTTTTACCTGCGCGAAAGCGCCGCCCGCAAGGAGAGGCAGCGCAAGGCCTACGTCAACCAGAAGAAGGAGATCCAGAAGGAGAAGGAGTTCATCAACCGCTTCCGGTCCAACGTCAAGAAGGCGGCCATGGTGCAAAGCCGGATCAAGGCCCTGGAGAAGATGGAGCTGGTCAAGCCCGAGGCGGAAGAGAAAAAGATCTACTTCCGGTTTCCTCCCTCGCCACCCGCAAGCCAGAAGGTCGTGGAGATTGAGAACCTGTCCAAGTCCTATGAGGACCTGGAGGTGTTCAGGGGGCTGGACCTAAGGATCGAGAAGGGCGACCGCATTGCCGTGGTCGGAGTCAATGGAGCGGGGAAGTCGACCCTGGCACGGATCCTGGCCGGGGTCGAACCCTTCCAGGATGGGGCAAGGGAGATGGGCGTCAATACGGTGATCGGCTACTTCGCCCAGCACCAGGCGGAGGAACTGAATCCCGCCAACGACGTTCTCACGGAAGTCGAGGAAGTCCTCAGCGACAACCCTGATGCCAATCCCCGGGGCGCCCTCGGGGCCTTGCTTTTTAGCGGCAACGACGTTTTCAAGAAGACCTCCGTCCTTTCGGGCGGGGAGAGAAACCGCGTGGCCTTGGCCAAACTGCTCATGAAGCCTTGCAATTTTCTCATCATGGACGAGCCGACCAACCACCTAGACATTCGAAGCAAGGAGGTTCTCCAGGAAGCCTTGAACCTTTTCGAGGGAACCGCCCTGATCGTAAGCCACGACCGCTCCTTCCTGGATGGGGTGGTGACCAAGGTGCTGGAGGTATCATCGAGCAAGGCCAGGATGCTGACCTGCAACGTTACCGAATACATGCAGAGACTGGACGAGGAAGAGGCTTGAAATCGTAGAGGATCGGGTAAATCCTCGACGCAACCCCATGGCCAAGCTCTATTTCCATTATTCATCGATGAACGCAGGCAAGTCCACCGCCCTCCTGCAGGCGAATCACAATTATGGTGAGCGGGGGATGGCCACGGTACTCTTCACGGCAAAGCTGGATGACCGGGAAGGGGTGGGGGTAATCCGATCGAGGATTGGCATCGACCACCAAGCCCTCGTCTTTGCGGAGGGAGACGACTTGCTGAAGATGGCGCGCAGGGAAAGGGAGCGCGGTCCGGTCGACTGCATCCTGATCGATGAGGCCCAGTTCCTTACCAAGGACCAAGTCGGGCAACTGGCCGATTTGGTGGACTCGGAGGGAATCCCCGTGCTCGCCTATGGGTTGCGGACCGATTTTCTGGGGGAGACTTTTGAGGGAAGCCGATATCTCATGGCGTGGGCGGACGAGATCAAGGAGATCAAGACGATTTGCCACTGCGGAAAGAAGGCAACCATGAACGCCCGCATCGATGCCACCGGCAAGATGGAGACGGAAGGAGCCCAGATCGAAATTGGAGGCAACGAGCGTTACGTCTCGCTTTGCCGCAGTTGCTACTCCAAGGGAAACACCGGCCCAGCCCTTTCCTGAAACGCCGCGATCCTCGACGGCGAATTTGACGTCCCGCAAAAACCCATTCAGAATACTTTTCCATGAAACCCTCGACCCGTCTTCTTTTTCTGCTCATCTTCGCTCTTCCTCTTTCCCTTTCCTTCGGCCAAGTGCAGATCCACGAATGGACGAACAAGGAGGGACGGACCATCAAGGCCAAGTTCGTGCGAAGCGATGCCGAGACGGTCACGATTTTTCTCAACGGCCGTAATTTCGTTCTGAAACTGGCTGACCTCAGCGAGGAGTCTCAGGCACAGGCTCGCAAGCTTTCCGCTCCCTCGGTCCCTCCCGTTGTCCCGGTTGCTCCCGCCCCCGAGACTTCCCCGCCCGCCGGGCAAAGCCCCGGTTCCTCAACGACCAAGCCCTCGTCCAAACCCATCGGGCAGGGAGGCAAGACCGTCCTGCCCGTCCTCGGCTCGGGCAAGTGGGCCCAGTTCCATTCCGTCCTCGAGACCTCCACCCACGACGTGGCCCTTCACGGCAACGGGACTTTCCACCTCTATTTGAAGGACGGGAGCGAAAACCTCCTCAACGGTCGTCCCATCATCCTCCAGTTCAACCACGGGTACTACTCCAAGCCTCACCCCAAGGGATCGACCTATGCCTATCACGTCACGAGGAGCGACTACCATTATTACTACCGCAAGATCACGGGCTTCGAGAACCCTCCCGAGCCCTCCGAGAAACTCGGGCGGATGAAACTGGTGGCCAAGCTCGAGGATGGGGTCAGCATGGAAATCGGCTTTGAGGCCAGCTCCAGGCGGATTGCCATCTGGGGAAAGGCGGAGGACCCTTCCGGGGTCGAGCACCCGACGATCATCGCGCTTAGGCTGGCGGTCCCCGATTCCATTGAGGTCAAGGATGGCGATGGCCTTGCCCAATGGGAATCCATCGTCGACGATACGGCCCTCGACGTGGTTTCCGGTTCCGGGTCCAAGGAAAGGATTCCCTACTTGGAGAAATGGATCGACGCAAAAAAGAAGCTGAGTTTCTCGAAGGGCATCCAGTCGGCCCTCACCACGGGCAAGCTTCTCGGTCGCAGGAAATTGACGGTGGCTCCAAAGTCACTGCGGGATTCCGCCCTTCACGTCGGCAGTTACTCCGGGGTTTTCCCTTTCCAGCATTACCGCTATTACTACCAGGATCGTGAAGGCGGCGAGATCGACAAGAACCGTCGCCTCGAGATCGAGATCAAGTAGGCGCGGCCGTCAGCTCTAGTGTAGGAGCACCTTTAGGAGCAGGAACCCGCCCACCAGCAGGACCCCGAAGGCGAGAGCGAACTTGTTGAAGTGCCGGTCGATCTTCTCCTTCATTGGCTCGCCGAATTTCGAGATGAGGATGGCGACCAGAAAAAAACGAGCCGAGCGACTGACTGCGGAAGCAAGGAGGAAGGGAATCAAGGCCATGCCCATGACCCCGCTGGCAACGGTAAAAACCTTGTAGGGGATGGGCGTGAACCCGGCCAGAAAGACGATGTACCAACCCCATTCCTCGTACCACCCCGAGATTTTTTCGAATTTTTCCGGGGTGAAGCCGGGCACGAAATCATAGAAGAATCCTTCCAGCGCCTCCCAACCGTAGAACCCGATTGCGTATCCGGCAAGGCCTCCGAGGACCGAGGCGATGGAGCAAATGAGGGCAAACTTCAAAGCCTTGCGGATGGCTCCCAGACAGAGGGGAATGAGCAGGACGTCGGGGGGGATTGGAAAGAAGCTGGCCTCGGAGAAGGAAATCAGGCCGAGCCACCAGGAGGAAGTTTTCCTCTCGGCCAGGGAGAGGGTCCAGTCATAGATCCTTCTGAGCGGATTCCTCGATTTCGTCTTCACTCGTAAACCGATGGCTTGAGCGTCCCGACGAAGGGTAGTTGGCGGTACTGCCCGGCATAGTCAAGCCCGTACCCGACCACGAATTCATCGGGGATCGAAAAGCCGGACCAGTCGGCCTTGAAATCATTTTGACGTCGCTCGGGCTTGTCCAGAAAGACGCAGGAGTGTACCGATTCCGGATCCCTTGCGAGGACCTCGTCGTGGACGCGTTTCATGGTGTTGCCCGTGTCGAGGATGTCGTCGACGAGGAGTACGTGCCTGCCCCCGACTTCCGACTTGAGGGAGCTCAGTATGCGGGGAGCGGTCTCGGGATCGGTGGAGTCGCCGTAGCTAGAGACCCGGATGCAGTCGAGCCGAAGCGGGATGGAGAGGTTGCGTATGAGATCGGCCGTGAAGACGATGGCTCCATCCAGCAGGGTGACGAGAAGGATTTCCTTGCCCTCGTAGTGGCGGTCGATTTCCAGTCCAAGCTCGGAAATGCGCCGGCTGATTTGCTCCTCCGTGAGAAGGATCTGCTGGAGGTCGTTTTTCAAGGGATTCGTTCGAGTAACTGGTTGATGCTTGACTGGGCGGAAGAGGCGTAGCCTCCGCCGAAAAGGTTGAAGTGATTGAGCTCGTGGTAGAGGTTGTAGAGAATCTTGCGGATCTTGAACCCGGGGTCGAGAGGATAAACTTCCTCATAGGCTTGGTGAAAGGCTGGGGAGAATCCTCCGAACATATGGGTGAAGGCCAGATCGGTCTCCCGGTCTCCATAGTAACTGGCCGGGTCGAAGACGAAGGGGGCGCCCCTTTGATCGGAAGATGCGTTTCCTCCCCACAGGTCACCGTGAAGAAGGGAGGGGGATGGTGAGTAGCCGACGAAAAAGGCGGAAAGATTTTCCATCAAGTCTGAGGCGCCGTGGAAGGATTGCCCTTTTGCCTTGGCGAGAGAAAATTGATGGTCCAGTCGGTGGTCGCGGTAGAAGTCCGGCCAATTTTCGCCGGGCGGATTGGGTTGGGGGGTAGCCCCGATGCAGTTGTCCCGTTTCCAGCCGAAGTAAGGTTGCCTGATCTGGTGCAGACGGGCCAGTTGCCTTCCCAGGTCGCGCTGACTGGAAGGGGAGGGCGAACCTTCCTCAATATAGGATAGAGCTAGGAAGGAAGCTTGAGCGGTCTTCCCGAAGGCGATGACTCCCGGTACCCGAACGGTCGAAGTTGCCTCGATTTCAAGAAGGGCTTCCGCCTCCGCCTCGAAGTAGTCGAGGAAATCGAGGTCGTTTTGCTTGAGGAAGAAGGAACGACCGTCTTCTCCCTCGATTCTGCTGGCCCGGCTGATGCAACCGCCGGCGATGGAGGCGGATCCGGTGGGGCGGAAGGGGGAGCCGGTGGCTCGGGAAATCGCCTCGGCGACGCTGGGGAAGGAGGAAGAAGTGGGCAAAGCGCTCGGGATTAGGGGGCGAGTGCCCGCTCGAGCTCGTCCAGAAGTCGGTCGCAACCGTCCTCCAGCAGGTCGAGAACCTTTTCGAAACCCGAGGCCCCGCCGTAGTAGGGGTCGGGCACTTCCCGCGTATCCCCGGAGACGTAGGAGCAGAAAGGCTTGATCTTGGAGGCGAGCGCGGGGCTTGGGGCGAGGGAAGAAAGCTCCGAAAAGTTGAAGTCGTCCATGGTGAGCAGCAGGTCGGCCTTCTCGAAGTCTTCGCTAGTGGCCTTGCGGGCGGTCCCGCCTATGGGCAGGTTGCGGGCCTGGGCCGCCTTGCGCATTCGTGGGTCGGGGGGGTTGCCGTGATGCTGGCCGATGGTTCCTGCCGAGTCGCAGGTTATCTTCCCGTCGAGGTTTCTTTTCTCGAGCAGTTTTCGGAAGGTTGCCTCCGCGGCCGGCGAGCGACAGATGTTTCCCCAACAAACGAAAACGATATGCATCCGATCTATCTACTGCCCCGCCTTCCTCGATTCAAGGCTGAACCTCTGCAGTCCTGCTTATCTTGACTCGGGCAACTTGGTTCTCGTTAATGGGGGACAATGAGTAGAAGCATTGCCATCATGGGCTGCGGGTACCTGGGAAGGTTTCTTGCAGAACGTTCCCTGGCCAAGGGCTGGACCGTATCGGCCCTTACCAGAAATCCCCGTACCGCGGAAGCCCTTCGGGCGAACGGCGTCCGGAAAGTCGTTGAAGATAGACTGGAGGGGTCGGGTTGGCACGCCCGTCTCGATCCTGGCTTCGACTACGTCGTAAACTGCGTGGGAGCAGCCAGCCGGGATCTGGGGGGTTACCGCCAATCCTATGCCGAGGGTCAGGAGTCGATCCGCAAATGGTTGACCGAAGGCAAGGTCGGAACCCTGCTTTTCACCAGCAGCATCTCGGTCTATCCGCAAACCGGCGGGCAAGTGGTGGACGAATCCTGTTCCACCGAGGGAGTGTCCGAGCGGGGAGCGCTCCTCCTCCAGGCGGAGCGGACTTGCCTTTTGCCCTCGCCGGCGATCGGCAGGAGCTTCGTTCTGCGTCTGGCCGGGCTTTACGGTCCCGGCCGTCACCTTCTGGTCGACAAGGTGAAGAGGGGTGAAGCCTTGGCCGGCAACTCGGGCCGGAACCTGAACCTGGTTCGTATCGAGGATGCGGCGGGAGCCGTCATTGCCTGCCTTGGGGCGGATGCAAGTAAGGCAGGCGGAATCTACAACGTTTCGGACGGCAAGCCCGCCTCGCGAGGGGCGATCGTTTCTTGGCTGGCCGGGAAACTGGGGGTGAAGGAATCGCCTTTCCTGGAGAACGATCCTCCAGGCGCTCCCGACCGGAGGGTTTCCATCGATGCCATTAGGAGGGACCTGAAATGGGAACCCGAGTATAATTCCTTTGAAAAAGGGTACGAATCGATAGTAGCCTAGTAGCGAACCCGAAGAACTTTTAACTCAAACAAGGAAAAATCATGGTAGGCGTAGGAAAACTTCTCAAGCAGGCTCAGAAAATGCAGCAAAAGATGGAGGAGGCTCAGGCTCTCCTCGCAGAGGAAACGATAGAGGTTTCGGGAGGTGGTGGAGCGGTCTCCATAACCGTCTCGGGCCTGGGCGAGTTCAAGGACTTGAAGCTCGACCCTGAGTTCCTCAAGGAAGATGCGGAATTCATATCCGAGGCCATCCTGCAGGCCATCGTCGATGCGTCCGAGCAGGCCAAGAAGAAAAACGACGAGGCCATGAGCGGTCTCACGGGCGGCATGCAGATGCCTGGTCTTTTCTAGGCGGACAGGTCCTTGACCCCGCATTACGAGCAGTTGATTCAAATCCTCAAGGGGTTGCCCGGCCTGGGGTATCGCTCGGCCGAACGCATAGCCTTGAGCCTCTTGGTCGAGAAGACCGAACAAGCCCAGGCCCTGGTCGATTCCCTGGTCAAGGCTTCGGAGGAGATCGGCCCTTGCCCTTCCTGTGGAAACCTGACCGAGTCGGAGGCCTGCGAGGTATGCCTTTCCCATGAGCGCGATGATTCGCTGGTTTGCGTGGTGGAGAGCGTGCCGGACCTGTTTGCCATGGAACGCTCGGGGGCCTACCGGGGGAAGTACCAGGTGCTTCACGGAAAGCTTTCACCCATCCGGGGTATCGGCCCCGAACGGCTCAACCTGGATTCGCTCAAGGGAAAAATCGAGAGCGGGCGGGTGAGCGAGGTCATCCTCGCCTTGGGAAACGACATGGAGGGGGAGGCGACCTGCCACTACCTCAAGGAAGTCGTAATTGGAGACCATCCCATCAAGGTTTCGAGGATAGGCTTCGGGTTGCCCAGCGGGGGCAACGTGACCTTTGCCGATGAAGTGACCCTCCGCAGCGCTCTGGAGGGCCGGACGGATCTCGACACCGGTTAGGCTTGGTTGCTCAGAAAACCGAGTCGAGAGGGTCGATGGCCTTGTCGCGGTCGAAGGCAGACCAAGCTCCCGTCAGGTATTTGTAGATTCTCGGACCAGTGGCGGAACTGAAGTCGAAGTAGAGCCAGTTGTTGTCGTCCCCAGACCAGATGAAGGCGTTGGAGAAGGTGCCCTGCTCGAGCCAGATCCATTCCAGTTGCGGGGACCAGATCCAGAGCGAGCCGTCGGACTGAGGTTGGGGGTAGATCCATCCCAGGTTGAAGTGGTAGCACCATCCGTTGTCGGCCTGGTAGAAATAGCCCAGCCAATTGCTGACGTACCAGCTGGCGATCGCCTCGGTGGCGCTGATCGAGTCGTTGAGCTTATTGGGCAACTGAACGAAAGTGGCCGTGACGTTGAGATCCTGGGTGAGGGTCAGGGTAATGGAGGACGCATTGGATTCGGAGATGCCCGTCCCGCTCCATACCGAGAAGGCGTTTCCGGTCAACGCGGAAGCCGACAGCGTCACTTGGCTCCCATGCTGGTAGGTGCCCGCCCCGGAAGCGAAACCTTGTCCCGAGACGTTGGTTGTGACGAGGTAGGAACTTAAGGCAAAGGTTGCGGTGAGGTTGGCGTCCTGGGTGACGGTGACCGAAGTGGTGGCGGCAAATGGGTTGGCGAAGGTAAGGTTTCCGTCCCATTTGACGAAGGAATAGCCGCTGGCCGGGATTGCGGAAATCTGGGCGGTGGCGCCGTAGGCAAAGCTTCCGGAACCGGTTGCGCTCCCACCCGCCCCGGCGCTTACCGTGAGCAGGTGACTGACTCCCTGGAAGTTCGCCGTGAGGTTCAGGTCCTGGCTGACGGTTACCGTGGTGGTCGAGGCATTGGCATCGGCAACGGTCCCGCCGGTCCAATTCTGGAAAACGTAGCCGGCAATGGGAGTTGCGGAAATTTGCACGACCTGGTTCGCGGGGTAGGCGCCTCCTCCAGACAGGCCGGAGGCCGAGTTGCCGGGGTTCGCGGCAAGTTGCAGGACGAAGCTTCCGACCGGAATCTGGGCAAAGCCGGCTTGGACGCTATGGTCTCCGGAAATCGTCAGGGTGGTGGTGGATGCATTGGAATCGGAAAGGCCCGGGCCCGTCCAGCCCGTGAAGTAGTATCCTGAATCCGGGGTCGCGACGAGGGTGACCTGGCTCGCGAAGCTATGGGAGGTTCCCGCCGGGGCGTTCGATACCGTTCCTCCTGCTCCTGCGGTCAGGTTCAAGTCGTAGGACAAGGGGGAAAAGTTGGCCTGTACGGATTGGTTGCCATCGATGCGAACGGTGGTTGAGGCGCTGGACGGACTGGAGATCCCGCTGCCCGACTGGGTCCACGAGGCAAAGGCATACCCTGAGTCTGGGGTCGCCACGATGGAGACGTTGGTGTCGTAGGGGTAGGCGCCGGAGGCGCTGTTGACGGACCCCCCGCTCCCGGCGGTTGCGGTCAGCACGTAGTTGATGGGAACAAAGGAAGCGACGGCGCTCTGGATGCCGGTGATGGTAACGTTGGTGTCCTTGGCATTGAGGTCGGTGATGCCGGCGCCGGACCAGGAAGAGAAGGCGTAACCGGTGCTTGGAGTGGCCGAGATCGGGACGACCGAGCCATGGGAGTAGGACTGCGAGAGCCCCGTCGGCACCGTTCCACCCGAATTGGCGGAAATGGTGAAGGCATAGGACTGAAGGGTGAAGTTCGCCGTGACCGAAAGGTCGGAGGAGGCGTTGAACTCGTAGGGGTTGGCGGAGCTCAGGGCCGAGCCGCCGGACGACCAGTTGGCAAAGGCGTAACCGGTTGCGGGCGTCGCCTGGAGCGTAACCGTCGCCCCCTGGTTGTATTGACCGGCGCCGGTCGAGCTGCCGGAAGCGGTGGGGAAGGCATCGGTAGTTACGTTGAGGGAAGGCCATGCCCCCGTTCGGGCTGTATCCCTCTGGAACTGGGGCCAGTCCGAGTCGGCGACCCCGGTTCCTACGCCCACGGCGTAGAGTTTGTTGTCGTAGGAGCCGAAGTATAGGGTGCCATTGGAATCGAGGGCGAGGGATGAGTCGACCAGGCCGCCGATGGTAAAGGGAGGGTCGGTGCCGTTGGTATCCCATGCCTTGGTCCCGTTCGAGTCGAAGGCAAAGAGATGGTTTGATCCTCCTCCGGTATAGGCAACGACGTAGACCCTGCCGCTGGAGTCGACCGCGGGCGAACTGTAGAAGACGTCGCCGATCAGGGTTTCCCAGTTGGCGATGCCCGTGATGGTGTCGATGGAACGGAGATAACCGTCCCGGGAAACGAAGAATGCCTCGTTTGAAAGGCCGAGCACGGGAGATGCATCGACGCGGTCGCCGGTTTGCAGCTTCCAGTTCAGGGAAGCGTTGGTCTCATTGTCCGCGATCGAATAGCAGTAGCCGTTTCCGCTTCCGAAATAGACGTTTCCAGAGAGATCGAGGCAAGGGGAGGAAAGGATCGACTTGTTGGTGTCGGCAACGTCGTCCACGAGGTAGGTCCACTTTTCCGTGCCGTCCGGGTTGACCGCATGAAAGGTCCCGTTCTCGTCCCCAAAATAAACCGTGCCGTCTCGCCCGATGGCTGCGGATGAGGAAATGGGTTGTCCGGCAAAGTATTCCCAGAGCTTGGCTCCGCTCGAATTCAACGCGTAGAAAAAGTAATCCTTGGACCCAACGTAAATCCGCCCGTCCGAGCCGACGGCGGGGCCTGCGATGACGCTGCTGCTGGTGTTGAAGTCCCAGAGCTTGGATCCGTCGGAGGGATTGAGGGCGTAAACCTTGTTGTCCCAGGATCCAACGTATACGGTACCGTCTGTTGCGATGGCGGGTGTGGAGTCGATCCAGTTGCCGGCGGTGAAGGTCCATTTGGTGGTGCCGTCCGGATTGAAGGCATGGAGCTTGTTGTCGTTGGACCCGACGTAGACCGTGCCGTCGGTAGCGACCGCTGGCGAGGAGTAGACGACCCCGCCGGTAGAGGCGTTCCATTCCAATACGGGATCGGTGGGAGCGACGAGGCTTTGGCTTAGGGTATATACCTGGTCGCCACCCGTTCCGGTCCCGCCCCCGGTGGCCAGTCCGGATGCGTAAAAGGTAACGGGGCCTTCGTCGGTCGAGGGCGCGGTCCACTGGAAGTCCCAAGTACCCGTGCTCGATGGGGTGGATTGCTCGGCGTAACCATTGCTGATGCTCATGCCGGCGGATACCGCGCCAAGCGTTCCGCTTGCGGAAGAGCCTGCCTTGGCAATCAATTGAAAACCGTAGCCCCTGTCCTGAGTGCCGGATACGGCGATGCTGAGGTTGTAGGTTTGACCAGGGACGTAGCGGGAAGGCAGGCCCGTGAGGCTAATTGCCCCGTCGCCCGAATTGGCGGTTCCGGAATGGCAGGAAGTACAATTCTGGGCTTCTCCATGCTGCCCGTCGGGAGGACCGGAGGAATTGCCCCACAGGCCGCCGCCAAGAACAAGGCAAACTAGGCCTGGAATGATACGCAGGGCGGGCATCAGGTGCATGAAGCGTAAACGGGTCAGGTTATCGAAGGATGGGCAAAAATGAGTCTTAAGAAAACTTCACGCATTTTCGGACGATTTGCAAAAGTTAAATCAGCTCCCGTCCTCGACCGGAATCTCAATCCTGAAGGAGGTTCCTTTTTCGGTGCTTTTTTCCAGTTCGATTCCGGCCTTCGCCCTGTCCGCCAGCTCCTTGCATATGGCCAAGCCGATACCGGTGCCGTTTTCCTTTTGGCTCTGCATGGGCTTGAATAGATTTCCCTGAGCCTGAGGGGAGATGCCGGGCCCGTTGTCCCGCACGGACAGGAAAAGCGAATCCCCGCGGGATTCGGCCTGCAGGAAGACTTTGACCTCCGGCCCGGACTCGATCGAGTTCTGGATCAG
>Ga0310343_10000511_pt1 | contig 18642 bp, 22 predicted proteins | sample HC15DNA2025_MG_FD_203519 | JGI IMG/M metagenome (GOLD analysis project Ga0310343, IMG submission 203519) | Marine microbial communities from station ALOHA, North Pacific Subtropical Gyre - HC15-DNA-20-25_MG | ecosystem: Environmental > Aquatic > Marine > Oceanic | place: Pacific Ocean: North... | reverse complement strand
CTAATCTACCATCTACCGCCGCCGCTGTAACTCCGGGAATGCTTAGTCCATTAATTGTACTTGCAACATTTGTTACAGTATCTGAAGTATTAACTGCAACCGCAGTCTCATTAATTGTAATGTTTGCAGTGCCTGCAAATGACGGATTAGAAGTCGAACCTTTTACAGTTGCCCAACTCTTGGTCCAAGCATCACTTCCTACAAGTACCCAAGTACCTGAAGTGTTTCTGTAGTATATTCTATTTAAAGTTGAAGTTGCAACAACAGCGTAATCACCAACGGCGCCGACTGTACTGGCAGGTATAATGCCGGTGTATCCGTTATCGTTAAGTGTGCCTGTATTGCTTGTTTGTGTTGCGTCTGTAATTGCAATCGGAACTTTGTTAGTAAAGTTTTGTCCGCCGCTTAATACTGAAGCACCATTCCACTCTTGAATACCCCATAGTGTATTCTTAGTGTCAAACCAATATGTTCCATCTGTTGGATTTGCCGCGGGTGCTGTTGCACTTGCTTCTAATTGTCCTACGTCTAAATCTGCTCTTACAACAAAAGCTCTGTTAGCAATACCCAAGTATGAGTAAGCCGCTTGTAATCCATATTCGTTTAATTCGCTTCCATGAATTGGATTGTTGGTTGTGTCTGCTTTGAAAACTGGATCGCCAAAAGTATCTACTAGATCTCTTTGCGAAGTTAATAGGTAAGGTTTACCTGCATTTGCTGTTTGGGTACCCGGTGCAATACCTGTGCCGGAACCGTTTTGCTTGTTTGCCGCTGTTGCGACAAATAACATTGGAAGGGTACCTGGTTCAGCTGGTGTGTAAAAACTTTCATCAACAACGCTAACCTGTACGCCTGGTGATACTAATCCTGCCATTTTATTTCTCCTATCGTGGACATGTACATTCTACATGTATTTAGCAAATTGAATGGAAAAATATGTAATAAAACATATCAAAAAGGGGTCGAAAAGGTGAGCTAAATACAACATGAGACCTTTATGCGTATGTGGCAAAAGACCTGCCGCAGTTAATTATAAGAAAAACGGAAAAACATTTTATAGAAAAAAATGTGAACAGTGTTTAAAAAACGGTATTGGCCACGGCATACCTCTGTGGGAACAAGCAGGATATGAAAAAACACCTCTCTGCGAAAAATGCGGTTTTAAAAGCAAACATTTAGAGCAGTTTAATGTGTATCATATAGATGGTTCTTTACGTAACACATCATATAGAAACTTAAAAACAATCTGTGCAAACTGCCAAAGAGTATTACAAAAAGAAGGAGTTAAGTGGAAGCAAGGAGATCTTTTACCAGACTTTTAAGGTCCTCTAATGATCCGTCATTAGCTAATATTGCACTCATTTGTATATTTGCCCAAGCCCATTCCGACTTATGAACATCTTCGGGAACTTGTCCTAAATCTTTATATAGTCTAAACCATAAAGGATCTGGTCCTCTACGAACCTGCCAAACGTGTCCATTTAATGCATGTATCATTTTAGCTTCGTTTTCAAATCTCACATCTGGTATAACATAATTTTCACCAGGATTTTCTAACAGATGTTTTTTTACAAGGCTTACCCAGATACCATCAAAAAAACCACTACGCATACAATCAGTACCAAATAATTGAAGGACAAGGCGCGGTGTAATTGTTTCACCAGTTTCTTTTGACCAAAAATCGTCTTTTTCTTCTCGCCATTTTCTTGAGTCATTAGTATCTCCTTCTAACATCTGTCTATCCCAGTTAAACACAGATGCAACGCCATCTTTCAATTTGTCTGCAAAACTAATTTTTTTAAAATTGTGTTCTTCTACAAGAATATCAGCGACACTACCTTTGCCACTTCCAATAAGTCCACAAATACCAATAATCATAATGAATCCTTATACTGTAATTAGTATAAGGTATTATTATCAGAATGTCAAGTGGATTTTAACCAATTGTGAAGCCGTAACCCATACCGCCGGGAATAGCTGTACTAACTTCTTGTTCTAATTTTTCAATTTCAGCGGCCGCTTCATTTTTAAGAGTATCACCATTGAGCTGTCCTCCACCTTGTGGGCCTGCAATAGTAGCAAACTTGCTTCTTGCTTCACCTAGCATATATTTACATGTAGCAAGTGTGTAATCTTTTATCCATTGTTTTGCTAGATAATCATCTAATAGCTGATCGTCTGGACGATAGTTGTAGCACATTAGTAGTAATGTTTCTTCTGTTCTTGATCTTTGTAAAATAGTTAATTTTTTTGTTGCTGTATTCCATTTAAATTCAATGAAAGAACCAAACATTCTTCCTACAAGTTCTTGATACTGCGAAAACATATTATAAGTTGCTAAACCACCCATGTTAGAACTTGCTAACAAGTAGGTATTTGTATATGCTAAATTGAAAGGTTCAAATAAAGTACCACCATCTCCACCGCCTGATCTTGATCCTATGCTTCTTCTAAAAATTTGTCTAACTTCTATTATCTCATTTGGCAAAGTATATTCGTTTTGATCAATTACAGTTGGCATAAAGAAATATGCTTCTTCAACAGAGTTATCTGACCTTTGTCTAAATCTAGTTAATGCTTTGGTAATTGCAGTTTCGTAGTGAGCTGGATCTAATTCAACATCAACCATGCCGCCACCCAGCATATTATTGACATAATCGAATATCTCTTGCTTCTTTGTTGATAATGTTGCCATAAACTATTTCTCCATAGTATTTATCGTTCGATAAATATGTATATGCCAAGACTATCTTTATACAAACCAGAAAAGGGCCGAGATTATCAATTTATAGATGACCGTATCTATGAGATGTTTACTGTGGGCGGAACAGACGTTCATGTACACAAATATTTAGGTCCTAAACAAGTAGCATCAGCAGACGCAACTGCTGATCAACCTCAATATGATGTATTTCAAGAAACAAATATACAGGATTTACTATTTTTAGAAAATAGGGATAGAAAGTATGATCAAGACATATACACTATAAGAGGTGTATATAATGTGCAAGATATTGATTTTAATTTATCACAGTTTGGATTATTCTTAGCTAATGATACACTTTTTATGACTGTACACATCAATAACTCAGTAAAAACTCTGGGTAGAAAATTTATTAGCGGAGATGTAATTGAACTTCCCCATTTAAGAGATGAATACGCATTAGGTGATTTTACAACTTCTATGAAAAGATATTACGTTGTTGAAGAAGTCAGTCGTGCTTCGGAAGGTTATAGTCCTACTTGGTATCCACATCTTTATAGATTAAAACTAAAGCAAATAGTAGATAGCCAAGAATTTAAAGATATTTTAGATAAACCTGCTGAAGAAGAAAATCCAGGTGGCGATACTCTTAGAGATTTAATGAGTAACTACAACAAACAAAAAGAAATTAATGATGCTGTTGTAAAACAAGCTGAAGCAGACACCAAACAAAGTGGATATGAAACAAGTCATTTGTACACTGTTGCAACTAAAGAAGATGGCACTATAGATATTGTTACTACTGATACTAGTGAATTAGATGCTAGTACTGCAAATGAACTCGCAGATAGAGTTACACAAACTCCTAAACGTAAAGGATACGACGGATATCTAGTAGGAGACGGTATTGCACCAAATGGTGAAGCATTTGGACATGGTATAAGTTTTCCAACAGGACAAGTAGAAGGCGATTATTTTTTGAGGACAGACATGTTACCTAATAGATTATTTAGATATGATGGCCGTAGATGGGTCAAGATGGAAGATAAAGTTAGAATGACAATGACTAATAACGATACACGTAACACACAGAAAACTAGTTTTATCAATAATGTGCAAACAAATACAATAGCAGATGAATCAGTACAAGAAAGACAAAGTTTGAGCAAAGCTCTAAGACCTAAGACGGATAACTAAACATGCAACACTTTTATGATGGACAAATAAGAAGATATATTACACAAATTGTAAGATTGTTTAGTAATTTTTCTTATAAAGATAACCAAGCAAAACTTGTACAAGTACCAGTTATGTATGGTGACATGACTAGGCAAGTAGCTTCTATAATAAACAAAAACAGTGAAAATGCAATTCCTTCTGCACCAAGGATGGCTGTATATATCACTGGCTTGGAATTAGATCGTAACAGATTAGCAGACAGTAGTTACGTCAATAAATTAAATCTAAGAGAAAGAGCGTATGATGAATCAGGAAAAGAATACCTAAATACAAAAGGTAAAAATTATACTGTTGAAAGGCTCATGCCTACTCCTTATAATTTAACAGTGAACGTAGATGTTTGGTCAACAAATACAGATCAAAAATTACAGATCATGGAACAAATCATGATGTTGTTCAACCCTAGTTTAGAAATACAGACTACAGATAATTATGTTGATTGGACCAGTTTGTCTGTTTTAAATTTAGAAAATGTAAATTTTAGCAGTAGAAGTATTCCGATGGGAACAGAAAGTGAAATAGACGTAGCTACATTAGGTTTTAGTTCACCAATTTATATTTCACCACCTACAAAAGTTAAAAAACTTGGTGTTGTTACTAATATCGTTACAAGTATATTTGACGAGTCTAAAGGAACAATTAATTTACATTTATCTATGCCAGAACAATTAGCATTTGCAGATACTGCTCGACCTGAAGCAACTACGAAAGCAAAGGTATCTATAGACGAAAATGGAAATGTTGTAAATGAATTTGTTCTTGATAAAGAAAAATCTCAAACCACTAGTTTGCAAACCACAACGTACAAAAATTACGATTTATTAGTGTTAAACAACACAGCACAATTAGTAGAAAATGGTGTGGAAGGAAAAATTGCATGGCCAGGTTGGATGGAAGCATTTACTGAAACATATCAATCTGGCATTTCAGAGCTAAGATTAAAACGTTCTGATTTGACTAACGAAATAAGTGGCACTGTAACAATTAATCCTCTTAACGAATATATGCTTACAGTGAATTGGGATCCAGATACATTACCAACGGACACAGTTATAACTGGACCTACAGGAGATAATACAAAGATAAACTTTATAATTGATCCTTCTAAAACAAATCCATTATCTTTAAAAACCACAGGTACACGAATACTGTTACTTGACGAGTCTATTGGTGATGCTATTAATACTGATGGTGCTGATGCATGGAAAAATGCAGATGGTACTGACTTTATTGCAGGAGCTAATGACATAGTAGAATGGGATGGGTCTAAATGGCATATAGTATTTGATTCTAGCAGTAATGCTAATACTACAGTCTATACCACAAATCTAAATACAGGAATACAATATAAATTTGAAAAAGGTGAATGGCTACTTGCATTTGAAGGTGAGTATCCACAAGGAACCTGGCGTATAAAATTCTAAGATAATTAGTTATATGAAAGAAATTATCTGTAGTGGTGCATTATTCTACGCCAAAAAATCAAAGCGTTTTTTATTTCTACATAGAACGCAAGGCAAACAGAAAGATCTATGGGGACTTGTTGGTGGAACTAATGAAGACAAAGAAACACCTTGGTCAGCATTACAGAGAGAAATAAAAGAAGAAATAGGCGAAACTTCTATTATCAAAACCATACCTCTTGAAACATTCATTAGTAATGATAGTAAATTTAAGTTTCATACATATCTTTGCGTCATAGAAAATGAATTCATACCAACTTTGAATATAGAACACAATGGATATGCTTGGGTAGCATTTAATAAATGGCCAAAACCATTACACCAAGGTTTGAGAAACACACTTTCAAATAAAGTTAATTTAACCAAACTAGAAACAGTATTCAAATTAATAGATTTAGTATGAAAAAGATTACAGTCATAGGCAAAGGCACAGCAGGTTGTATTTCAGTTGCAAATATTGCTAATATATCTAACTATCATGATTTAGAAATAGAATGGATATACGATCCTGAAATAAATCCACAAGCTGTAGGAGAAGGAACTACTTTAGATGTTGTAAACATGTTAGGGGAAAGTTTAGGGTTTGGATGGCCGGACTTAAAACACATTGACGGTCATTATAAAAATGGAATAAGAAAAATAGGATATACAACTACAGATTGTGATTATACGCATAGATTTATGACTCCTAATGTTGCGATTCATTTCAACGCTTTAAAGTTACAGGATTATATAGAACAAAAAATTAAAGAAAATTATTCTAATGTAAAAATTATACAAGGTAATAAAGATACACACAATAATGACAGCGACTATATATTAGATTGTTCGGGCAAACCTAAGTCATACGAACATTATAATCTAACGGAATACATACCAGTTAACAGTGTTTATGTTACTCAATGTTTTTGGCCAGAACCAAAGTTTGATTATACTTTAACTGTTGCAAGACCATATGGCTGGGTATGGGGAATACCTTTACAAAATAGATGTAGTATAGGATATATGTACAATAATAAAATAAATTCCTTAGAAGAAGTAAAAGAAGATGTAAAAAATATTTTTGAAGAATTTAAATTACAACCTAGCGAAACAACAAATGCCTTTAGTTTTAAAAATTATTATAGAAATACAAATTTTGAAGATCATATAGGATATAATGGTAACGCAAGTTTCTTTTTGGAACCATTAGAAGCTACTTCTATCAGTTCTATGATAATGGTTAGTAAACTTTGTGCAGGATATGTGTTAGGAGTAAACGACTCTTTAGACTATATAAACAATGTCTACACATTGAAGTTAAAACAAGTAGAAAATATGATAAATTTACATTATCTTGCAGGCAGTAAATACGACACTCATTTTTGGATAAACGCACAGGACAAAGCAAATAAATTATATAAAAATAGAGTGTTTTATGATACAGAATTTGCTGAATTTTTCAATACTGTAAAATCAAGCAAAAGTAAAATTATGAATCGATTAGTAGACAAAGAATTTAAATCTAGTAGTAATGACACTGAATATGGCACTTGGGGATTACATTCTTGGTATCAAAACATAAAAGGATTAAACTTGGAAAATAAAATCAATGGCAAACAATTCAATTAAAACAGATTACGGTTATGATTTACTTTGGGCATCAACAGCAAGTTACCAAGGTAAAATATTAGTATTTGAAAAAGCTGGAAATAAAACTCCTTTACACTATCACAAAGAAAAAGAGAAACATTACTTTGTTAATACAGGTAAATTTAAGTTAAGATATATAGATACATCTACAGGACAAATATATGATCAAGAAATGTCAGAAGGTAGTGTATTTCATGCTCCTCCATTAATACCTTGTTCTTTAGAAGCTCTAGTAGATAATAGCTCTGTTTCTGAGGTAAATAATAATGCAGGAAGCGATACACATATTGTTATACCTGCAAAACCAATAAATCCGGAGAATAAAAGTGCTGAATAAATTAACACATGCTAGTACGCTTAGAGTAGAAATAGAAGGTTTCAAAAAAACTGCTAGATCTCAACCTAATAAAAACATACAAGAAAAAGTTTTAAAATTATGCAAAGAAATATTGCGTGTAGCAGAATCAATAGACCAACAGCATGATTCTAGAGCGGGTGGATTTATTAGACCTAATCTTGCTTCTGATGATAGAGAAAAAATTGTACGTTTAAGATCTGAAGTACAAAGCCTGTTATCTGTTAAAACTTAAATTACTGATAATCTTTTAATTGTAATTGCACCTACCATAGCAGGATGTGCTGTGCATTGATATCTATAATTTCCACTAATTGACTCAGGAATACGCCAATATAAAACACCGCTATCTTTACCTTGTGCATTACTTCCTGTTTGTACGCCTCCTGAACTGTCAACATAAACCAATCCTACATTGTACGGATTTGAAGTTGGATCTTGTATTTCAAAAGGATGTGATCCTGCACTACTTAAATCAAAAGCAATAGTAGTACCTGCAAGTGCATAAATTGTTGGGTTGTTTCCTGAATAATGCGAATTGAATAAGTAGGCCGATTGTCCTACTGCTGATACCCTAAGCATTGCTATTGCTGGTTCATAAATTAATGCAACATTTAAATTAGCAGAATTAGCATCTTGTAGGGTGTTAAAGTTTAAACCAGTTGCTGAAAATCCTATTGTAACAGTATCTGAACTGTCATTAGTTGTGATGTTTATACCTCCCGACCCTATTAGATTAAGTGTATCAGTAGTGGTATCTGCTTGTATAGTATTTTGACCTGCAACAGCTATGTTACTAAATGCATTCTGGTTAGCATCACCTCCACCTGCGGCTGAACTAGGTGCCCATTTAGCTCCATCCCAAGCTAATACATCATTGCTACTAGGTGCAGATGTTGTTGTATCTACATCACTTAGTGCGTCTATACTAATTGCACTAAGATCACTTGCTGATACAGATGTCAAATAACTTTGTAAATCGCTTATTTGGCTTTCTGTGATACTTAAAGCCGCTTGATGTTGGGTAACTGAACTTTGTGTAATATTTGCATCTGGTACATTTGCCCATGTAACTGCTGATGAAAGGTCGTTAACTTCCGCGGTTAATGCTCCCAAGCCTGCGGCTGTTGGTGGTGTAAATTTAAATTCTCCAGTTGTGTTATCATAACTTATAGCACCATTTCCTGCAGGTGTATTTTCTACACCAACACTTAAACTTGATAACGTTAACACAGCTGGAGTATTTTGCAAGTTATTATAATTTAAGAAGTATTGACTATCAAACCCGTCAAGTGTATCTGCATCAGTACCTGCTCCTCCTGAAGTTGCATCTGCGCCAGGTGCCCACTTTGCTCCATCCCATTTTAAAACTTCACCTGGGTTAGGTGGATTAGATGATGTGTCAACGTCACTTAAAAAATTAATTGGAAAAGAATCCATATTAATAGTAACAATATCTGAATCTGTTGCGATTACTGTAGATAAATTTGTGCCACCAGCAATAGTTAAAGTATCTGTAGTTGTATTGGCAGTTGTGCTTCCTTGATCAGCTGTGAATGTTTCAAATAAATTTTGTGTAGTGCCTCCAGATGCTCCAGTAAAGTTCACTGTTAGCACATCGCCTGTAATAGATGTTGAAATATCTGTACCACCTGCTACCTTAAAAGTATCAGCAGTTGCATCTGCAACTATACTTCCTGTATCCCCTGTCACACTTGTAAATTTGTTTGCTTCGATCGAATTACCAACAATATTCCAAGCTGTACCGTCCCATTGCCATGTTGTGCCACCTACAACATGTGTATCACTTACTGAAGGACTATTTGGAAAATTTATTGCCATATGTTACTCCTTATGTCCAGGGCCTACTTGCATTTAAAGTTCCTGTGTTTTCATCATCATCAGGATTGTATGCATTTGCTTCGTAAGGGTTAGGAAGTCTGTTTTTATTCCAAGTATTAAGGGTTCTATAATAGTTTGCACCTGTAGCACCTGCGGCTAAGCCTTTGCGTTTTGCACTAGCAATAGCTCCTCTATATTCTTGGCGTTGTTCTTTATTCCCGGATTGTTTTGCAACAGCAATTACTAAATCACCCTCTGATATGCCCGCGGCTGTCAATGTCTTTGCTCCATCGTTTGTTTGATTTATAGCAGGATTAGAGTCTGCTCTTATATCACTATACATAGCAGTTGTGATTGGTGAACCTTCTACTGCTTGAGCCAAAGCTGTTAATCCGTTTACAGTTGTTGATCCCATAGTTACTGTAAGGTCAAATACTACACCTGTTAATCCTTTACATTTTATTGTTGCCATTATCCTAATCCTATATTTTTAAATATAAAAGGTTGTCTACCATATTTATTAAACAACATTTTGTTATCTGCACCTAGTAGGCTTGTTCCAAATTGATCATAATCAGTATCACTAGCTGTATCGTAAATAACACTTTTTGCGTCTGCTGTAATCTGTGATTTTAGTTGAGCTGGGGTAATCTGTGGGTTAGCACCAGCTATAAGTGCTGAAACACCAGCTACTTGAGGAGCCGCAAAACTTGTTCCGTTTAATTTTGCTATTTTGAAACTAGTATTTGGTGGATAGTCAAGTCCACTATAAACATTTGTTGTACTTACACATGAAAAAATATTTGTTCCAGGAGCCCACATATTTACTCTTGGGCCTCTACTTGAACTTTGATATGTTTTATCTTGATCATTTTGAACACCTGTGTCAATATTCCCAACCATAAGTGAATTATCACTATGTGGACTACTGCCTCTATGATAAAAATATGTTAATCCTCCATACACTACTGAATTGTTGTAGTCAGTACCTGTAGACAAATCACCTTTATAAAAATCATTTCCTGCGGCAATAACAACATGTACTCCGCCTGCAATCAAATCTTCAACTTCAGCATCTACTGCTGTGACACGATTAGGCATTCTTGAAGCACTCAGTGCCGCTAATTCTGGAACTACACCAGTGCCTGCCCATAATCCATTTCTTGTTGTATAATCAACTCCATAAGTCCAGCTTGTTCCTCTATATGTGCCGCCTGTAGGATTTCCTGTTACCTCACTATAGTAGCCCCAACTCATGTTTACTACTGTTGGTCTTTTGTATCCATTAGGTTGAACAGGTTTACTAGCATGCCATAACCTAATTGCATCAAAACTATCTAGTATAGGCATACCTGTACCAGCATCTCCTGCACCTTCTAGTCCTGATAGCTTTTGACTGAATATTCTAGCTTTTTTTGCAAAACCATATGTTTTACCTGCAACTATTCCTGCACAATGCGTCCCATGCCCATCATAATCTCTATAAAAATTTGCATTTAATGATCCTGCTACTCCAGTTGAATACCAATCAAACGATACACATCTATTGTTTCCTAAATTATCTATAAATTCTGGATGATCAAATTGTACTCCACTATCTTGTATAACAATATCAACACCTTCGCCTTCTAAAGCATATTCGTAATTTTGGTCTGTTGTCGTGCCACTTGCATATAGATTTGTAGGCATGTTAGCTCTTTTCAACCCCCAATTAACTTTAGAAGTATCAGTATCTGGATTGCCTCCTTTTGTAAAGTTTGCAATTTGTGTTGCGTTAAAACCTATCTTTATGTCATCTCTTTGATCTGGTGGTATTTCTACAGCTTCAACCCTTGGATCGTTTTCTAAATTTTTAGCTTCTTCATCAGTTAATGCAAAGTGTGTTGCTCTTCTACTACCAGGTCTAGCATTAACTATGTCTACACTTCTATTAGGTATAGAACTGGAATCTCCTGAAGAAGCAGTTAAATCATTTTCTACTTCTTCTAAGTTTACACCTGCTTTTACAATAACTGTATATTCTTTTTCACTCATTATACTATCGCCGAGTCATCTATGCGTCTCCACGCACCATTTATATACGCTTGTATTTTGTTGTCTTGAGTATTGTATATCATATCACCGTTGTCTGCTGAATATGCATCTCTTTGAGCATTATTAAAATTAGCCAACCTTAATGCTCCTAAATTAATTACAACACCATCTGGTGCTGTCAGCGTAATTTTACTAGCACTATCAAACTCTGGCGAACCTGTACCTGTAGAAACAAAGTTTTTAGCAAACACATCATTTACTACATTTAAATCATTTTGAACAGTCAAATCACTGTTGGCTGTTAATGGCGGAGTTACAGTTATACCACTACTGTCATCTGTATCTATGTTAGTACCAGTAAAAGTAAAACTTCCAATTATTCCTGCTGTAGCTACAGTAGTAAAAGAAAATGTACCAGCTCCGTCTGTTTGCAATACTTGTCCAGTTGTGCCGTCTGTGATACCAAGGTCTGTAATTGACGTTGGTATTGTTGGTTTATTAGATAAAAGTGTGTAATCGCCTACAGTACTTGATGCTGGTTGCACCCATTGTGAACTATCGCCGTCATTTACATATACATATAGCTTTCCAGAAGTGCTATTAAACCAAATATTTCCTGCAGAGGGTGTTGAAGGTACTGTATCAGAAACTTCTATACTAGAACTTCCGCTACCTGTACCAGTTCCTGGATCAGAAATATTTATTTGGTTACCTTGACCAGTATGAAAATGACACCAATACCATAGTGTATCAGGTGCATTACTTTGCACAGTAATTAAAATCTTTTTTGTTGTTGCAGTTTTAAAATTGTCTGTATAGTACCTCATTGAAACAGGATCGTCATCTAGTAAGTAAACTATGCCATGATCAGCAGTTATTTGATCATAGTGAAGACCACCTGGTACTAGATCTCCATCTTGTGTAGTAGAAAACATTAATGGATGCCATAATCCACCAAAGTTAGCATTTGAATCATCTGATTGATCAAATACGTAAGTATACCCTCTTACAAACTGTAATATAGGTTTCTCTACACCGTCTATATAAAAAACTCCTGTAGCTTGTCCTGCAACAGAATCAACACCAACAGTAACAGTTTTTTCTAATACTGCAACGCCGGTATTTGCTATTTGTTGGGTAAAATTTCCTGCTGTAAGTATTGAAAAACCACCCGTAGCTTTTCCGTTATACAAACGTAATGTATTTGCTTGTTTATCAAAGAAGATTTCGCCACTACTTCCTACATTTCTATCAAGAAAATCGTCAGGTCTTGGTATAATTCTAATTCGATCAAATATAGCACTTCTACTCATTTAAGTCTCCAACTATACATATTTATGCTAATATATTCTTCTGTAGTAGTAAGACCAAGTGTCCTGAAATTTTTTGTAATATTTTTCTTCGTGGAATAATATCTCTCTTTTATCATGCGATAGCACATGTTTCACTGACATATTTTTCCTTTGCCAATTCAAAATACGGCCATGTTGTTCATTTTGGAATGTACCTTCTTTTTGCGTATAAGGACATATTTCTATCTTAATTACAGCCATTCTATCTCCTGTAAGGTGGTTTACTATTGCCAAAATATCTATTAAAAAACTGATCGCCACTTTCGTCAAAACTCATAGTAGACATTTTACGTTTTATGCAGAGACTATTGTAGGCATCAACTATTATTCTAAATTTATCTGAATTACCACCTTTGTCTGGGTGGTGTATTTGACACAGTTTTTTAAATTTAGTTTTAATTTGTTGATCGGTAGCTTTTGGTGATATCTTTAATATCTTGTACTCGTTCATTCAAAGTATTCTATCCATCCTGTTGCAATGTATTTAACCTCATTTAGAGGTGGATTTCCTCTATGTGTATGGGTAAATGCCGCTGGCCATAATAATAGTTTTCCTTGCTCAGGTTTAAATCTTTTGCGTTGATATAAGAATTCTGTTTCGCCGCCTTCGCTAACATCATTTAAATATATTGAGAAAACTACAAATCTATTAGAAGCTAATCTTCCGTCATTTTCATAATGCCAACTCATAAACCCTCCGCCCGGTTCTGTCCTTTGTAATTTAACACTGTAAATTCCGTGTGGTGCAGATTGGTTAAGTAGGCTGTATTCATTTACATATTCAGCATAAGCATCTTTGATTTTTTCTATCAGCATGACAGATGTTGGTGCTGTTTTTTCTAATCTTAATGTGTCAGGTTCTAATAAAAAGATTGATTCATCTTTTTTATGGTGTGCTAGACCGTCACCCATTGCTTGTCTATTAATCACAAGTCCTTGTTTTCGCATTGTTTCGAAATATTCAATAACGTCGGCACATTCTTTTCTATTAAGTGCATTTGGTTTTTCATATATAAAATCTTCCATTAGTTCCACCTTACTTTTTTAAGATCATTGTAATTTGGTACAAACTTACTGTCTAGCAAGTGTGCCCTTAATCTTAAATTATCTATATCTTTCTTCTCATATCCTCTTACTACTGAGTCAACTTTATCTTTCTTTACTAATATGTATTGACATAACGGAGTGCCTGCAGGAATCTTGGTTGCACCATCAAACACATGCCAAAACATTTGTACATTTAAAAAATTAGGTCCTTTATCGGCATCTTCTAGAAAACCTATACAACTTGTAAAGTCGTGGTTATCTGGATAAGGTATAGGCATACACAGTAAAGAATATCCTTTAGGTACATACACAATCCAAGGACTTTGAACTTTTATAACAGATTGTATGTTTTTCTTATCGGTATTATACACGCCATAATTATCTTCAGAATGATAACTGATATAATCCCATTTCCAGCCGTGATCAGTATCAATAATTTTTTGGTTAATAGGAGTTCGCCATTGAAATGTTTTACCATCTCCGTTAGTTTCAATAATTATATCTTGCCATGATCTTTGTATCCAGCCGGTGTTATTAAGGCTTATCATGCCTGGACACCTCATCACATGAGTAAATCTGTCGCTATTACTATTTTTACCTTTGTAGTCAGAATTTTTATAATTTTCGTATGCTTTTTTTACCCAATTATACTGTTGTTTTGATGCAGGAATAATAGGCATTATTTCTGTAACTTCTGGTAATAAACTTACAAATTCTACTTTACTCTGTGGTTTGAGAATCTTCTTCTTTAGGCGGTCTAACATATTTTTTACCTTGTCTATTTGCCGTGTTCATTATTTGGTCTAGTCCTCTATTATGAGTATACCAACCTTTTATTTTATCTACATGAACAACATAACCTTTCAAATCGGGCATTGTGTAAAATTTTACATGTTGAACTTGTTCAACTTCTTCGCCATGTATAATTTCTTTAGTGATTGGCATTTCAGGAAAATCACCTTCTTCTTCTTGCACATAAAAAAGAGTGGCTATTCTTGTAACATCTTTTCCATCTTCATCTTCCCAAGTCAGTACAAGTTCTCTATTATTTAAGAATACACTTAAAAAATCTCTTACTTTTATTCTATCTTTTTGTACTTTTCTTGCTGTATAATCATTAGTAGGCTCACGTAGTTTTTGTTCTACATGAATCCATTCTTGGCTCTGTGTTTCTGATAATGGCATTTTATCTCCTGTAAAAATGTTTAGTGAATGTTTCTTTTAGTTTTTGTTTATTAAATTTAAATCCAAAAACCATAAAATATTCACGTTTTTCTAACCATGATTTGTCATGGTTGTTCATATCTCTTACTTCATAACTGTAATCATGCTCTGTAATAGGCACTAGATACATCATAGGTGTACCAGCCTTTAGCATAATTTCGCCTTGGTTAATATTTAAGTAAAATTGGAAGTTCAACTCTGTACTTACGGCTGGGTCTAAAATACCCATAGTATGCTCTAATTCATATGTATCTGGATAAGGAATAGGCAAGACTAAAAATTTTACGCCTGGAGGAGCAACAACATGCCAAGGACTATTCATTTTAACTACTGCATGTTTACTGTAATGTCTTTTTGGTAAGAATTTTGTTACTTCATATGGGTGTGTACCAACTGCATCTCCTCCACGTAATTCATTAAGGTATTGGCTTGGTATTACATAATCAAAATCTTCTCTATCTGAAAATGCTTTGATGACAGTATCATGCCACAACGGAACCATAAATCCATATTTGTATAGTTCAAATATTCCGGGACACATTTGTATATGGCTTGGTTGTAGTGTATTCTTCTTAGTTTTGTAATCAGCCATACAGGTTTTCATCCATTTAGTATGAAAATCTTTTGATTGTATTATTGGAAATGCTTCTGCTACACCAGTTACTTTAGAAAAAAATTCTATTTTATTTTTCATTACATTACCATTATGCTAAATGCAAGGTTTATCCTTTGTTTATTAGATTGATTAACTTCCACTTCGTGCGGAATCCACGCAGGCCATAATATCAAACTGTTATCTTCTGGTGGTAAAGACATAGCTCTTGTGAAAGGAGATTGTCTATTGCATTGATTAAGCACATTTGCCGGATTACTAAAATGTATAAGTCCGGTATCTTCTGCATCTAAATAATATACAGCCGCAAAGCAATCTTTTTCATGTGTATGGAGTACATTTCCTCCTCCAGTATCGTTAACATTTGTCCAATAATTTATATTGATCCTTTTTTGTGTAACATACCCTTTGAAAAATTCGTCCATTTCAAAATAATATTCAGCGGCTCGCATTGTAAGTTCTTGTGTCGCCTTCATTAGCCAATCTAAATTTTGATAATTAGCATTAGATCTCCAGCAATTTGGATTATTTTCTGTTAGTGCTGTACCTTCTGTATTTTTAGTTTCTAATATTTGTCTACGTAAATCATCAACTTGATCTTTAGTACCTATATTTTTTCGTAAAAATAAATCCGAGTGAAATAAACTTAATCTACTGTCCATCCTTCATACCAATCCTTTAAATATGTATACTGATTTGGAAACTTTTTAATTACATTATCTACTCTATCAGTTTGTTGCTTTAAAAAGTCTTCTATATATTCTTCAACTTTTCCGCTGTGACCAAATGTACCTTCAAAAGTTTTATATGCTCCGCCAGCATGTAACATGCTAAACCATTGTTGTGAACTAAACATACTTTGTTTACTAAAAAACAAAAATCTTTTTAGTTCTGGAAAATATTGATTTAACATAAATTGTGCATCACTAGGTAACTCAGTTGGTGTTTTTTCTCTTATTTTCTTCCAATAAGGTGTATCTGATTTTTGGCTAAAGTAGTAATGAGCCCAAACAAATGTTAATATTTCTACACACATTTCGTACCAACCTTGGTTTAAGTTATCTGTAACTTGTTTGTTCCAATTTCCTCCAAAAATGTTTATCAAATCGCATAAAGAATTGACAATACCAGTTGTAAAAGTTATTCCAGTAGCTTCTAATGGTTCAACAAATCCGCCAGCCAACCCAATACCACATACATTTTTTAAGGCAATGTCTTTATGTGTACCACATTTCATTTGTAAGTGCTTTGCTGGAGCTTCAAATTCACCAATTGCTTCTCTTAATTCCTTTTCAGCATCTTCTGGTGAAATAAAATCACTATCATATACATAACCGTTACCTATTCTTGCATACGTAGGTATAGTCCATCGCCACCCACATGTCATTGTTGTTGCTTTGGTATAAGGATGGCATTCCTCTTCTGGATTTGTATATTGAGTAGGTATAGCTACTGCACTATCGTTAGGCAACCAACCTTCTTTTTTGTAATCAACAAATTCTGACCCAAGTGTTTTTTCTAGTAATTGACTTTTAAAGCCGGAACAATCTAAGTATAGATCTGCAGAATATTCTTTTCCTTTGTCATCAATTAGTTTTGTTATTCCGTTTTCGTCTGTTTCCGCACTAGATATTTTTGTATCTACATATTCTATTTTGTCTCCTAGGAGATCTTTTAGTGCAGTAATTATATCATAAGCACCAAAATGAACTGCGCCGTATCCGTCCAAGCCTTGATTATAATTATGATCTAAAAGTTCTGTCATTTTTGGACTTTTATTTGCTTTAGCTAATCTATAAGCAGGATACCATTTAGCAAATTCTTTATAAGGCTTTCCTATAAAGTAATCACTTGTAAAAATTCCTGTAGTTGGCATATAATTGTTTACACTATCATTATCAACAAAATAAGGATCTTCATTCCAACCAGTAAGTTCTACACCATATTTAAAACTTGCATTACTTGGTTGCATCCATTGTCTAGGGTCTAAACCACAGGCATATAAAAATTTAGCTGTCAAGGGCTGTGTTCCTTCTCCAACCCCAATCGGTCCAGCACTCGCATCTTCTATTAGAGTAATTTTTATTGGGAATCTTAAATTAGCTGTTAGATAAGAAGCTGTTAACCATCCGCTGGTTCCGCCACCAAAAATTATAATATTTTCTATTTTTTTATTCATTTTCATTCCTACTATAGTATGTATAATCAAAAGTTACATTAAAAGACAAAGATGATCTCTGATTTTCCGATTTGTTAGGTTCTACTTTGTGTAGAATCCAGCTAGGAAACAATAGTATATTTCCTTGTATTGCTTTAATTTTAAATAAGTTGTTATATAAAGGCGATGGGTGGGGAAAGCTAACAGTATAAGGATTGCTACTTTTAAAAATAATATCTCCACAGTTTTCAGGTGCTTCATGATAGTACACACCGCTTATCATATTAGGTTGATAGCCATGTTCATGATAACCTATTAATTCTTTTGTAGAAAATATGTTTATCCATGAAGCATCTACTTGTAAAGTATTATCAACAAAAGGTTGCCGTGTTTGTTTTAAGTATTCATAACAATGATACATTAAGCCTTTTTTAAAAATAGACATATCAAATTTTTCAATTACATTTGTTTCTTTATTAGGTACATATGTAGTTGTTGCAGTATCGTTATCAGGTTGCCATTCATTTTTAAAATCTGATTGTTCTATTGCTTTATTAATTTCCTCCCTGATTATTTCTACATGTCCAAAAGGAGATTGATATATAGGTACACTGAATATATTGTTTATACTAGACCTCATACGTTTAACACCACAATATACAAGCCGTTCCACCAAGCACTTGCATCTTCTTGTTCATTTAAAAGTATTTTTTCATAACTTACTAGTCTATTAATAGAATTAATTCCTTGTCTTGCACCTTCTACAACACCATCCCAATTAGCATCGTCAAAAACTAATAAACATTCATCTGCAAAACATTTACCATAATGTTCAACTGCTCTTTTAGTGCTCTCTATGTCATGCGGGCCATCATAAAACCACATATTAATTTTACCTTTAAATCTACTTGTATCAACTGTAAACATATCTTGGTTAATAATCTCAACTTGATTATCGCCCCGCCATTCATTTATATTT
>Ga0310343_10000509_pt1 | contig 18651 bp, 14 predicted proteins | sample HC15DNA2025_MG_FD_203519 | JGI IMG/M metagenome (GOLD analysis project Ga0310343, IMG submission 203519) | Marine microbial communities from station ALOHA, North Pacific Subtropical Gyre - HC15-DNA-20-25_MG | ecosystem: Environmental > Aquatic > Marine > Oceanic | place: Pacific Ocean: North... | reverse complement strand
CAGTGAAGCCTCCTGGAATCATGTCGATTAGGGGTTTTCCTTCGGCGGAGACGGGCCCGCTACGTTCGAATCCGGTCGCCCAAAGGGCGATGTCATTGTGGTGGGCCCCCCAGTCAGTCATGGTTCCGCCAGAGTATTCCCACCAGTAACGGAAAAGGCGATGGGCCCGCTCCTCGACGTAATCGACGTAGGGAGTTTGCCCCTGCCACATATCCCAGTCCATTCCATTTGGGACAGGTTTCTTTCCGAATGGGCCAAGACGCTGGCCTGCTGGCAAGTAGACATCGATCTCCTGGAGTTCGCCTATGATTTTGTTGCGGGCTATTTCGCAAGCCAAACGGAAGCGAGGATCGCTGCGCTGCTGCGTCCCCGTTTGAAGGATACGCTTAGACTTTTCCTCCTCTTTGACCAGATGTTTGCCCTCGTCGATAGTCAAGGTGAGCGGTTTTTCGCAGTAGACGTCTTTGCCAGCTCTCATGGCTGCCAGAGAAATTAGCGTATGCCAATGGTCGACAGTCCCGCATACGACGACATCGACATTCCTCTGCTCCATCACCTTTCGGAAATCCTTGAAGGCCTTGGCCTTGGGCCATTTAACCTTGGCTTTAGCCAACTGAGCATCGTCGACATCGCATACTGCGACCATCTCTCCGTAGTAGGCTGCCGCATTTCCGACCCCGGTTCCGCGTCCACCGCAGCCGACTAGGGCCACGCCGATTTTCTCGTTGGCCGATTTGGAATATTTTCCTGCGGTCTGAGCCAAGCACTCTTCGACGTACCAAGACGGTAGGGCGGTTGCTCCAGCAACGACGGTTGCGTTTCTAATGAACTTTCTGCGATTCATGGGGAAATGGGATAGCTGAGATTGTGCAGAGAATCATCTCCGTCGATCGAGGAATTGCAAGTCAGCTCTGGTGGTGACTATGAAGGTCTTGCCATTATGCGGAAATTTCATCGCGGAATGAATTTGGCCGCCCGGAGATCGGCCGCTCCGTTTCCGACATGGGATGGCTCGTTTTCCAATGATTTTCACGAAAAAGGGCCTTCTTTCCCCTTTACATGACTGATAAATTGCATCTTTCTTCTCGGTTTTCTCAAAAGTCATGCAAAAGACTAAGAAATCGATAGCCAAGCGCTTCAAGCTGACAGGATCTGGCAAGCTGATTCGTCGTTCCCCCGGGATGCGACACCATCTTCACCAGAAAACCACCAAGCAGAAGCGCAGTTTAAGTCGCGATAAGAGCGTATCCCCCGGCCGCCAGGCCGACTTGGTACGCGGTCTACCACACGGCCTCTAATCGCCGATCGCGAGCATTTATTTCGTAAAGGTAACAGAATCAATAGGCGACCTACCGAAATCTAACCGAAGAAAGGAACAACATGCCTAGAGCTACTAATTCACCTGCGTACCGGAAACGGCGCAAAAAGATGCTGAAGCAAGCCAAGGGCTACTTCGGCAACAAGTCGCGTCTCTACAAGTACGCTAAAGAAGCGGTCGATCACGCTTTGCAATACGCCTATCGCGATCGGCGCGTTAAAAAACGGACGATGCGTCAGCTTTGGATCGTTCGTATCAATGCCGCTTGCCGAGCCCAGGGCATCAGCTACAGCCGATTCCAGGAAGGTCTGAAAGCTGCGGAAATCACGCTCGATCGCAAGGTCTTGGCTGAACTGGCCGTTCGCGACGAAGAAGCCTTTAACGGGCTGGTCGGAAAGGCTAAAGAAGCCCTGAAGGCGAAGACGGCAGCGTAAGCGGATTGATTGGATTTCCGAGGAGCCTGACAAATGCGGCCCCTCGGCGATTTTCGACTTTAAACGGATGGGGTTCGGGTGTCTTCTCGAGCTCCATTTTTATTGAATCCTAAGGGAATTCGAAAAGGCGCATGGAAAAAGAACTCGATGAAATAGTGGCTTATACCGGTCAGCAGGCTGACGGGGTAACGACACGAGCCCAACTGGAATCGCTAAAGGCGGAAGTTTCCGGTCCTAATGGACGTTTGACGGGGGTTATGCAGGGGATGAAGGACGTTCCCAAAGAAGACCGGCCCGCTTTCGGCAAACGGATTAATGAAGTCAAGCAAGCGGTGCAGGCGATCTTCGACGGCATTCTAGAGACGGTGGAGGCATCCGAAATAGCGGCGGAATTGGGGCCGGCCGTGGATCCTTCCTTGTCATCGGCGGACTTCGGGCCAGGCAGTCTTCACCCATTGACGCAGATCCGGGAAGAGATTTGCCGTATCTTCAAGCAAATCGGATTTACGGTGGCGGAAGGAACCGAAGTGGAAACAGAGTACTACTGCTTCGATGCCCTTAATACGCCGGACAACCATCCGGCTCGGGATTTGCAGGATACCTTTTATCTTCAAGACGATATCGCGTTCGGGAATGTTTCCAAGAAAACTGACGAACGATATTTGCTTCGTACGCACACTTCCTCTGTGCAAATCCGTACCATGCTCGAAACGGAGCCTCCCGTGCGTATCATATCGCCAGGGCGTTGCTTTCGCCGCGATACAGTGGACGCTACCCACAGCGCCAATTTCCATCAAGTGGAAGGCCTCTATGTAGATAAGCATGTAACGGTGAGGGATCTGAAGGCGACGCTCGACTACTTTTTCGAACAGTTGCTGGGAAAAGGAACTACGACGCGGTTTCGGCCGCATTTTTTCCCATATACAGAGCCGAGCTTTGAGGTGGATTTCTCGTCAAGCCATCTAGCCAAGCTAGGCAGCGATTGGGTGGAAATCGCTGGCTGCGGAATGGTAGAGCCAGAAGTGTTTGCGGCGGTCGATTACGATCCAGAATTGTATTCAGGATTTGCATTTGGCATGGGTATCGAACGTATCGCCATGATCGTCTATGGAATCGATGATATACGTTACTTCTATCAAAATGATCACCGCTTTTTGAAGCAGTTCGTGTAAATGGAGATATCCAAAAAGTAGAATAAGATGAAAGTTTCTCTCAATTGGTTAAAGTGGTACGTGGATCTGCCTGAAAGTCCTCAAGAGATCGCCGATTCGCTGACACTCCTAGGATTCGAGGTGGATGACATTGAAACGACGGGAGTACCGCCGCTCGAACATGTGATTGTGGGCGAGGTTTTGGAGCGCGAGCAGCATCCGAATGCGGACAGGCTTGGGGTTTGTCGCGTGGCTCTTGGCGATTCCGTAGGCGAAAAGTCGATCGTGTGCGGGGCGTCCAACTACAAAGTGGGCGACCGTGTGCCGGTTGCCTTGCCAGGAGCGACTTTGCCCGGAGGTTTCACAATCAAACGCTCGAAGCTGCGAGGAGTGGAATCGGACGGTATGATGTGCTCCGGCAAGGAGATTGGAGCGAGCGAAGACGCTGCCGGTTTATTGATTCTATCAGGTAAGCCTGAGCTAGGGACGCCGATTAATGACGTGCTGACCGCTAACGATACTGTTTTCAACCTCGAGGTTACCCCGAATCGTCCGGATTGCCTGTCCCACATTGGCATAGCCCGCGAGCTGGCCGCTTGGTACCGCAGAAATCTTGCCATCCCGGAGGCGAAAACTTACGCTTCGATCGGAGGCAAGGCGCCCGTGGACGATCGATTCACGAGCCTTGAGGTCGAGTGTCCGGAAGATTGTCCTTTGTATTTAGCTACAGTTGTCAAAGGACTGAAGATTGGGCCCAGCCCGGTCTGGATGCAGGACTTGCTGCAATCAGTTGGCTTGAGGCCGATCAACAATGTTGTAGATGTAACCAATTTTGTGTTACATGAATGCGGAAACCCTATGCATGCATTCGATGCCCGTGATATAGCGGAGGGACGCATTATTGTCAGGAATGCCAAAGATGGAGAGAATATCACTACCTTGGATGGAGAGGAGAGATCGCTGTCTGACCGGATGACCGTTATAGCTGATCCAGAAGGGGCATTGGCCGTGGCAGGCGTTATGGGCGGCCAGAATTCGGAAGTGAAGGAGGATACGACGGACTTGGTTCTTGAAGTAGCCTGTTTCAATCCGAGAACAATCCGGTGGGTGTCTAAGACTATGGGGCTTTCTTCCGATAGTTCTTATCGTTTCGAGCGAGGCATTGATATTCATTCTCTCGAGTATGCTCGGGACCGGGCAATCCAATTGATTTTGGAAACTGCAGGCGGGGAACTGTGTGAGCCGTCGTACAGCGCGGGAATCGCTGTACCGTCTGATCGGATCATAGCTATATCCACCGATTGGGTACGAACTCGTTCAGGTTTTGAGATTTCCGATGCCGAGATCGAAGAGAGCCTTCAAGCCCTTGGGTTGAATATCGCAGGCAGATCTGGCGAAACCTGGGAGGTGAATATCCCTAGCTTGCGAGGAGATCTAAAGCGACCAATCGATTTGCTAGAAGAGATTCTTCGGATATACGGTACACACCGGATCCCCGCTGCTTCCGTCGTGGCCACCGCTACTACCGATACAGATCATCCGATAACGGAGTTTATTCGGCGCTCCACTAGTTTTATGGTGGGGCAAGACTTTTGCGAGGCCGTGAATTACACCTTGCGCTCGAACGAAGATCAGAGCGATTGGCTCGCGGATATTCAGGGTTCTGGGTTGGCGTTAAAAAATCCGATCAGCGAGGACCAGGCGGAACTACGATTCTCTCTTCTGGAAGGTCTGATGGATACAGCTCGGCTTAACCAGTCCCGCAATACCGGGGCCACGCGATTCTTCGAGACCGGCCGCGTTTTTCGAGAATTGGGCGGCAAAATTGTGGAGCTCATTTCCGTAGCGTTTGTCGAGTGTGGAGTGAACGCCTACAGAAGTTGGACGGAGCCGTTGAGAGATGATTTTTACAAAGCCAAGAATAGGGTTTCCGGGATTGCCGGATTCTCTGGATTCGACGTCAGCCGTTTTCGGGTAGGAGCGATCTCAGACGGGGACTCCGTTTGGCAAGATGGCCATGCGGCTGCGATCTTGGAGGGAAAAGCCGGATTCTTCGCAACGATGGGCATGCTGAATTTGAAGCGGACTCGCGACAAGGACATCGATGGTATTTTAGTGGCCGGCGAGTTTTGTGTTTTGCCCGATCGATTGAAGGCTCCGAAGAGACCCAGGTTCGAGGCCTTTAGTTTGTTTCCTCCATCGACTAAAGATCTCTCGGTGCTGGCGGATCAAGCAGAGCAATCTGGATCGATTTGCAGCGCCATCTCTAAATTCGCTTTCAAATCGACGAAGGGAGCCTTCGATGTGGAGAGGGTAGAAGTTTTCGATGTATACGAAGGAGAGGGTATTCCCGACGGAAAGAAGAGTGTGGCTGTATCGATTACCTTTCGGTCGAAAGACCGTACGCTGAAGGATAAGGAAGTGAATGCCGCCTTCGACGCGATTCAGACTATGGTTCGGGAAAAAACGGCCTACGACATTCGCGACTAGTTGGCAGGTGAGAATTAAGAGGATAGACAAGATGTCGGAGGAACGATCGATCGATATTGAAAAGGTGGCGGATCTCGCTCGCATCGCTCTTACCAATGATGAAAAGAGCAAGTTATCGGGCCAATTGAATTCGATTCTCGAGTACATCAATAAACTCAACGAGTTGGATACAGACGATGTTGAGCCAATGGCTCATCCCCATTCCGTTTTCAATGTCTGGCGGGAAGACAAAGCCGAAACCGGACTACCAATCCAGGAAGCTCTAAAGAATGCCCCTAAACAGCGACAGAACATGATCGTCGTCCCGAAAGTGGTAGAGTGAGGAGCGTGATTGAATCAATCGAGACAAGACGACTTCATGGGTGACGAATTGCATTTCAAATCTGCTGGCGAACTGAGCGATCTACTGAGCTCAGGATCGGTTTCTTCGGTCGAGATCGTTAAGGCTTTTATCAATCGGGTAGAGGCAGTTGACAATAGCGTGAAAGCCTTCAATAGCTACGACGCTGAAGACGCATTAGCCCAAGCCAAAGTTTCGGATGAGCGCCGGGTCAAAGGCGAAACACTTAGCGAACTGGATGGGATACCAGTGGGATTGAAAGACAATCTGGCCGTCAAGGACCAGCCATTGACCTGCTCGAGCAAGATTCTCGAATCATTCATTTCCCCCTACGATGGAACCTGTATTCAAAAACTAAAGGCGAAGGGCGCGGTTCTTTGGGGTCGGCTGAATATGGATGAGTTCGCCATGGGTTCATCGACGGAAAATTCGGGCACGCATACGACTTCTAATCCGTGGGACTTGGAGCGAATTCCGGGAGGCAGTTCGGGTGGATCGGCTGCCGCCGTAGCCGCTTGCGAAGCCCCGGTCGCGCTCGGCAGCGACACAGGAGGCTCCATCAGACAACCCGCATCCCACTGCGGTGTGGTTGGTTTGAAGCCGACCTATGGAAGAGTTTCCAGATTCGGCTTAGCTGCATTCGCCTCCTCTCTTGATCAGATCGGCCCTATCGCCCGCAATATCGACGACGCTGCGTTGCTGTTGAACGCGATATCTGGATACGATTCGCATGATTCTACATCCATCGATATCGCTGTACCGGATTTTAGGAAGGCGGCGGCAGACGTCAGCGACAGAAAATGGACGATCGGATTGCCAAAGGAGTATTTTGAGGAAAGTTCCGATCCGGAGGCTATCATGCCCGTTTTAGATGCCATCGAGTTCTACAAGTCGCAAGGATTCGAATTCAAGAATATTTCTTTGCCGCGCACGGAGTACGCAGTAGCGAGCTACTACATTATCGCCACCGCTGAAGCTTCATCCAACCTGGCCCGGTATGACGGAATTCGGTACACCTCACGAGCTGAGGACTTTGACGGCAAGGACTCTATCGATGTTTATCGTCAATCTCGTGCTTTGGGTTTTGGGGAAGAGGTTAAACGCCGCGTGATTCTTGGCACTTATGTACTCAGTAGCGGCTACTATGATGCCTACTATTTGAAAGCCCAAAAATGCCGTACGCTTATACGGAGCGATTTCGAAAACGCATTTGAATCGGTGGATGCCATTATGACCCCGACTTCTCCGACACCCGCTACATTGAAAGGGGCCCATGCTGAGGATCCGTTGGCAATGTACTTGAGCGACATCTATACGATTTCCGCCAATTTGGCGGGTATACCTGGTTTGTCGCTACCTTGTGGATATGTTGACGGATTACCTGTCGGATTGCAGATCCTGGGAAAGCCGTTCAAAGAAGAGGAGATTTTCAGAGTGGGGCGGATTTTCGAGAAGGCCCATGCTTTCAAGGACGAGTATCCTGAACTTTAATCGAAGCCGTAAAAAGTGCAGCAAAACTGATGAAATACGAAGCGGTTATTGGCCTAGAGGTTCACGTCCAGATTAAGACGGAGTCAAAAATATTCTCAGGAAGTCGAAGTGGGTATGGATACGAGCCCAACGAATTAGTCGATCCGGTTGTGTTTGGGTTGCCAGGAGCTTTGCCGGTTATGAACAAGGCCGCGCTCGATGGAATCATCAAGGCAGGCCTGGCGTTCAAATGCTCAATCCCGGACTGGTGCAAATGGGATCGGAAAAACTATTTCTATCCCGATAGCCCCAACAATTATCAGATCACCCAATACGATCAGCCCATATGCCAAGGTGGTGAAGTGGAAATCGAGCTTTCAGGCGATTCCCGGGCCGAGATGGGGGAGCACAAGAATATTAAACTGACGCGAATTCATCTTGAGAATGACGTCGGAAAATTGAATCACTTTACGGAGGACAGCCTAGTTGATTATAATCGGGCGTTTACTCCTTTGATGGAGATCGTAAGCGAGCCTGATATGCATTCGGGGGATGAAGCTTTCGGCTTTTTAACCTCGATTAGGCAGACGATGATCTATTGCGGCGTTTCGGATTGCGACATGGAGAAGGGCCAGATGCGAGCGGACGCGAATATATCCGTCCGACCGGTGGGCGAAACGACATTGGGCTCGAAGATTGAGCTTAAGAATCTCAATAGTATAACGGGGGTTAAGAACGGCATCGAATATGAAATAAAGAGGCAGATTCGGGAGTTGAAGAAGGGGAATTCCATCAAGCAAGCTACTTGGAGATGGAATGCCGATCTCGGACGAACGGAACTGATGCGGGAAAAAGAAGACGCTCACGACTACCGCTACTTCCCAGACCCTGATCTGCTGCCGGTCCGAATTGATGATGAATGGAGAAACCGGATACGTTCCGAGATTCCGGAGCTCCCTTTCGAAAAGCAGAGCCGGTTTATGGACGATTATGATCTGCCATACACGATTGCATCCGTCTTGGTTCCTGACAGGGCGTTGAGCGAATTCTTTGAGGAGGCGGCGAAAAAGAATCCTTCCAAGGCGAAAGCGATCGGCAACTATGTAACCAATGATCTGCTGCGGGAATTGTCCGAAGCCGGACAATCGCTCGCGGTGTGCAAGGTTTCTCCGGAACACCTGCTTTCACTGGTAGAGGCTGTGGAAAAGGGGACAATTACCAAGCAGATTGCCAAGGATGTGTTCGTAGAAATGTTTCAGAGCGGCGAACTAGCTGGAAAAATAATCGATAGGAAGGGATTGAAGCCCGATTTCGATGATGAGCAAGTGAAGGTCTGGTGCCAAGAGGCGATCAATGAGAACCCAAAGCCAGTCGATGATTTCCGATCCGGGAACGACAAAGCCCTTAATGCTCTGCTTGGACAAGTAATGAAGAAGAGTCGGGGCAAGGCGAATCCACAGTCGGTAAATCAAGTGTTGCGCGAGCTGCTGAGTTAGCTAGATTCTCTTTGATAACAGGAGAGCGGCAGGCATTTCGGACCGCACGGGCAAACGAAGGGAATTAACATTGAGTAAAGTGAAGAGAGCTGGAGACGCACCAGTAAAGTTGGAACTAGAAGAGGGGGAAACCTACGCCTATTGTACCTGTGGCGAATCGGCAAATCAGCCGTTTTGCGATGGTTCGCACAAAGAGACGGAGTTTCGTCCACAGATATTCAAAGCGGAAAAGAGTGGATCCCACTTTCTTTGTGCTTGTAAGAGCACTGGAAACACGCCCTTTTGCGACGGTAGCCATAGCAACTAGGCGAGGCTCGGTCGTGGGCCTTCAGTCCGCGCAAAAACAAACTACGCCGGCTCCGCGTGGCCTAACGTTTCCCTCTAATTGAAGCTTTCTGTGAAGGACCTTATCGGCTTGGTAATATTCTTTGTTGAATCGTACCACGCTCTAGGGCTGCAGTTGGCTGTTTAATTAGGTTGCGGTCGCAAAATGGCCTGCTTATGGCTTACCGCCGATTTTAAGCGATGAAGTCATTTTACATAACGACAGCGATTGATTACGCTAACGGTAGACCACATCTGGGACATGCTTATGAAAAAGTTCTAACGGATGTCGTAGCGCGTTTTCGTCGTTTGATGGGCGATGAGGTTTATTTCCTGACCGGCTTGGATGAGCATGGGCAAAAGGTACAGCAATCCGCCGAAGCTCGCGGCATAGAGCCAATAGAGTTGTGCGATGAAGCGGCGGAAAATTTCATTGGGCTCTGCGCCAAACTGAATGTATCCAACGACGACTACATTCGGACGACGGAGGATCGGCACAAGGAAGTGGTGCAAGCCATCCTGCAAAAGCTCTACGATCAGGGAGATATCTACAAGGCCGATTACCACGGATACTACAGCCGTCGGGCAGAGCAATTCCTTCAGGAGAAGGATAGAGATGAGAATGGGGAATGGCCTGTGATTTTCGGTGAGGTCGAGGAGATAACGGAGAGCAACTATTTCTTCAAGCTGAGTCAGCATCAAGATTGGCTAGTAGAGCACCTCGAGACGAATGAAGCCTTTATATTCCCTCGCTTTCGGACTAAGCAGGTTCTAGAATTCCTGAAGGAGCCAATCAACGATCTGTGCATTTCGCGCCCAAAGGAGCGTCTGGAGTGGGGAATCTCGCTGCCATTTGACGAAAACTATGTGACTTACGTTTGGTTCGATGCGTTGGTGAACTACGTATCCGCTATTGGATACGGCATGGATGAGTTCGAAGATCGCTGGCCGGTGGACTTCCACGTGATCGGCAAAGACATCCTCGTTCCGCCGCACGCGGTCTATTGGCCTATTATGTTAAAGGCGGCTGGGATAGCGCTCCCAAAGAGTCTTCTGGTCCATGGCTGGTGGCTAATATCGGGTGCGAAAATGTCGAAAAGTACGGGAACGGTAATTGATCCCTTGGATCTTGTGGATCTATATGGTTCCGACGCATTCCGGTATTTCGTCACGAGGGAGATGAATGTCGGTCAGGACAGCGAGTTTTCCGAAGAGCGATATCTCGCTCGTTACAACTCCGACCTGGCTAACGATCTCGGGAATTTGCTCAGCCGCGTACTGACGATGTTGAATCGGGGGCTCGGTGGAGTGATCCCGTCGCCCGAGGTTGAGGAAGAATTAGAGACCGAACTGTGGAAACTTTGGGATGCGACCCGTGAAGAGACTCTCGAACTATACAACGGCTTCCAATTTCACATCGGCTTGGAGAAGGCGTTTCACTTCATTGGTTCGATCAATCGCTATGCCGAGCAGCGCGCCCCATGGAAGCTGGCAAAGTCGGAGGATGAGAAGGATATCAAGTTGTTGAATACAACACTCTTTGTAATGTCTGAAGCCCTTCGTTTGGCGGTGGGGCTAGTCGAGCCAGTTATGCCGGAAACCAATGAAAAAGTCTATGGACTACTTGGTTATGAAAGCGATGCGGAATGGAAAGCTCGCCTGGTTCGCGGGACTGATATCGCAGGCAATAAGGTGGGCGAAAAGACGATTTTGTTTCCAAAACCGCAGAACCATTCCTGAGCTTATCGATCCTTGGATATTTTTCCACTAGACCCTTCCGCCCCGACAACTGAAGAAGCCCTGGGAGCCTTTTTGGAAGGCATCCAAGGCAGAGCGGAGTCGTTGGGTCATGGGCAGCTTGTCAGCATTTCGATCAATTCCAAAGCTCTGGATCCGCTAGCAGTTCTAGAGTTGATTTACGAGCCAGGAGAGCTTCATTTCTATATGGAAAGGCGTTCGGATGGAATGGCTCTAGCTGGCGCTGAGAAGGCTCTTGCCTTGAAGCCCGGCGATGGTAATCGATTTGAAAATGCCAGGGAGTTTATTGAAGACACGCTAGCGAATACTATAGCCGTGGGGGATTCGAGCCTCCCATTCTTTGGCCCGCACTTCTTTTGCGGATTCACCTTTTTCGAAGAAAAGGAAGAGAGCAGCTATTTCGATCCAGCCACCGTCTTCGTGCCTAAATGGCAAGTAACTACGGCGTCGGGAAAATGCGTAGCGACCGCGAGCGCCTTTATTGATGTGGAAAGCGACATCGATTCGATTAAAAATCGTATATGGAATGCCAATACAAAATTCAGCACGTTCGAATATAGCCGAGTTGACGGCGTACAGGAAAAGAGCGATCGACCAAAATGGCACGTGGAAAGCGTTGAGGGAGAAGGAGACGGGAGCGCATTTGTCGAGGCTGTGGAGCAGGCGCTAGCGGAGATTGGAGAGGGGGCATTTGAGAAAATCGTTTTGGCCCGTTCCAAAACCTTTAGGGCTAATCAGGAGTTTCATCCCTTAGAAATACTAAATGGGCTGCGTGAGCAGTATCCTGACTGCTATGCGTTCTCATTTGCGAATGGTGATGGGCAGAGCTTCATTGGGGCTAGTCCTGAACGGCTAGTCAAACTGGAGGACAGTGTAGTGAAGGTGGACGTTCTGGCTGGATCGGCTCCGCGTGGTGCGACAGCGACTGAAGATGCCAGATTGGGTAGTCAGTTACTGAGAAGCGAAAAGGACCAATACGAACATAAAGTCGTTGTCGATTCGATACGGCGTCGTCTTCATGATTTGGGGGTTGGGGCTGAGATATTGGGGAGTCCGATCCTGAAGCGACTAAGTAATGTTCAACATCTATACAATGAGATAACCGCTAATGTGTCGGAGGGTTTGGATGTTTTGCAATTGCTTAAGGAGCTTCATCCTTCGCCGGCGGTTGGTGGCTCGCCTAGATCGGCTGCCTGCCAGCGAATCAGACATTATGAGAATTTCGATAGGGGATTGTACGCGGGCCCAATCGGATGGGTTAACAGCTCATTTGAGGGAGAGTTTCTGGTGGGCATCCGTTCTGCGTTGGTGGACGAGGATCTTGCCTCGCTTTACGCGGGAGTGGGAATAGTGAAGGGATCTGTGGCAGAAAACGAGACCGTGGAAACGGACTTGAAGTTTAAGGCATTGCTGGAAAGTCTAAATTAGATGCCTGAAGACACGGCTTATCTAAACTACATCTGGTCACGAACAATCGTCGAGACTCTGCTTACCAAGGGCTTGCGTCATGCCGTCATTTGTCCCGGGTCGCGTAGTTCGCCTTTAGCTTTGGCTTTTGCCCGGACAGCGGGAATCGAATCCGTTCCTGTGCTGGATGAGCGATCGGCTGGATTCTTCGCCTTAGGGTTGGCGAAGCGTGACGGTATACCAGTAGCAGTTGTGTGTACATCGGGTACTGCCGCGGTTAATCTGTATCCGGCGGTTGTGGAAGCGAAAGAGTGCGGCGTTCCATTGATCTTGCTGACCGCGGATCGGCCACACGAGCTCAGAGATTGCCGAGCCGGTCAGACTATCGATCAGGTGAAGCTTTACGGTTCCTCTCCAGTTCATCAATTGGAGTTGTCTACTCCTTGGGAAGGGGAAGAAAGTTTACGCTATGTGTGCTCATCGATGACTACGCTGTGGAAGCGTTCGATGGCTCCACGAATGGGACCAGTCCACGCGAATTTGCCTTTTAGAGAGCCTTTGATCTCCCTGGAAAATATCGAGGAAGCCGAAGCGAATCCCATGTCTGATTGGATCGAAAAGCATGTTCGGCTTTCTGAAAGGACTGTTCAAAAGCCGGAGTCGATAATCGATCTTGAAGAGTTTACTGATTGTTCGAAGGGTATGATTCTTGTAGGCAGTCCTTTGTCGTCTGTATCAAAGGAATGGGTAGAAAACCTAGCTAAGTTTTCGAGTAGCTTAAAATGGCCGGTATTGGCCGACGCTCTTAGCCCGGTACGCAATTACTCCGAGCGATTTCCTAATTTGATTTGCGGCTACAACTACATTTGTGCGGCGATGGAACCTGGTTCTAAGCTTGCACCAGAGAGAGCCATTGTAATTGGCGATCTACCGATAGGGAAACCGCTCCGCTCTTGGTTTGACGAGTCTAATTTGGAGACGGTTTTTCTAGCTCCATTTCCGAGTGATTTCGACCCTGGGCATAACTTGAGCGTTAGCCGTTGTTTCGATTTCAATCGAGGAGTTCCTGCTTGCAGTAACAGGGAAGATAATGCGTTTGCAGATCTTTGGCTGAGCAAGGAGCAATTGGTTAAAGTGGCTATTGACCGAAGATTGTGGTCTTGCGATTCGCTTTTCGAAGGAGAGGTGGCGGCGGCTCTATCTCGAGAGATTGAACCGGATGAGGCTGTATTTGTATCCAATAGTTTACCGCCAAGAGATATGGAATTCTATTGGACGCCGAATGATTCACATGCGAATGTATATTCTTCTAGGGGCGCAAATGGTATCGATGGCATTCTTTCAACGTCAATGGGTGTAGCTCATCGCGGTGCTCCAACTTATTTGGTGACCGGCGATTTGGCCCTTTTGTACGATACCAATGGAGCCTTGATCGCCAATGAGCTTAAAGGAGTGTTAACTATCATTCTCCTCAACAATCAAGGAGGCGGAATTTTCGATATGCTGCCGGTTTCTGGAATCGAGAATGAGTTCGAGCGCTTTTTCGCTACTGATCAACAAATCGATTTCCGAAATTGGGCCCGTACCTACCAGTTCCGCCATAGCAAAGTAGACACTTTATCAGACTTTCTCGATAGCCTAAAAAGCGAACATAAGGAAGGGGTCCGCGTAATTGAAATCCTACTAGATAGGAAACGGGATGCTGAAAGAAGGAAGCAGTGGTTCCGAGAAATTGTGGATACGTTAGGTGCCGTCTAGCTGCTCTCTTTTTCCAGCATTTCAGCGATGAGCCCAGCTCTGAGGTTAAAGCGAGTAAAATGGGCTGCATCGCACTTCAAGTGTTCTAGAGCAGTTCTGATTATGATGGCGGCAGCCGGAATTATATCGGCCCTCTCTATTGGTATTCCTAAATGCACTATCCGTTCTTCAAGGTTAGCGGAGCAGATTTCCTGACAGAGTGATTGAAGGTCGGAAATCGTTGCCGAAGTGGCGTTGTTTCGCCTGCACAAAATACCATCCAGGGTAGAAGACGCTCCACCGGTCAGTACGGCGGTTCTGATAGCGGCATTGGGCCCAATAGGGGAGTGCGAGAGAGTTTTAACGACGTGTTTCTCGATCGCTGTTTCACTTTCCTGAAGGAGCGGTATTTTCCGATCTTGTATGAATGTGGAAGCCAGCCTTACCGCGCCTAGATTGAAGCTTCGATGCGTTTTTTGAATTCTGTCTTCAAATTGGATACACTCCATGGAGCCACCACCGAGATCGATCAGGACGAAGTTGTTTAGATCGGATAGTTCCGAGTCTTGTAGAGCTCCCTTTCCAATAAAGTGGGCCTCGTTGTCACCGCTTAGAACTTCGATGTCTATCCCAGTCTTATCCAATATGGCCTTCGAGAATTCCACTTGATTGCTGGCGTCACGAACCGCGCTTGTCGCTACTATCTTCAAGTCTGCCAGATCGTATTGCCGAGCTATTTGGCACAGTCGCCCGACAGCCATGGCGGCTTTTCCGATGTCAGCGTTGAGAATTCTAGGTGGATTCAGTGTCATGCCTTCACCGATACGTTTCTCCTCGACTTCAAATAGAACCTGCTCGAATTGCCCGGATTGGCTAGGCTCGACAATCAGCAATTTGATGGAGTTGCTGCCAATGTCTATTATACCTATCTGCATCGATAGATTAAGTTGAATCTATAATCAGAGGGTGAAGCTTCCGGGTGCAATTACTAGGGTGAATTCACCTTTCTTACTAGACTGCTCAAAATTGGTTTCCAGTTCGCCCAGGCTAGCCGTATGTATCGATTCGAATCGTTTTGTAATTTCTCGGCCAATGCATATGAACCTGGCTGGCCCGAGTATTTCTAGCATTTCCGAGAACAGTTTTTCAATACGATGGCAGGATTCGTATACAATAATCGAATGATTCAGATCCTTATTTGATTCGAGGAATCGTCTTCGGGCGGTGCTTTTCGGAGGCAGAAAGCCGACAAATAAGAATCGATCGGAAGGAAGACCGCTGACAGAGAGCAAGGCGATGGCGGAGCAGGGGCCGGGAACGGGCACGACTGGAAAGCCTCGTTTACGACACTCGCGAGTCAATCGGAAACCGGGATCACTTAGTCCGGGCGTGCCTGCATCGGAAATTAGAGCTACCGATTTGCCCTGAGCGAGTTCTTCAGCCAGTTTTGGAGCCATCGTCCGCTCGTTGTTTTCATGATAGGAAACGGTGCGATTATCGATTTCCAATTTCGAAAGCAGTTTGCCAGATACGCGTGTATCTTCGCAGGCTATCAGGAGAACCTTTTGCAAGATTGCTATGGCTCGCTCGCTAATATCCGTGAGGTTCCCGAGCGGCGTGGCCACAACATAGAGCGATCCCGGCTCGGGGTTTAGCGAGGCGTTTGAGGCACTCAATCCCTCGGGCTTAGGCATGGGGAATCAGTACGCTGATCGTCAATTTCTTAGCGGCTGGTAGCTCCCATCCCAGGAACGCCACCTTCCCAGTCTTTGGGTCGGCTCCATGGAATGGTGGACTCGTCTACTTCGGTGCAGCCGGTGAAGATAAAGTTCAAGCCGAGAATCGCGATTGCCAAGAATAGTGAGAGTAGTTTCTTCATTAGTTATAAATTTCCAATTTATTACAATATCGCCCGTTTCCGGGTGGACTTCCGTAGACTCTGGCAAGATTTGAGTGATGCTCAAGTTTTCCTTTACTTCAGTGAACTGAATATTGACTGCGAGTTTCCCGTCTCTTTGGATCTCCAGCAAATAATCCAGTCGCACGGCACTGGTGTAGCCGAGATTTATTACGACAAAGGATAATTTGGGACCAGCGGTGAGAATTTGTCCATTCTATCAGCCTGGGGCTGAATCCAGGTTTCTATAAGTATCTGAAAAAGAGACATTTGTTTTAGTCACCTGCGAATTTTTTAGTTATAGGATCCTCGCCCTAAGCGAGGCGATTTCCTGTTCGTACTAGGTGGCTTTATCTAGGCTGATCGAGCTAGCGTGCGGCTCGGTCATCTCTTTTTTCAGGTCAGCAAGGGCGTTTTGCAACGATTCCTCTTTATTCAGGCACATAACCATCTCATCCGGAAACCGGCCGTTTTCCCACTTTAATTGATTGGATCGAGCCGTAATAGTGGTGATGTTGGGGCAGGCTTTCTTAAGCGACTGGTTGGACTTTTGAGGTCGTGAGTGTAGATTATCGATCTTAGAGCTTTGCTCAATATTCGTCGATTACGTCGTTTAAAGTTAGGTGTTAGTTTTTAATATTCTGATGCAAGTTGTTATTTGCCAGGAGATTAAGGAATTAAAACCCGTCGGATGCGATAGGCCTGATGACTGCCAATACTGAAAGGAAATTCATTATAGAATAGGGGCTCAAACGCCTAATGAGTGAGTTCGGATAGGAACTTGTGTCGAAAAGGCAATAACGCGTCTATTTCGGACGGAGATCCGCTAAAAGCTCATTTCGAGATAGAGAACGTTGAACGGTACCAGATTTCGCTGCGGGATTTCGCGATTCCCTTTTTACCGTTGGCGACCAAATGATTTGCTAGTTTGTAAACTAGCTCCGCTTTTTCTGGCTGGCCGATTCGAGTTGCGAGCGAAGGGGCATCCAATGCCTCTCCATCTGCTCTGTTCAATGCCTTCATGATTTCAAGGCTGAGATCAATTGCTTTGCCCGCAGCCTTTTTGCCTGCTTCGACGCCAGGCTGGTTATAGGCGTTTATTCCGATGAGTGCGGCGTAGAGACCAACAGCGCGTTCATAGAGAGCGATCAATCCTGAAATCGATTCGGTCGAGATGCGTTCTGTGGTAATCGTGATCGAATTCCGGTCTTTTTCGCTCAGTGCGTCGCGAGTACCCATGTAAAAGCCGTGCAAATAGTCGCCTGAAGTTACGCCGTCCTCGACATCGATGGATTCCCCGTTCCGATCTTCCAGTACCTCGATGAAAGTAACGAAGAAATTGGATACACCATCCCGCAACTGCTGAACGTAAGCGTGCTGATCGGTTGAACCTTTATTTCCGTAGACGGCAATACCTTGGTTAACGACATGACCGTCAAGATCCCTCTCTTTGCCGAGGCTCTCCATAATAAGCTGCTGGAGGTATCGAGAAAAGAGCAATAGACGGTCTTTGTACGGAAGAACGACCATATCCTTCGCGCCTGATCCGTTCGTTTCCTTGTGCCAACCCAAGGCAAGCAAAGCCGATGGGTTTTCCTTAATTTGGTTTTTCCTTGTGATGGCGTCCATTGATCGGGCTCCTGCTAGAAGCGCGTCTATATCGATGCCCTGAACGGCTGCTGGGACGAGGCCGACGGGTCCTAGTACGGATGTGCGCCCTCCGACCCAATCCCACATGGGAAAGCGTTCTATCCAGTTTTCGGCCTGAGCGGTTTGGTCGAGCTTACTGCCTACTCCGGTAATGGCGACAGCATGATCCGAGAAGGCGAAACCAGCCTTTTCATAGGCGGCCTTCGCTTCCAGCATGCCGTTTCGAGTTTCTGCAGTTCCTCCTGATTTGGAGACGACCAGGCAAAGCGTACGTCCAAGATTGTCGCCGATGACATCGAGCGTGAGATCGATTCCATCTGGATCGGTGTTGTCAAAAAAGTGGATACGGGCTTTGTCCGAGCTTGGGTTTTCTAGGGCATGGGCTATAAACTGGGGGCCTAGGGCGGAACCTCCGATACCGATAACCAGGACGTCCGTAAAAACGCCTTGGCTTCCTGAAAGTTCTCCTGAATGAACGCGAGCAGCGAATTGCCCGATGCGTTCGACCGTTGATGCGATTTCCTCAGAAATCTCGGGGCTGGGAGCCTTATCCGGGTCGCGAAGCCAGTAGTGGCCTACCATGCGCTCTTCATCTGGATTGGCTATCGCTCCCTTTTCGAGGGCATCCATGTGCGCGAAGGCCTTCTCGAAATTGCTTTCTAAATTCTCAAAGTCCGACTCGGTTAATTCGGTCCGGCTTAAGTCGATATTCAGGTTCGCTTCAGGAAAATCGAAGGCGAATTGGGTGTAGCGTTCCCAAGTCATAGTGAAGTTAGCGGTTGGAAATGGACTATTTGTCGGTGACTGCTCCTTCGGAAGCGGATGCTACCAGTTTAGCATATTTGCCGAGGACCCCTCTGGTTTCCCCAGGCCCTTTGGGCTCGTAAGCAGCCATTCGGCTTTCGTATTCAGAATCTCGGATATTGAGAGAGATCGTATTCTTCACCGCGTCGATTTCAATCTCGTCACCAGATTGAACGATGCCAATCGGACCTCCGCATGCGGCCTCTGGAGTGATATGGCCAACATCGAATCCATGACTTCCTCCAGAAAATCGCCCGTCGGTGATGAGAGCTACGTCATTGATCAGTCCTCGTCCTGCAACTGCGGACGTTGGCGATAGCATTTCCCGCATGCCTGGTCCGCCTACGGGGCCTTCGTTGCGTATGACCACTACAT
>Ga0310343_10000508_pt1 | contig 18668 bp, 12 predicted proteins | sample HC15DNA2025_MG_FD_203519 | JGI IMG/M metagenome (GOLD analysis project Ga0310343, IMG submission 203519) | Marine microbial communities from station ALOHA, North Pacific Subtropical Gyre - HC15-DNA-20-25_MG | ecosystem: Environmental > Aquatic > Marine > Oceanic | place: Pacific Ocean: North... | reverse complement strand
TTTGAGTCGTGTGTAGGGGGTGCTGTAATCAGCTTCTGATATGAAGCATTCCGAACTGTGCATGAGTAGGAAAGTTGGGTTCTTGCCGGCTCCATAAGTTGATTCATCGTTGAGAAGTTCTGCAGGATCTAAAGAAATGGTTCCTCTTCTAAAGGGGATGATGTTGTTTACCCTATCTTCGAGTGTAAGCCACTTTGATTTTGACCTATCTTCAAGCCATCCTTTTGCTCTCATTGCATTTGTTATCATATGACCGAGAGGGGGTGACTTTCTATCGTCATGTGTGAAGTTTAGCCCCTCTCCGTCGACCCATTTGGATACGTTTCTACCACCCCTTCCTTCAGGGGACCCTACTATGATCAACCTGTCCTGAACCCTTGTGGCTGCTACATAGAGGAGTCTTCTGTTTTCTGCATCTTTTCGAGACTTGTTTATCCATCTAGCATGTTCCCAAACAGCTGATTGGAGTTGCTTTTTGCCTCCCCATGGTCGGGGGTTTCCAGAGAATAAATCTGCAGAGACGGTGAATGGTGAGTTGCTCATTTTCACCATACGATCACTGAATAAGTCAGCGAGGATAACCACCTTACTCTGAAGGCCTTTTGAACCATGGATAGACATCATTCGAATGGCGTCTGAAGGTGGTCTTGTCTTGCTTTTTATACCGCCAGATAAGTCTTCTCGAAGGGAGCGGAGAACATCTGCCGCCATAAGAATCGAATCACCTTCCCTATCCAGGATTTCAGCGATTACGCCGATTGCTTGCTCCGCATCCTGTCTTGATGTTTCATCGGGATATGCGATGAGGAGATCAGAAGAGTCCAGGGTCTCATTTAGAACGTCCAGTACTCTTCCCGAATTTATCAAACGTATCCATCTCTCTACCATTTTTCCTGCTGGAACCGATTTCAGGAAAATTGCTAATTTATCCATTAGGTTCTCTCCCTCTTTAACATCAAAAATGAACTTGTCTAATTCATAGTCTGACAGCCCGATGAGGGGGGATCTTGAAACCCATGCTGCGTGGTGTTTGGAATTTGGTCGGGCACAGAACTGGAATAATGCCTCTATGATGCTTGCAGTGGGGCGTTCGAATAAGTCTCCCTCTTGATCAGCGTGTGCGTTTATGCCATATTCAGAAAGTTCTCTTAGCAAAGCATCTCTTATGCCGGTTCTAGTCGCCATGAGTATCATGATGTCATCAGGGTTGACTGGTTTGCACTCTTGAGTTATCCAGTCTCCTTCGGCACTCTTTATTCTAACCGGGTTCCCTTCAATAAGAGATTTGACTCTCATAGCGATAAGTCGTGAAATGCGGTCAACGTTTCCAGCTTGGTCATTAAACAAAGGGTTGACTGCTATTGTTAGGTCTTCTGGCGGATCGTCAAAAATCTCTTCAGCAGACGGGCATATCCACTCTATGTGACCCCTTCCCTGAAGGCTCTCGACTGTTTTCAGAGAGGGGTCGCCATCCTCGATGCCCCCGTAGCACTGGTCGAAACGACTTGGGGATCTGAGGTCTTGCGCATCAGCATACCATGATCCTCTTCTAACCGTCCTGTGGCGTTCTGAGAATACGTCCTTCCACCATTCATTCATTACATTAAGCAAACCACTCTTTGTCCTGAAATTCACATCGAGGCGTATCAACCCCTCCGACCTAGCTTCGATATCTTGAGGAGATATGCTTTCTCCTGGACCATCGACCTGATCAAATCTTATCCAAGGTTCAAGATCTCTACCAGAAGCGATGCGTCGTGCCCCTGCGGTGGCAAATGCAGCAGCGTGTTCGTGTCTGGGGTCACGACTTTTATTCTTAGAACGGAGAGGAGGGTCATTTGAGAGAACTGGTATGTTATCAAGTTCCCATGAATTAATCCGCCTCAAGTGGTTGCTATACTCTCTAAATCTGGATGGTTCAGCTTGTCTGAAAGCATAGATTGACTGTTTGATGTCACCCACATAGCAAACGGTGGGCTGCCACGGCGTTTCTGGGACTTCACTCTCACCCGGTTTAATTTCTCTTGGCCCCCACAATCTTGCCAGTAGTCTCCATTGCAAGGGAGAGTTGTCTTGCGCTTCGTCTATGATGAATGCTCGGAATCTCCTCCTGATCGACTTAACTGTGCTGAATCGTTGTTCTAAGTCAACGGCTGCCTGCTGTAATGTGGCCTCAGAGAGTGTATGCTCATCTTCCCCAATCATGGAATACAGTTCATGCAGAGCTTTCTCGATATGATCATCTTGCCATGGTTCCGAGGGCCCCCGATCTAAGATTCTAATTACTTCAGTAGGATATAATCCTTCAATTTTGCATATGTGTGGGCAGTTGAGAAGGAGGAGGTCGCCTGCAAGTCTAAGGCTGTCATCATGATCTCGTATCCCTTCTCTCAATTTTAGGCCCCTTAGAATTTCCATTAGTCCGGTCATTGCCAGACGTAGATCTTCCAGATGATTGGCCTCGGACTCAATTGACATCGTGAAGGAGTCCAAATCTGAGTCTTCTCGAATTCGTTCAGGAGGTGGGTATGATACAGATTGAACTCCTCTGACAGGTTCTAAATGACTCATTGTAACCGAGTATCTGATTATCTCAGATGCATCATCGCTTTCCAATAATCTCCGAATATTCTGAATTGATTGCTTGAATTCCTCTTTTGCTGATTTGGATTCTTTCGTATGGCCAAATTTACCCAAGGGAAGGATTCCCGATGGCCAATTTCTAGTTGATGGGATGGTGTCTCTTGGAAAGATCTTAGAGGTCTCAGCGAGGGTTTTTGTTTTCGAAACTGACATAAGCTTCGATATCCAAGAAATTTTTTCCAGGTATGTATTGGGATTGGTTTCAGAAAGATTGTTCAGGAGTTCTATTCGGTCATTTTTATTCCATCCGTTTGGGGAAAATATTTGCCTTTTATTTTTGATTAGCTCAATAAAATGGCTCAGAGATTCGTGTATTTCATTGAATATCGCAGAATTGGGGATATGTGATTCCTCTGGAAATAATGTCTCGATTAATAATGTGGGTTCAATCTTAATCTCTCCCGAAAGACCTCTGGAGGCCTCTTCAACTAAAATCGAGTTTCTGAGTAGGCCTTGCAAAAGTCCATTCAGCCTTCTTCGTCCCGAATACATCTTGGTTAGCCTGTCCCTTGCTCTGAGGATTCTCAAAGCGTATTCACTCTGAAGCAATTCTGAGTCCGATGCTGTAAACCGAAATGGGTCGGATGGGAGTTTCCAGAAAGTGTCGATTGCATCGATGCGCAGGGTCTCCCTTTGAGCATCAGTGACTATGTTGTCATTTATCGGTTCTCCTAATGAGGTCAGATGTGGGGCTATTAACCTAGAAAAAAAGGAATGGATGGTACCGATGGGTGCGTCTTCGAGAAGCATCGTGAGTTGTTCTTTGTCTGCTTCAGAGTGAAGTCTTGGATCAGAACTTTGCTCCCTATCTCTGGTTCCAACTTTTAGATTGGATATACTCTCTCTTAGGCGTGTTCTCATCTCATTAGCAGCTGCTTTTGTGAATGTAAGGAGCACGACTTCTCCGGGCAACAAGCCCTTCCAAAGAGTCGGGTCTGTCATCTCCGTCTTTGATGAACGGATCTTTCCTAGAGAAGTCATCTTAGGGCGCTCGGGTTGGGGGAGTATTTCCGTTGCTCGTTGCCTATTCGCCAAATAGTGCTGTACAGCACGGTCTACAATTGTCCTTGTTTTTCCTGTACCTGCGCCTGCGTCTATTGCTATATGCGCATCCAAATTTAAAGCGAGTCTTTGACCTGTGTTTGGACGGTTCATTGTACGAAACCCCCCCTTGCTCTTCGATCACAGATATTTTTGGCCTCACAATATGAACAAATACGTACATCTGGAGTCGGGTTAATCATCCCAGAGCTTGCACGGGTCACGACTCCGCTAGCAACAATTAGCCTCTGAGTGAGCCATGCACGGAATGGGTCAGATTCGGGTTGCGGTCCTTCATCATGAAATCTGTAGATATCCTGCACCAGACGGGTGATTGTCCCCGCATCACCCATTTGCATCCATGGAGGTGCCCATTTCGAAATCTCAACAAAGTGCTCAGATTCGTAGCCTAGAACGCTGATTCCCGCCCCTACAACGAGATCGCCCGGATGAGAAAGTTCCCATGCTCTTGCATAAACGGCCAATTGCAATTCTTCGAAGAGGCCCTTCTTGTGGCGGTCTTGGGGCGATGTTGATGCTTCTGTAGATTTGAGATCTCTTATCAAAACCATCCTACGTGGTCGCCAATCTGAGCCCTGAATTCTCAAGGGTGCTACTTCCTTAATCCCTGCTTCATCGACCCATTTAGTGCCCCCTAGATCGAAGGGTACGATATCTACACGATCGATAAGTCCGCTTGGTATGAATGGTTCCAATAGTCCCCTGCTCTTCTCAATGAACTCGGGCGGAATGATAATTTCCAGCTTTTTTGAGGATCGAGGGAACATCCACTCAGTTGCTACTGGCGCAGTATTCGGTGCTCGGATATCTGCCAGTATCATGGCACCGATTCTTCCAGCTGGGGCCAATGGTTGAGGATCTGATAGCCATAGCCCCCATTCTTTGGATGACATTCCAGTGAGCATCCAAAGACGCTGAACTGCGACTGCATCGCTCCTGGTAAGCCATGGAGCTCGATTGGCCAATGAATTCAAACCTATTAGCATCAAATCCTCAACATTTATTTCGCTACTAGAAAGAGAAAGAGGTCGTTGTTCGAGGTTGACTTCTAGTTGTTCTGATCCCTCTTCGATTCCTAGTACCTCGCTCAGTATGTCGTGATGCACAGCATGGAGAATGTTTCCGTAAACTCTTGCGTCCAGATCTTGACTCGTTCTTTCATCCTCAGAAATTGAGAGTCTTTCTGTAAGCCAACCGCGACGAGGGCAATCAAGCCATGCCTTCAGGCGACTTGGGGACCATGTTTTACGGCGTATGATAATGTCACTATGGCCTTGTCTTTGGTCATGCTCATCTATGTTTGAACGCCAAGGGATAATGGGTCTTGGATCTATGGTAGCGGTTTTTGAACTAGGTTTACCGGCTTCCACCACTGGCCATCGTTGATTGTACCTTGGAGGATTCTTTGCCGCCCTTGATGGTGCTGATATTAGATTCTCTGAGGGTGGTATGACAAGTCTGGAAAGGGATTTTTCAGGCAGATATCCATCGTCATCTGGTGTTGTTGGTGTTCTTGATAGCATGTCATTTACTAAATCGCCGCTGAGTTTCAGCAACGACGAGAAGTTTCCCATTGGCTTCATTGAAGCTGGTTTTCCGGTTCTGAGATTATTGCCGTCCTCCATCAGACGATATCTGGGTCCTTTCCAAACTTGCTCTCCCACTATCTCATGCTTAGCGGGTTTATTCTGATCATTAAGCCATTCATCCAGGATAAATGACGCAGGGTGGTCTTGGTTATCCTGTGCTACATGAATTACTGCCACTGTTGGAGCAGCATGAAGTAGATGTCGCATTGAGTGCCTTGCAGATTTTATTTTGGAGTCCGGTCTTAGTATGTTTAATGCATGTCTATCTTCTTCTCCAAGGAGAGGAATTCTTGGTGGATGCATCGGCCATGATGTGGATGAAAGATGAGTCAACAGCACGATATCTGCAGTACAGCCCAGTGCGTCTTTTGGAGTGAGGATCCTCAGATTAGGGTCGTCAATCATTTGTGATTTAATTTCAGGGTGTTTTATGATTCGGAGAATTCTTTCTGCCCATAATGGGCCTGATTTCTCTAGTTTGATATCGAGAGCTTTCGTCGATTTTGCCAATAGTGATGTTTGTTTTCGTATGAATTCCACAGTCTGCTGTGCCAAGTTGTTGTTAGTTGATTGATGTGATTCAATCTCACTCGTCATGATACTGGACAAGAGGGCTTCTAGCCACTCATTCGAATCATGATAGGGCTCAGGGAGATAGAGAGTTTTACCAGTACAACAACCAACATAGAATGATTTGTCGTCGATTGATTCAGTTTCCCACTCTGATAGTAGGTGTCGTATGGAGTTGACGAGGCTCAGAATCCACCATTGAAGTTCCTCCCATCTTTCATCATCTCCCGGCTCCCTTTGTTGAGATAAGGATTCTAACCATTTTCGTATGGAGCCTGGACCACCGGTAATGTGACTGTCAAGAGCATGTTTCTCTAGAAGGTCTAGATGACATTGGGGTAATATATTGGGATTAGATGGGTGGGGGATTTGGTTTTGAAGGACATTTAGATGGTCTTTTACTCCGATTTCACGTATTTTTTCAAGGGAAAATGCTCGGTTCCCTTGCGCAATAGACAGGGATGCTACTATCGACCTCATGAATGGGTTGGCACGTCGAGGTCTGAGTTCGTAGGGTGCTATTAGTGAGGGTATCAATTCAATCGATCGACGCCATTCTGATGCTCTTTTCTCCCAATCTGGGTCGATAATCAGTATTGATGCGTTTGGATTTGAAGATCTCGTCTCAGATATGAGCATTGCAGCAGTCATGATCGAGTCCTTCTCAACTTCTATTTCGATATCCAGTACCTTATTCTCTGATTGATTGATACTCAATGAGTGTCCTGGAATCCATGATGGAAGTTCTTTCTGTTCTTTTATTGGATAGATGTCTTGGATTTGTATTCCGTGTTCCCCCAATCGATAGCTTCCGGAATGTGTGATCTGGTGTACAGGAACGAATCTGGAAATAGCCATCATCAATCTAAGATTCAGCCTGGGGAGAGACGGATCGTGGTCTAGCATCAATATGCCGTCGATTTCTTCTAGAGTAAACGGAGTGAAATTTTCGATTGTTTCCATTCTTTTAGTTATCTCAGAAGTGAACAAGTCAGAGTGTACCCCCCCTAAATTTTCAGAAATATCATTCAGTATCTTTCTGAATTCTAGTGCTTCGGTGGCTCCGGCCCACCCATCGATCGAGTCCTCCATCGAAAGTGTACTATGAAGTTCGATCAGTGCATCCGTTTTACTACGGTGCCAAACCCTGTTTTCAAGAGGATGGATAAATGGGAATCTAAGTTTTCCAGCGGCGTCGGCAGTAAGAATATGAGTACATTCGTCTAGGATAGGGTCTCTCTTAATTGGGCGCTGCATCTGTAAATCAGCTCCAAGGGCAAACGTGAGTGATCCCAGTGTATGATGTGATGAACGGTCAAATGCTGGAACTTCCTTTTCTATTAGATCGAGCATCTCCCTTCTTGAAGCCTGATTTGGGTGAATGAATATCATCTTGCTACAACTGGCCATTGATATGCTGTTTCTGGCCTGATTAACTGCATGTTCATTCACCCATTGGGGTAAAGGTCCCGGGGGGACCTCCTCAACAGTGAGTCTAGACGGCGCGGTCATGTCGGAGATGGATAGCATCATCGAAGGTTATTGAACCCGGCGTCGAATCTACTCAATAATGGAGTGATTTTCGCCCCCAAGAGCATGATTATGATCACGGAAATGATATTCTCGAATGGCAGTTCGTTAAACAGGGAGTTCTCTTGAGAATGCTCCGTCCAATCTACTATGAACACGAGTTCGAGATCTTCTCCATCCCACGCAGAGGGTAGTTCGAGATTCGAAGAGCCTGTTGCGTCCATGGGTATTGCATCACGCAGAATGTTATGATAGACTCCCTGCCCGTTCGACCCCTCCGGAAAATCTCCAGATACTTCTCTGATGTATAGTGTGAGATCGGTGGTGATTGAATCACACGTAGTCCTGCATTTTGACTTCTCTTCTTCCCATAGCCATGTCCATTCGAGGATTTGCCCGTCCCATGCGACTTCCAAACTTGAGGTTTCACTTATTGGGGGATGGCTGAAGAGGTTCAAGCTTTGACGGTATTCCTCGGCTAATGTCATGTTTGCCGGGGGTGCTGATCCGATGTGCATGCGTTCTCCGGAAATGATCACTGTCGGAGGTGTTCGAGAGAAATGTTCAGCAGCGACTGAAGCGGGCCCGTATTTACTCAGCCACCGTCCCTCAGTGTTATTGTTGCCAAAAGGATCCTCGGGCTCGAAAAGATGACGATGAAACTTGATTATCTCAACATCCAATTCTGAGGTCACGGACTCGAGTGCATCTTCAGCAGGTATGCACGTTTCACACCAGGTGGCTGTGTAGACTTCGACCAGTATTGGGGCATCAGAGGTAAATGAGAGAGATGTAGACTGATTGTTTACGGGGATCGAAAGAATTGCAATTGATCCTCCATTAGAGTCTTCAGTAGCGTCGACCCACGGCACCTCATCTGAGTTTGACTGGCCTGATGACATTGCTGCCAACGACATGGCTACGAAGAGGACTGTGATGAAACGTGCTCTAATCCCCATCAAGACTAGGTCCATGGGTTCGGATAAGAAGCGTTCGGACCTAAGTCAGCTTCGAGAAAGCGGAGATGGTCCTTTCAACATCTTCAGAGGTGATGTGCAGGTGTGTTACGACTCGAATATTTGATTCGTCTATCGAAAGCACGTCTATACCATCTTCCGATAACTTCTCGACAACATTCTGTGCATCGTTATCGACTGTTTTTATGTACACCATATTCGTATCAACTGATTTCATATCCACTGTGAAGGCTTCCATCTGGTTGATGGCGTCAGCTAACTCGTGAGCATGAAGATGATCTTCATTGAGGCGTTCCACATGATTTTCCAAGGCGTATATGCCTGCAGCTGCGATGATTCCTGCTTGTCGCATACCTCCTCCGAACATCTTCCTCCATCTGTGTGCAAGGCGAATCGTTTCATTTGAGCCGACCAATACAGATCCCACTGGTGATCCGAGGCCCTTTGAAAGACAGATAGAAATCGAATCGAAGTAACGAGTCATTCTCTCTGGAGAAGTCCCTGTAGCGGCTACAGCGTTAAACATTCTAGCACCGTCTAAGTGCGAGCCACAGCTGTTGTCTTTGGCGATCTTGCATATCAAGTCCATTTTTTCTTGAGGATAAATTGCGCCGCCTCCTCGATTGGAAGTGTTCTCAACACACACCAGTGAGGCGTTTGGATAATGCCCAAGACTCCCGTCTGCTTTCCGGATGGCGCGCTTCACATCATCTGGTTGCATTATACCCCTGTTACCGGGAACTAATGCTATCGAGCATCCAGATAGAGCTGCATATCCTCCGCCCTCGTAGATGTAGATGTGACTGTGACTTTCTGCAATTATCTCATCCCCTGGGCTCGTTTGTGCCCTAATTGCAATCGCATTGGACATCGTGCCGGACGGAACAAACAATGCAGCATCCTTACCCGTAAGATCCGCAATTCTATTCTGAAGTTCGATCACAGTGGGGTCATCACCCAGCACATCATCGCCAACTTCAGCCTCAGCCATTGCTATTCTCATGCCGGGTGTTGGTTGTGTGACTGTATCGCTTCTGAGGTCAACTCGATCACTGGCAACGTATCTCACACCCTCGGCGGATTGAATCAACCAAATAGGATGTTCGTGTAGATATTGTATATTTTGATATCTATCAAGGGGGGACATGATGATTTATGTTAGTCTTCTGGCGAAGACATGGCGGTGAGGGGGAATTCTGCAAGGGAAACTCATTTTTTCCTCTCGGATAACTGTCCGCCTATGGGAATCTACGAGACTCTCTATGCTTTCAAAGACAGTTACGGGGAGTTCATGGGTGAGGAGGGAACGCATCCATGGTCGCAGGGTTTTCCTCTAACTAGGGCACTTGAGAAATTTGACGGTCCGGCCCTGCCCGATAGTGTAGAGGTGACTTGGGAAGATCGATTTTACCCCAAAGCATGGGGTCACCCCAAATTGCGGGAGTCGATTGTTGATTACTATAATTCACGATACGGCTCTACAATAACTCCAGATAACGTGATGATATTTGCAGGTGGTAGGCCGGGCATCTATACAGTTATGGCGTTCCTCAAAAAGCACGTTAAAGTAAGGATTGGGAGCATAGAATGGCCGGCTTATTTGGATATATTAACTCAAACAGAAACTGCATATGAAACTGTGGCGTATACCAAAGAGAATAACTTCCACCCTGACAATTCAGACTATTTTGACCGTTCAGGAATTCCTGACGAGGTTGGTTTGATGCCGGTCATTTCCAACCCACAAAATCCTTCGGGTCAAACTCGCTGGGGAGACGAATTAAAGGATTTGATAGAAAGAGCAGAAGAGAATGGGAACGGAATCTTACTTGATGAAGCATATGAGATGTTTCATTCACCATCAGTAAGTGGAATTGAGTTCGTCAAAGATCTTGACTCAAGCAATATATTCCTCGCAGGAGCTTGTACGAAAGGGCTTCAGTCGCCAGGAATTCGAGTGGGTTGGATCATTGCAAGTAAGACCAATGTCGAGACCATGGCAAACTATTCGAGTTTTGGAATGGGTGGTGTTAGTCATCCTTCGCAGCACTATGCCACCAAGCTTCTCGAGCCGAAAAGAGTGCAAAAGGCCCGCAGGGCCGTAGAACAACACTACAACTGGCAGCGTGAACGATATGGCAGGGCATTCGAAGAGATGGGTTTGAGCGTATACACTGGCGATGGTGGGTTCTACCATTGGCTTGAACTGCCTGAAGGTATGACAAGCGCTGAATTGAATGAGCGACTGTTCAAACACGGCGCGGCTATTCTTTGTGCAAGTGATTGCGACATGGACAGGCCTCACTCCAAAGATCCTGCTTATGAGAGTCCATATTCTCGATTCTTCAGATTCTCCTTCGGGCCGCTGCCGCCTGAATCTTTTGAGTCAGATATTGCACTCTTCAGGAAAGTGTATGATGGATACAAAGTTGAATCTGGTCATTCTGCAGGCTCGTAGATCATGAATTCGCTCAGGGGGGGCGTATATACGTGGAGATTAACTAACTCTGACTCCTGTTCATTGACAACCTGATGGATATCAGGTTCCTCTGCAGCGCATATTTCCCCGGGCGAGTATAGTCTTGTGGACACATGTACTGCTTTTCCGTGTTGATCGATCTCGAATATACGCTCTGTCGACACTCCTTCGAGAATCAAGAATGCGCAGTCGCTGCCTCTATGGTCATGTATGGGGGTTAATTGCCCGGGCTTCCAACAAATTGCGACGATTTCGTAGTTCTGTGTTCGCTTGATGACGTTCCTCTGATAGCCATCATCAGTTGATCCGATGCAGGTCTTCAAAGCGTTAATTTCGAATTCTTGAGAGGATAATTGGGATTCAAGTTCGCTGAGGCCCGGTCTCCTATTGATCGAGTCGAGCCATTGGATGATATTTCTGAGGCCTGAACACTTGCTGAGTAATATTGCCTGCTTGTCCGAATCGATCTGAATCTGTTGGACCATGTAACTCACCTGATGCAACCATATGTTACCGTTCTTATGTTTCAAACCAACTGCAGGTCGCCCGTGAAGGCATCCACACTGTCTCTTGGAGCAGGGCCGATTCCCAAGACTGTTACTGTTCCCGGAGGTATCTCGGTGTGCCCTGCATCCTTGACGAGATGACATACGATACCGACTGATGAGATTGCGCCATACAGTCTCTTCATCTCGTCGACATCCTTTACCGCGACCACTATCTTTCTCGACCCTTCTTTCCTGTAACTTTCGAGAATCTTTGGAATAACTCGATCTGCTTTGAGTGCACATTCCATGACAGCGTGGCCGACCTGTGCTGCAAGTTTCCCCTTTGAAAGTTGAAGGTCTTTCCGGGTCACTATGACCATTGTGATTTCATTAGTTCGTGACAACTTCATTCACCGCTCGATCGCTGGGCGCTATCCTATGGCGTAACATGAGATGAGTAAAGGGATTTGCAAGCCAAGCGACGAATGCCAGATTTCCGGCAGCATGGTATATGTCGAACACGATTCCATCAGCTAAGTACGTCATCAAGGTCGAAAAGTCGTGGTTTAGAAGTATGCTTGTTGAGACTATCCAGTCAAACGCAAAAGCGGAGACAGCTGCTAGAATCATCAGCCTCCCAATTGCTAATCGCCCATCTATCATTAATTTATCAGCGAAGATCGAGCCTGCCACACCGACGGCACCCCAACCAATGAATTGGAAGAAGGTCCAGGGCCCGTGGCCCATAGAGATCATATTGGTGCTAAGTGCTACGATGCCAGACATGGCTATTGCCCAGGGCGCGCCATAGAACACTCCGACCAAAATTATGGTGACTGTTACTGGTTGGACGTTGGGAATTGGTTCTAATAGAATTCTTCCTGCTACACAGAACATTGTGAGTATCAATAGAATTGTGTATGGACTTGAGTTCTCAATTCTTCTTGCTCCTCTAAGGATTGCGAAGACCAACAAAGAAAGAATCACTATGTTGACAATCAAATCTTGCATTGGTGTTAATGCAAAGTTGTGAAAGTCGTACATGTCTCCCGCTCCCATAGATGCTTCATAGTCATTCTTGGAAAAGAGAGACTGGAAATTCAAAGAATCAAGCCGGAGTGATAATCCAACTTAGATTGGTATCTGATGTTATCTCGAAGCTTGATGCGCCCACATCAGCCATCTCTCCCTCGTGATAAAAACCCCAGTATGTGGACCAGTCATCGGCTCCCGAAACGCCATCAATGGTATGAACAAACGCACCCATGCCAACGTAATACGTTACATCGATCGTGAAGTTTTCCCTGAGCTGCAGGGCCTCCATGACTCTGTATGCCGTGACGTTAGGTGCCACATGTACGGGATCGAATGTGATACTTCCATTATCGAGTCTTTCAGCCAAATTTGTTGTCTCATCGCCTTGATCTACGAAATTCAAAGTTACAACTACACTCAAATCGCCTATTTCATCCTCTGCAAGTGGGTCAGTATCCGACGTACAACCCGAAAGAGCAGATGCCGTAACTATCAGTAGAACAATTGTTGAAGTCAATCTGTGGGTGTTAAACATGGAGTTAGTACTCCACTAACCAAGTCTAATAAGTTAGTTGATAATAATTCCAACCTAGGATATTATTTCTTTTATTTACCAATCTTTTCTCTTAGTATCTGACTCACTATCTTGCCGTCGGCTGCCCCACCTAATTTGGCCATCACCACGCCCATGAGTGGTCCGATGGAGGCCTGGCCTCTCGCTTCAATCATGTCTGCATGCTCTGAGATTACCACGTCCACTACAGATTCAATGGATGAACGATCGGCCGGTATAAATCCAAGGGCGGTTCCTTGTAGTTTGATCCACGACATTCGCTCATCATGAGGCGTATCAAGCAAATTCTGATCTGAAGCCATGAGGGCAGAAATAGGGATTACCCCCTCTCTTGTTATCACTCCCTCGTCACGTGCAAATATCATCTGGAACAAAGCCTTCATGGGGAATACGGCTTTCTTGATGTTTGCAGCACGCGATGCCTCGGAAAGAGTTTGATCGAGGAGGGCGGTTGCAATGGATTTTGATGAAATGGGTGGTATGTCGGAGTATCCATGAATTGCAGCCTCAATCAGAAGGTCGTCGAGTTCTGCACCTAATATTGCCTCTGCCTGGGTTTCAGACAGACCAGTTTCAGCGAGTCTGGATAGTCTCTCTTCGAAGGTCATGGGAATACTATCGAGGGCCTTTCTCCATCTTGACGGGTCAATTTCTGTCAAAGGAACGTCTGTTTCAGGGTACATTCTTGCGCCGCCCGGAAGAGGGCGCATTAGCATCGTGGTTCCATCTTCTGGTTGGCCTTTTCTGATGATGACATTCCTGACTTCACGAGGTATCCTCAAGAAGGCCATTCTTGCGCGTTCTGCAACAGCGCCCAATGCCAATTCAGCCTGCCATGAAGCAGCGATGCAGATCGCGAATGCATCGGAATCTTTCAATGATAGTTGGGATCTTATTTTGTTGACATCGTCAATCCTAAGTCCGTAAGCAGGAAGTTCATCGGAATGTATGATACCACGAACCCCGGCTCTTTTTGCGGCGCCCGATAGTTCTCTTCCCAGACGTGGGAGCTGGGCGTCGTTTGCATCCCTTTCCTTGGTTCCGAGATAGCCTGTGAGCCCCGGTAGTGCCAGCGCCATCACACTTGATCCAGTAGATAGAGCAGAGGATATCATCTCTGATTCAACCTGTTCAAATATCTGAGAAATATCTTCAACTCTTCCTGGAATGATTCGGTGGGCTTCCTCCCTGATTGATTTCTCCAGAAGTGGATCATCCATCCTTCTATCACTGCCTAGAGGTGGAAAGTTGTGTTTAGCCCTGAGAATGTTAGAAAGCCTGTAAAAGTGAACCTGTCGAGCCATTTCCGATCTAATTATCCTGGGTATCCAATCCAGATCTTGGCAACCCTTGATCTCAACCCTATCACCACAAGCAATGCTTACATTCAGATCTTGTCTTATACTTCCAAGACCTCTGCGTACACTACGAGTATCGCGTAGTCGCCTGCCCAAGAATGAGGAAACCGACTTTGCATGTTCAGGCGATATTATGTCAGGTTCCGTTGCAATTTCTACTAGCGGTATGCCGAGCCGGTCCAAAGAGTAGGTTACTTCAGTTCCCGAGTCCGTACCTTCTTCCCCCAATCTTCTTGCAGAGTCCTCTTCAAGGCAGATTACTGAGATTCCGATTTCGGTGTCATCGACCTCAAATCTCCCCCCTGTGGCGATTAAGCTGGTTCTCTGGAAACCACTGGTGTTGGAGCCGTCGACAACCGTCTTTCTCATGGTTTGGACATGTCTAACCGGAACAGCATTGAACATCGCTGAGATCTGCAGAGTTGTATCAAGGGCGTCAGGATCGAGCTGTAGGGGCGGCGCTTCATCAAGTTCAATAAGTCCTGAATTGGGAGTCTGGATATATGCAAATGACCTATTCCTCATCTCTTCGAAACGGGCAGCGACATCTATTGTACCAGACTCTCCTCGAGCTGCACGAAGTCGTCTTTTAGCGATTGGTTGGTTAGAATTCTGAATGTGGTCTTCAGATCCATCGTAAAGATCACCTGATTGGCGAGAATGTAATTTCCCGGAAGAAATTTGCTGATGTATCTCAATACCGCACATAAAACCCAGAGAAATGGGATCTAAAGAGTCCGGGTCGCTGATATCGCCAATGGGCTCGCCCTCCAGCATGACATTGCCCAAGCAACGATTGCTCATAGGCTCAACGGAACGAATCAAGCCCATTCATACGTTCCTGTTTGTGGTTCGTATATGTCGCCATTCGCCAACATCCTACTAATTACGCTTCTAACCGTAGCCTCTGGTATCCCCTGTATAACTGCCGAATCTATGATCTGGCTCATTTTCATACGGCCTTCATTCGCATCCGATATATTTCTCATAATAATCCTGACCGAGCTACTTTGCTTCTGTTTGCTCATTCCAGTTTGGAACTCGGCTTCGTCCCTAATATTGGCTTCATCCCTCCAATGTTCGAATATGGCCTTGGCAACTTCAGCATCGGCCACAGTCGCAGTATGGCGAAGATGTATCCTTGCATGGGCTTCTGTAAGACGCATTAGAGATTCAAGGGCTCTCGCTGTAACCGGGACCTCTTTCATCTCATCCCTGTTAGATTGAGTAATACCGTAATCAGAACTCCTGGAATTGTTTTGTCTCCTGTTGAAAGAGTTCCTTGACTGCTTGTAATATGATATCAGTAACTCTTCTGCATCGTGCTCAATCGAGGGATGGATGTTTCTTTTGGCATAGGCCACATACTTCCTCAAGAAGTTCGTCGTAAGGTGTTGTTTCAAATCGTGTCCTGTCTCCATTATTTCTTCGGAATCAGGAATAGGTTCACTGCCCATCTTGTCTTCTATCTGAAGTTCGCTTATGCCAGAAGCTCTGTTTCGAAGTATGTGCCGTGCTATCTTTTCATCCAGACCCGGTTCTGGAGTATCTTGGAGCAACCATATCAAGTCAAATCTCGAGGCTAAAGGCGTTTCTAAACCAGTTTCGTTAAATGACTGCATTATGCTCGCATTTGCCGAGAGGGGATCAAATCTTCCTGATTTTGGGTTGGCTGCAGCGAGTACCGCACATCGTGAGTTGAGTGTAGCGGTAATCCCTCCTTTAGCAACTCTAATTTTCTGCTGCTCCATAGCTGGATGTATTGCACTTATGTCCTGCTTGCTTATCTTGTCAAACTCATCAATAGCAGCAAGTCCTCGATCGGATAAAGGCAATACTCCCGCCTCAAGTGCAAATCTGCCGTCCGAGAAGCCATCCTTCACGGCTGCTGCAGTAAGACCAGCAGCTGATACTGATCCTCCGGATGTGAATTTACCTCTTGGCGAGAGATTTGACATGTAAGTGAGCAATTGAGACTTCGCCACACCTGGATCACCCATCAGAAGAATGTGAATATCGCCCCGGGATCTGGTTCCATCGCTAGAAACCCGAGCCACGCCTCCGAAAAGTTGCAGTGCAAGTGACCGCTTTACCCATCTTAGAACCGGTGTGGAGAATATGGATGGTGCGATTGAGTCCACTAATAGATTGAGTAGGTTATTATCATCTTCGTATTCTTTGACTATTCTCTTGATTTGCTCTTCTTCTTCATCATCGATTATGATTTCCGTGAAAGGTGTTGTTTCCGCTTCGACGCTCACCATTGAGTAGAATATCTCGAAAAGTGGAGTCTTTCTAGATCCTTTTCTTTCTGATTGCATCTTTGGGATCATATTTGCTATTATTCTTGTTCCTGGAAGAACCCTGTTCACCAGATCGCCCTCCAAGATTACCATTCCAGTACTTGGTTGGGCGCCGCTAGGAACTCGTTCTGGAATCTCCTGGATCTCAATCTTCTGATTGTCCACGAGAGAGCACTTCTCCTTCAGTAAGGTGAATTTCACTCGGCCTTTTCGCTCTCCGCATCCTCCACATTGCAAAGGCTCCTCGAGCTCTGTGTGATCGTGCTGTATGATCTCATTCTCATAATCACACGAACATTGGAAGATAGAACGATGTATTCGAGGTTTGATCTCACTGACCTTGGTTACTGAAACTTCTGAGCTGATGAGCTTCTGAACGTCGGCGTGACCAACCCTCCTCATATCCCTCCGACTGTCGAGCGGCAGACGATCGATTCTGATGAAGGGTTCAATGTCTTGAGCTCCCATCTCGATGCAATACATTTTGAGCGCGGCAGACCCCTCTCTAAGGATATGTGTCGGTTGGTCCAGGAGCATATCTGCAAAATCCGGATCGAAGGTCTGAATCTGATGGAAAGATAGCTCTATCTTATCGGCTTGCCCAGAGACTATTCGTTGGACTTCATCAGCCATCGCCTCTTCCAGAAATGATCTCCATCGTGGTCTTACATCTGGAGCGAACATTGTCATGGCATTTCCTCGGCCGGTCTACCGCAATCTGGAGAGGGGGCCTATCAAGAAACCGGAGGGTTTCGTACACCCCCTTTCTTCCACTGGAGAAAGGTAACGTCTTTTTTCCACTAAATCCCTTCTATTGCAAATATTCTCGATAATCCCCGACGTGCCAACCTTCAGGGACCGGTTAGAAAAAGAGGCGTCATGGAATACACGCGTTCGAGCAGTGATATCTTCGTTAGACTCGACCCCGGAGAAGAGGTTCACGCTTCTTTGAAGCGATTGGCAGAAGACCTTGGAATTGATGCTGCTGCTATCACAAGTGGCATTGGCCGAACACGAAATAATCAGTATGGTTACATGAATGAAGAAGGCGTTTACCAGAGACGATTTTTGAATCAGCCCGCTGAACTAGTGAGCCTTTCGGGCAATATTGCTCGTACGGAACAGGGAGAGCCGTTCACTCACATTCACTGCTGTTGGTCTGATGACGAGAATGATGTTCATGCTGGACATCTGTTTGAATCAACAGTCCACGTTGTGGCTGAGATTCATGTTAGAGTCATGCAAGATACTGTGATGACGCGTTCTCCCGTAGCTGAATTTGAGCTGTTGGGCCTGAAATTTGAATAGGAAAAACGGAGTTGAGGATGATGAGGGTGCTTTTCGCTCATGGTCTTTGGAGTGCTCCCGGTGGTTCAAAGCCCTCATTCATGAAAGAAATCCTAGGATGGGATGTAGTCTGTCCAGATATGCGAAAGAATGGTTGGAGTGTTTCTTCTCAGGCTCTTACTGTTCGCCAAGAGTTGGAATCCTCCGAACCTTTTGATACCCTGATTGGCTCATCTTTCGGTGCGCTTGCAATCGCCAATGCGGTTGAAAAACATGAAGGCGATTTACGTCTTGTGCTTCTAGCACCAGCTTTCGGAGTTTACGATACAATAGCATCGCAAATCGGGGTTTCAGCGATGAAAACCTGGAAGGAGGAGGGGACTAGGAGTTTCATCCCGCCAGATTGGGAGAAGGAGGTTCTGCTCCCGTGGTCATTCATGGAAGATTCTTTGAAAAATGGGTGGCCTTTACTTCAGCACAGAGCGGTAATTCTCCATGGTCGGGGAGACGATGTGGTTCCCTTAGAAAACTCATACAAAGCCTGCAGGAACTCTAACACAACAGACATTGTGGAAGTGGATGATGGTCATAGACTTGCAGAGAGTTTGAACATGCTACCAGATCTGGTTTCCATGATTCTATCATGATCAATCATCATGAGTTCCTAGGAAATACTGACCGATTTCAGGATCTGTTAGAATGTGATCTGCGCCGCCCGAGTGAACTATTTTACCATTTGACATGATGTATCCTCTGTCCGATCTTGAGAGGCT
>Ga0310343_10000507_pt1 | contig 18675 bp, 27 predicted proteins | sample HC15DNA2025_MG_FD_203519 | JGI IMG/M metagenome (GOLD analysis project Ga0310343, IMG submission 203519) | Marine microbial communities from station ALOHA, North Pacific Subtropical Gyre - HC15-DNA-20-25_MG | ecosystem: Environmental > Aquatic > Marine > Oceanic | place: Pacific Ocean: North... | reverse complement strand
GTTGCTACCACATGATCTGCCCACCGTCTCTTATACTTCTGCTGCTGACTGTCTGTCCGAGCAGGCTTACCGTCCACATCAACATGACATGGAACCTTAACGTGTCTCAGTATTTCCATAACGGATCTCTCTCTGTTTGGGGTTTATGTTGCAGTATTGTGTGAAATTAAAGGCCAGTCCCACAGAATTGTGAGACTGGCCAAAGCAATCGAGGACGCCTGTACGGTTTGTGTACAGGTCTTTACAGAGTTGTACTCATCCTCAACCTTCCGTGCTAGGGATTCTGTTAGGCGTTGTGCTTGTCAGCGAACGCCTTGATTTCATCAATGTGGTTCACGATCCAGCGAGCTTTCCTGTGGCCGAACATGACGGAATCACCTTTGCGGCGAGATCCCTCGATGCCGATCCTCATCGTTTCTCCATACTGTTCGCTCGTCAAGATGGACACGACGACCTCATTAGAGGGAGGCGCACCCGCTGTTTTCAGCTTCCGCTCAGCCTCCGCAAGCCGCTTTACTAGGTCTTTGACCTGTTCATTGGTCAGCTCACCAGACTTCTGCTCAGGTTGAGTAGTAACCTGCGGCAGCGGGGTCAGTCCATTGTCATTTAACGCTGCGTTTGCAGCCGGGATGTCCAACATATTGTTTTCAGTATTCATAGTATTCTGATTAGTTTAGGTTTGGTTTTCACAGAGGCGCGGCCCCTGTAAAATTTATAGCTCGATTTCATGTTAGGTCTCGTCACAGTTAACACTACTCACGAGCATCCTGCACACCCTGACGAACCGAGCATGGGCCCAGCACGGTCTTGAGTTTCCCCACGCCCTGATGGGCAGGATAAATCTATTCTCCTTTGAGGTTTAAGGACTTAATCTGTGCGCTGGCCTCAGTAGGCTCTAGCCCCATGATCATCCCTCCTAGGGCATCCTTGTCCACCCACTCTGGGCAGAGGTCATTCTCGACAAGGTGCTTGAGCGCAGCCCAAAGGTTGTATTGCAAGTCTTCATTAGCAGCCAGCTCTTCTAGCTGTCTTTCGTATACACATTTGTATGCCATTGTTTCTCCTTTGTTAGGTTAGATTTGAAGCTATGGCTGTGCCACATGACTGCACCCAGCTTTATGAGGGTTGCGATCCCTCTGTCTTGGGCACTTCCTCCCAAGGCTGACCATAGCAAGTTCTGCTGAAATTTATGCACCCCAGTGTGCAGACGTGCGGTCATGGCAGGCAGGTCTTACCCTGTGTACCCCGCTCTCGCACGCCTCACACTAAGGGGCAGAGTCTCGCTCACCTCGAAGGGCTGCACCCATTTTCCAATGGGAACCGTGTGACTCTGCATCCACACGGATTTCTTAAGGCATTAGATATACCCCTGTCAGTAGCTAACTGATTAGGCTCCCGATCCTATCGGTCTACTGTGTAGTGTGTATCACAGCCGACTGGGAAGGGTTCTCACACCCCCTGCTGCTGCGAGTGGTTGCTTATCCACTCATTCTTTGTCCCAGCTCTATCCGAGCGTGCAGACGTTGATCTGCGCGAGTTTCTCACTCGGTTCGATACATCATTCCAGTACTACACCCCTAGCCTCAGAGGTATATCTAATGACAGATTGCTTTGCTAATGTGCTGACTAAGGCACACCACCTCTCAGTGATGTGCCTTGTGTCAGGACACTACTACACCTCAATAGCAGGGAGCTTGTTCTGTGTTTCCTCAAGCTCCTGCTTCAGTTGAGCGATCACTTTCATAGCCTCGCTAAGATCATTCTTAAGCTCGGTATTGGCAGTGACCCTCGGCACGAGGCTCTTAGGTGTGACCACCTCAGCATAGTCCTCACGGTAGTTGAGAACGGCCCCGGTGGTCTTGCAGACCTTGACCTGCACACCACTGTATTCCAGTTCCCGCGTTGCCTCCGAACGGAGGGCTGCGATCTGGTTCGTCATGTTCTGACGATACTGCTTGTACTCCTTGCGGAGTTCACCCTTACCCCTCGTACCGGACATGGCTTGCTTGACGGCTTCCTTGTCGTCAATATCCACGCCCTGATCCGCGCAGTACCACTGCTTAAACGGCAAGACCTTCAGGGTTAACTGAGTCTTGTGCTTAAAGTCCCGCTTTGCGATAGCGGCACCGCCGATCTCATTGTTGAAAAGGGTGAGGGCAGACTGATTTTTTGTTTTCATAATAATCCTATGGCTGAATGTTCAAGTAGTACCCCCGCAAGCGTTGCAGGGGCACTATCTCGAACACTCACCTAGGCGTAAGTTGCGCGTCAGAATGGCGTAGTAAGGGATTACTCGCAGGAGACGCATGGCAACCGTTCATGGGGGCGTAACTTCCCAAGTCACCTAGACAAGTGAACGTGATGCTATCCACGCACAGTAGTGCGGCGCAGATCTTTCACACAGACCTGCACCTTTTTATCACAGTTGGCCGTAGAGCTGCCATTGGCTCTACATCCGGGCATGCTTTCAGGTAGACGTATCATCCCTAGTCACACGATATTCCTTCACCTCCGCTTCGCGGCTTCACCGTGACTCCCTAACCCATCTGCCTTGGGCGGGAGCATCGTCGATCGCATTTCAGGATAGCAATGCTACGCGACGCTATTCGGCATTCACACACGATCCATAAGTCCGTGGCTTCCCCTTGCCTTACGTTTGGCACATCCGCCCCCATTGCCCAATGCCTTGCCGATTGGGAGGTGGAGCGGACACGGGCCGACCTTGCGGCCCGTCTACGGGTAACTTGCGAGGGTACTCGAAACCCTCAAGGACTCTCTACACCCTTGCGAGGTGCAGACCTTCTGCCCTTACGCCTCTATTGGAACCGCTGTTGACTCGGTGGGGCTGGCGTTGCCTTCACAAGGTGGCTCAGGTTAAAAGATGTACCCTTTCGCCATAGGGTACGGGGGGCATGGGGGGCGTGGGATCGGGCAGCAGCAATAGCATATATGTCTCTTCTCAACTTTCTGAGGTTTTTCACCCCTCTTAACCCCTCCCCCAACCTCCGACATCCTGTAAACTCCCTCGTAAATCCTGCAAACTTCTGTGTAGTTTCCTTGAGAACGTGGAATGAGGTGCTATATTTGGGCGTATGAGGCCCTTTGGTCTGAATGAGTCGCGGTTCTGGGACTGGGAAGAAACTATTGAGGATGAGCTAGGAGACGTTCTGTGGTCTGACAGGCTCCGCATACTGCTAACCATGCTCAAAGTGGCTCTGAAGGCCCTTCTGAGGGCAAAGAAGGGGGCTGTGGCTCCTAGTGAGTGGAGGAGGAGGATGAGGGTGTGTGCTAAGTGCCCTATCTACAGCAAGGTTAACAGGCGGTGTAGGCCTTTTAGAGGGTCTATCTTGGGATGTGGGTGCTATATGCCTTATGCAGCTATTGTGAAGGAGAGGTGTTGGGCTGATGAGAACATCCCAGAGGAGGGACTTGGGTGGGAGGGGCACTTAAAGGATGGCTCCCCCGGTAGGAGTTGAACCTACGACCTTCGGTTTAGGAAACCGCTGCTCTATCCAGCTGAGCTACGGGGGAATGGTATTTCTTGTTTCAGCATATTTCTCCTACTCGAAAGAAGAAAACTTGCCGATCACTTTTGCTGTTTTATGGCGGGCAAATGAGTTTGCCGATCATTTATATACCCCTTAATTAGCCATTTAATTAGGTTCTTTATTGGGGCCGCGCTCGTCCCTGAAAAGTCTGTATGCCTTGTTGAGGACTCTGGAGGTTTTGAACTTCACACAGTAGGACCCTAGCTGGACCACCCCTTTGAGAGGGCCGTTGGCTAGAATGCGCCCTGTGCGCTCGGTTAAGGAGAAGGTTCCCAGACCCCACAGGTTAGGCTTAAGGCCCTCAGAGAGCATTCTAGGCACTATTATGGCCACTCCCTGAAGTACATCCTTAACCACTTCCACTGGGTAGCCTGTGTTCTTGGCTACTTCAGCAGCTAGAGTTTTGTTTGAGGTCCTCATCTGGGTCTCTTTCTATTGGCGCGGGGTGGAAGGCGGTCAGTGACTTGAACACCACATGCTTGCCTCCGTTCTCCAGTGTCCGCCTGACTGCCTCAACACGGGCTTCTTCGTCCGTGTTGAAGACAGCAGGGGACGAGGAGGGGGTTAATCCTGACTTTTCACTCCTGATTACGATATACATGGTCAGCAGCCCTTGAGGGCTCCTATGATTGATAAAACTACAATCACCAGCGGGCTGAACCCGATGATAGGTATAGCTATATCATCTATTGACCACTTACCCATCAGAACTTATAGCCAAGTTTTTTAAGCTCTAGGGCTTTCTCTATAGTTTCCTTGTGGTATCCGAGCAGGTCCCTAGCCCTTCTCTCTGAGTTTAGGGCTGTGCCGTGGTCACGGCTCATAAGACGGCCAATCTCCTCAAGCGCATAGCCTGAGCGTCTCAGCAGGTAAACGTAGATGTGGCGAGGGTAAGTGTACCGCTCGATCCTAGAACGTCCCTGTATGTCTTTTGCCGTAATGCCAAATACAGATGCAACGTCTGCTATTGCCCGGTTTGGGTTTAGCAGCCCGTCTCTACCGTACATCTCTCTCTGGGGCCACGCAGAGACCCGCTTTACTTTTATCGTATGTGTTTTCATTTTGTTTAATGGGGGTTCATGCACCCACACAGGAGGACTCTGAAGAAGGAGGTTCGTCCGGTAAGAACCTGTGCAGGTGCATGAGATCTTAGTCTGATAGCAGACGCTTCATCCTTTGTGCTGACTGATGTGCTTTGAGCACACTTTCCTGAGCTTCCATTATTCCCTTCTTCGTAGGGGCTTTTGCAAGCGCAGCCATCAACGCAAGGAGTATTGTATCTACCTCACCTTTTAGTGCTTTTTTATCCATTTTTGCCCACCTTTTTCTTCAGTTCCTTTAGGCGTTCCGCTGATTCAGGTTTGAGGGTGCCGTCAGCTTCTCGGTGTTCACTCTCAAAAGTCTTCTCACTGTTTAGGAATTTGGCCTCAATGGAGTTAATCTCCGCTTGCAGGGCCTCCCGCTCCTCTACGCTTCCTGTGGAGTTGTGCCTGTGCTCGTAGTAGCTCAGGAACTTCTCAGGTCGGAAGAAGTGATCAGGCTGCAAGGCGTCCGCGTACCTAGTGCCCTTCCATTTGTAGGCCATTCTCTTATAGGCCTGCTTGACACCATCAGCATCACCGTCCACCTCTTGCAGCCGTTCTTCAATTAGGGTGATCCGGTACTTCGATTTCTTGTAAGATGTCTCGTGGCCCGACTCACGCAGACATTCGTTCATGTATTTGAATATATCCAAAGCAACCGAATCACCCTTGCCATCCGATTGTTTTATATATGGAGTAGGAGTAGGAGTAGGAGGGGCTCCGTTTTGGCTATCCGTTCGGCTCCCTTGTTTGCTACCCTTTAGGCTATCCGAACGGGTATCCGAACGGCTCCCGTTTTGGGTAGCCTTTTGGCTCTTTATTGCGTCAATCCTAGCTTTATTGGCCGCACCCCCTTTTTTGGAGTTTTCGACCCTTTTCATGTAGTTTTCGTTCTGCTCCTTGCGATATTTCTCCAATCGGCTGTTCCTAAGAAACCCGTCCTCCCCCTCGTCAAACTTGGCGAGCACCTCGGAGAAGTGCTCTTTGAAGTCGTCAGGGCTAATTGACCGCTCATTCACGATACGGGCTATCATCTGAGGTTCGGGCGGTACGCCCATCTTTGACCACTGGTGGCACAGTAGCCTTATGTAGGCTCCTACCTCCTCATTGGTCATCATATAAGTGCCTGCGATGAAGTCATCGACATATAGCTGAAACGCTGGTGCTCTTCTCCTGCCTGCCATTTTAATTCCTAATCTTCCGGTTGTTTACCCCACTCGCCTTTAGCACAGAGATACCCATTATCCCGTGCCCACTGTGGTTCTTGTCCTATTTTTATGTGGGCTTCCCGACTGACAGCCAGCCAGTAGTCCTCACACAGGAATAGTTTCCCTGCTCTACCCCGCATGTGGTGGATATCCGTGGCTTTTCTGCGCGGATACACTGCACATTTTGGGTTTTTGGCTAGAAACGCCTTACGCTTCTTGCCGTAGATTTTCATTTCCTCCCGCCTTTTGGCGGACATTGGTGGGATTCTGCCCATTCTAAGCTCCTTTATCCTCGTCCAGCTTGCCCATCTCAGCCAGCAGCAAGTCGGTTATGTGCTCCCTGACCGCTATAATATGCTTACAGCGTCTCTGGTTGCCGTCCTCCAGTACCTTAGGCTCTAGCCTGCAGCGGAAATGTGGGCATGTGCATACCCCGTTACCTCGTAGCCCCGTCAGGTCAACAAGGTATTCCCCATTGCCCTCGCGGCTCTTAACCCAAAACGACATCCTGTCGTGCTGGCGTATCTGATACTTAGTTTTTGCAGGCATCTCGGTACTTATTTTTCCAGATATCCACCTGCTGCTTCAAACTCTCCACCTCTTTGCGGTGCTTCTCTTTGAGGGACTGGAGGTAGCCCCAAAAGTCTAGGACCTCCTCCTCCATGCTCTCAACCGTTACGGTCTCGTCCAAGCAGCCGCCATGCTCACGCTGGCCCTTGTCCCATTTAGCCCTGTATAGCTCGTTAAATCTTTTAAGCCCGCTCTCCCTAATCTCCGCTGGGCCTCTTTGTCCTTCTTCGGTCATGGTGTGATATACCTCCACATAAGTATTGCAGTCAGGGCAGCTGAGGTTTGAGACTATTCCGGGCTCCTCCCTGCAGATGTCATCGTAATCATGGTCCCCTCCCCATATCAACTCACTGCTACAATGCCAGCAGTTCATTTCTTGGGGTCCTTCTTGCTGGCTCGCTGAGCCTCCATGTCGTGCATGTACCTGCTACGCACATCGTCCTGCTCCATAGCCCAAGCCAAATACAGGGCACACATCTCCACCTGAGTGACGTTACCGTCCTCAGCTCCCTTGGGCATCATAACCTCAAGAGTCACGGACTCTCCCTTACTACGCAGCACCACAGCCGCGTCCTTCTCTCCAACTTCAAATTTAGTTGTCGCCATTTTCGTTTTCCGGTTTGTATTTCTTCTTGTTCTGCCAAATGGTCAAAGCTGCGCCGAAAACCTTTTCGGCTCGCTCAACGTCCTCATCGGACCAGACCTTGTGCGTTAGGGGTTCAGGGTTGTTTGAGTTGAGGATCACGGAGACACACTTGATGTCCTCGTAGTCCTCAAAGCAGGCTCGGTAGGCTACAAGCTGGTAGATCCAACTGTCGTAGAACCTAGGCTTGTTTCCATCTTTTACTCCCTGCGTCTTGTAGTCAACCAAGGCCCGAGAGCCATCAGCTAGTACGCAATACAGGTCTGTAGTTCCTGCGTATCCATCTGGATGCACAACGATCTTCTCAGAGGCAAGCACCTCCTTGACGTTCTCTGTGTGCCAGTCGAGATAGTGCTGCATCCAAGGGTGCAGATCTTTCTCGATATCCAGCTTACTTAGTATTTCTTCGTTGCTCATCCAAATAGTGGTTGTTAATGGCCTCAAGGGCCGCATGTGTTCTGGTTCCAAAGTCAAGTATCTGACCTTGCTCCTCTCCTGCCATACCTCTAATCCTTCTTAGGTAGGCTTCCTCAGTGTCCTTCATCTTGGGCCTGTTGCAGAAAGCCAGCTTGAGGTGGTTGTCGATCTTCCAAGAGTTTAGGAAGTCGTTCGATATCATTCCAAGTATCCCACTGACGGAGGGGAAAAGGTTCTGACTCCTTGCGTGTCGAAGGGTCGTCCTCTTTCCGTCCTCCTGCCAGTGGCGGGCTTCGCCCTCCTCGGTGTACCAGTGTCCTGATCCGTAGTCGGGCATTATATTAGATCCATTTGCTCCGGTTCGCCCTTAAGCCCCGGATACCAAGTTGTAACCCTGCGACCTGTAACCCTGCACTTACGGGGCTCTCCACGGTGCGCGGCACCAAGCCTCTCAAGTTCGGGTAGTCGTTTGTGAAAGGACTCATGCTGCACCTCTGAATCGCACAGGGCTAACTCCCTGCTGGTTGTTCCGGGGTTCAGCTTGAGTACCTCAAGGACCTCTAGCCTAGCTTTCGACACATCACCATTCTTAGTGATGTGCTCAGCGGCCTCGCGGCTTGTGTCAGGGTCACTAGACCTAAACAGCTCTCTTGGTTCTATTGTAGTCATTGGAAAAGTAGGGCGGGGACGCTGGCAGGTAGGGTGCGCCCCCGCCCTTTTGGGGGTTGGGTGTGTCGGCTAGAAAGGTCCTTTGCCGCCGACCTCCACCTCGGGGGTCTTATACTTGTCCACGGGAGTGAACATTTCGCCACTCTCGCTTTCGTTAAGCTCAACAAGCTCCAGAATCTGGACACCGTTAAGGCCTGCGGACACGCCGCTCCTGCCTGAGATCGGACCCCACTCGTAGGGCCTGATCATCACATTGGCCAAGGTGCCATTACCGATTTTCGGAATGTCCTCGCCATCTAGGCGTTTGGCACTAGCGTCCACAACCTTGGGCTGCTTAACGCTCTTACTGCCGATGAACAGCCCTTTCTCAGGCTGCGGAGTCTTCTGCTCCTTACCATCGCGCACAGAGATGCCAACCTCATGCAAGGCATTAGCCTGCTCAGAGGTGAGGTTTCCGATTTCAGCAACGAACTTGTGCTTACCATCGTCCATCTGGCGAGGCTCTTGGAGCCACGTCCAGTACAGCTTGACTTCATTGAGAAGAATATTCTCGTACTTATTTTCTGCCATAGGGTTCCTTAATCACCGAAGCTATCCTGCTCGGTGAACTTGTTTATTTGTTTATTGAAACGCAGGTTTACCATTCCGACACTGCCATTTCTGTTCTTATCAAGGATCAGTTCAGTTAGATCCTCCTCGGGGTCAGGCACATGGAGCAGACCGATCTTATCGGCGTCTTGTTCTATGGAACCTGATTCACGAAGATCAGCGTTGGTTGGCCTCCTGCCAGTCTTGATGCTCTCACGATTGATCTGGGCCAACACTAAAAAACCTACACCTAACTCTCTAGCCAACGCCTTCAGGCTGGTTGAGATTAAGGCGACCTCCTCATTCCTCTTGCCCCTGAATCCGGGGACGTTCACCAGCTGGAGGTAGTCAACCACCACTAACTTAATGTCGTGGTTCCTGCAGTAAGCCCTGCAGGCGGCTCTTATCTGGTAAAGGCTCATTCCGGGCTTATCAATAAACCGGAGCTTAGATTGCTGCATGATGCCAGTCTGGGTGGCGATACGAGAGAAGTCCTCTCTCTTAAGCCCTTGCTTTTGCTCCATCCGGTACATGTCTACTTTTGTCTCCGCAGCGATGACACGTTGCCACAGCTTCCCTGCGTCCATCTCTAGGGAGAAGAACAGCACTCCGTGCCCTTGATGTATTGCAGCATGGGCGGCTACGTTAAGGCCGAATGTGGACTTGCCGAATCCGGGCCGTGCCGCAACGACAAAGAGGTCTCCAGCCTGAACACCTCTTGTCATGTAGTCCAAGGTGTCAAACCCAGTGGCGCAGCCCATAGCAGTCTTCTCGCCGCTCTGGCACATCTCAAGGTGTTTGATAAGCTCCTTCAGCTGGCCAGTGTGATCTCTATCAGAGTCCTCCCTGCTTGTGTCTTGGGAGGTCATGTGCTCGTCAACGATACTCGCTATTTCGTCGTAGCCCTTGCCTTCGCCCAACGCCTTCTGCGCTGTTATCATGGCCTCTGAAAGTGAACGCTTCTGCCAGCTTTCCCTGACAGGCCTCATATAGTTCTCTAGGTTATGCGGGGAAGGGATAAGGTCCCTGCACTCATTAACTAGGAGGGCAACGCTTGAGGCGTTGTACGTTTCCCCTAGGTTGCTCTGCATCTTAGTGAACAGAAGAACCTGATCAGCGGAGTCGTTCTCAACCAAGGCCTCAAACACAGCCCTGTTGAGTGGCTCATAAAAGTAGTCCGCGATCATCATGTCCGCAGCCTTAGACACCCACTCGTCCCCATAAAGCATACATCCGATCACGCCCTTTTCAGCGTGTGCAGAATAAATTGGAGTCCCCTCACATTCCATCTGGTCTATCCTTTGGGGAAACCATCCCTGCTCTGATAAGGGCTTGGTCGATTGATACCGCTGTCTCGATACACTCCCTGCATATCTTTCCTCCAACGCTTGAATCATTGGCTACCACTTTCGTCTTTTTCCCGCAGTACCAACACTTGCCCTGCTTTGGCTCTATCCAAGAGATCGCTGATTTGGGACTCATCTATATACTCTATCTCTATCACTGTTTCTTCTTCCGCTTTGCTGTTCGCTTTTTCTTGCTCGCAGCTGACGGTGATGTCTTGGGCTCTGTCGTCATAAAGGAGGCCAGCGTATCGCAGCCCGTCGAGCAGATACTTTGGAGTAAGGTTGTCGGGGTCGATGAGCCTACAGCGGCGGCTGATAAACCGCACAGCAATTCTGTTTGAGCTTTGTCTTTCTCTTTCTTCCTGCCCCAATGCCCCATCGAAAAAAGTGCGTTGAGAGAAGGTATCTTGTACTTCGTGTGAATCTTCAGAATCCGGGGGTTGCATTCTCCTAATATCTCCTGTTTCATTTTTCTAGGTCCTTCACAAGAAGCCTACGAACGTACTGGCACATAGTAGTAAACTCTGCACTACGCTCCACCCGCTTCTTGATCCTCCTCTTAAGTTCCTTCGGTAGGGTGATAGTAACCGAATCGAATTTTTTGGACTTAGCCTCCTTGGCCATGAGCAGGACTATCGCTTAGGGCAGGCCGAAGCGCAAGAGAAACTTTTAAAAAAAATTAGAAAAAATTTTAAAGGAGCTTTTCAAGGATGCAGACCACCCTTTCCTCCTCATTATGAAGCTCGTCTTCGTCAAGAAAACGACGCCTAGCAATCTCCGAAAACCTAGCCATCAGCAGGTGAGTGGCCTCATGCTTTGCCACGAGGTCGATTGTTTCGTTGGTCCACTTTTCTGTTTCGTTGATATACACAGTCGCTATGCAGCCCTCGGCGTCCACATCTATCTCAGCGAACCTGTCAGGGAACTTCTTCAGCTTGAAGCCGACAGAGTACTCACCTAGCGAGAATGCCTTCTGCCACTTGGTGAACTGTCTCTTAAACCTGTCAAAGCTCCTCTTAGTCATTTATTTTGTAGTGGGGTACTGGGTAATACTTATTGCCCGTTTTGATTTTGAACTTCCTGACATCAACTTTTCCTCTCTTCTCAAGTCGGCGGAGGATGAACGAGGTGTAGCTAACAGACTTTTTCAACTCATTAGCAATCTGCTCACAGGTCTTATAGCCATCATCGGGGAGCTCCGCCCTTGAGGCGTACTCGTCGGAAAGCAGCTCGTGCCAGCTTAGATTGTCTTTATCCCCGTTGGGATGGTCCAGTTTCCGTTTACTTCGCTTATCTGCCATGCGTGCCAGTCTCCTGTCTTGTCGTTGATTGCCCCCATAATGAACCCGTGTGAGTGCCTTAAGCTGTTCGGCATGTGTGAGTTATAGTGCATATCCAGCGAGCACATGCACCCAGCAGACATGGCAATCTTCCTCTCTATTGAGGGGGCAGAGTACGAGTCTACGGCATGGATGTGGCCGAATATGCAGTTACCATACACACCTGCGTGTTGCCTAGTGGCGTTCATTCCGTGGAAAAAGCCGTGAACAAAGGAGAGGTTGCCAATCTTTAGCACGCTCTTCTTATGGTAAGGTAGCCAGTCGGCCCGGATAGCCCTGAATGCTTTCTCAAGTTCCTTGACTCCCTTGTAGGCGTACTCTGTCTCTATCCCACGGTTTGACTCGGAGAGGTCATAAATCCTTTTGTCATGGTTCCCTAGGAGTATTTTGTTTGGCTTCCACTTGTTGAGGAACTGAATCCCCGCCCTCCAATCTTGAGCAAGCCCTTCGGCCCTCTCTTCCTGATCCGCTCCGCGTCTTAGCGGTCTTAGATCCATCAAGTCACCACCGAATATCCTGTAATGAGGTTTGAAGTCTTTAGTAACCTCGCAAAGGACTTTCACAGTCTTCTTGTCTTGCATGTCCCCATGAAGATCAGACCCGAATATGAAGCGTTTTAATCCCATCAATCACCTTCCTCTGGTAGTCTAACAATTATTGTATCCCCTAATTCGTCCTCCTCCACCACCACTATGTCATCTCCAGACGATAGTGCTTTAACCGCTTCAACCATTGAATCGGGTGAAACGTATTCCCACTCATCACGCTCTATGAACGCTGCTAAAAGGTAAAGTACCTGATGCTTCTTTCCTTCTAACTTAATCCATTTCCGCGCCCCTTCTTGCTCCCCATCGCTCAAATTACCTAGGCCTCTCCAGTTCGTACTCTAGCGAGTTTATATACAGGAGTGTTTCCTTTATGAATAGCTTGCTCTCGGGGGAGGCATCTCTAGCGTCAGCTGCCCCCTTCGGGTGGTTCTCCAGCAGCTCCTGAACTCCGTTGTACTTCGGGGTCGCTATGCACCCCGTCAGATATAAAATCGTTAACAATGCTATCTTTTTTATCACGACGTTCCTTCGCTACTTTTTCTTGCTGCGCCTTGTTGAGAGCTTGCACGCCGTCCGCGATGCGCTCAGCTACTTTAACTAACTGAGGCAGGGCGCGGGCGGCGGCAAGGATTTCAGCTAACATCCCATCACTTGGCCGACTTCTTAGCGGCCTTCTTGGGTTTGGCTACTTCAGGTTGTTCAGCTAAAGCTGTAGTGGTCCCACCACCCTTGGCGTATGCCATTACCGCGTCAACGATTCCCTGACCACCGATATAGGAGGGTACGATGACAACAACTGCTGCTATAATCTTCTCAGCCATAGCTGGGTCTAAGCCAGCCCACTCGGTTGCGAAGACTGCGATTAAGCCGCCAATGGCGACCCATAGTTTCCTTGATGCTAAGCGAGACTTAGTGTTTTCGTTCATAGTTCATGTCTGTTTTTAGGGGGTTTTCTGTTTGTTTCTGTTTGTCCCAAAGACGCTAATCACCCTTAAGATAGGGGATTTTAGCTATAAAAATCGAGCTAATATCCGAGAGCCTTCCTCAAAATGTCATTCCGACTGGTGGCGGCATTACCCCTGTTCCCTCCATAATAGCTTGAGGAACCACCACCCATCAGTCTCCTAAGAATAGCCTCCCTTGAAGAGGTCGCACTTCTCCTGCGGCCACTTCCGCCGCTTCCTCGTTCCGCCTTACCACGGAAAGGCGTGACCCCTATGGTTTCACCGAAGCTGTTATACAGGTCTAATGCGGACCGTATCTCCTCCCTGTGCTCTTCTGGCACTGAGTTTATGATCTCTTCGTACTGCTCCTCGTTGGGAAGCCTAGTGAACACCCTCCTCATTGGGTGGTAATCGGAGTACATGCTCTTGATCTTCTTCTCCGCATCCTCCCTAGAGTCTAAAGGGTTCAGCTTCATGTATGCCTGAATGGCGGCATTTGTTTCTTGCATGAACCACTGCGAATCGTTGGAGATGGCCGCGTGCCTCATATTGGAGATGTGCGGCTTAATCTTATTTGGCTGGCTTACCAAGCCTGATGGCTTCTTAACCACCACGCCCTGATTAACCATAGGCCTGCCAACAACCCTCAGCCAGTTCTCCACGTTCAGCCTCTTAGTGGTTGTGGTTTCAGGGGTGCTAATACCAAACATCCGGGTAAGGATCTGAGATGTCTCCAAGTAGCCGCTACCGCCTAACGTCTGTATTAAAGGCCTGTATGTGTTGTTGTAGTCAAGGCCGTCTGATCCCTGCACGGCGAGCGTATGAGATGTCCTGACGAGGCCCTTGAGCATTGATAAAAAGAAAACCCTATTTTCAACATTGAACTCTCTCGCCGTGGATTTGTTAAACGTGGAGTTTACAAGGTCTCCGGCAATGCCGAACGTACCCGCCCTATTAGTCTGATCCAGAGCAGGGAGGAATACGCCGTTGTAAAGGCCGTGGTTCTCGTAGTCGAACTCAAGGATGTTGGGCCTCTTCCCTACGACCTCTTCCTCCCACTCCTTCCGCATGAAAGTAAAGGCAAGGCTGACCGGAAGAACCCCCATGTAGGGGAGTAGTGACCTAACCATAGCAGCCTTACTTATGTTCCCGAGCTCGTCCTTGGTCTTAAACTTTCGGGCCACATCTGCAAACTTCTCAACAGACCAACCAACCAGAGGGTTGGAGGCCCTACCGAGTGCGCTAGTGAACACCCATGACGGCCTCGTGAGGGGTGATGTTTCCTTCGTGACATCCTCCTGAGCCTTGATGGCAAGCAGCCTAAGCTCTGAGTCGGTAAATATCTGAGGCCTACTACCCGCAGCTTCCTCCAAAAGGATTCTCTCTGAGAGAGTCTCCAAAGACATTCCAGAATCATTGAGTGCTTCAACCATGTAGTTAAAGGCCTCCTCAGACATGCCCTTGAAGTTCTTGTGGCTAAACGTAAAGTTAGGGTTGCGAGCGGAGTCTGGATTGGAGCGCATGTAGTCCGCGCCCTCCTGAGCTAGTTTCGTCATGGTTGACCACATGTTCTTAGTATTAGTGGCAACCATCCATTGCCCGATCATAGTGAACGGAGCTAGTGGTTTAAATGTGGCGTAGCGCACCTGACTGGTCTGTGAGCCAGCCCCTCTGATGCCAGTCCCTATTATTTCCTGAAGAGCCCTTGCGGCTTTAGCGATATACCGCGTTGGACCGGGGTTAACGGGGTCCAAGCCGGGGACATCCCGTGCCCATGCAGCCTTGATCCTTGTGGTCAAGTCTCTCTGTGCATCTGGGTCCCCGACCATAACGCGGGTGTAATCAGCCTGCAGCCCCGCGTCCATATCAATCTGTGTGCCGAAGATCTGAAGGAGACTGCCAATCGGCTCCTTGAAGATGTTGAACCCTTTAAAGAACTGCTGGAAACCTTTGCGCGTAAAGCCGTAGTTGGTGAACGGCATTGCGAACAACGAGGACAGATCAATAAGACCAGTCTTTATGTTTTGAACAACTAAACCGGAGAACGTCCCTAAGACTTCATAGAATGTCCTGAAGTCGTATATCTTGGCGTCATTAGCTATGAGGGAGGTGATATTCTTATTAACCTTGTCAACCATCTCAAGGTTCTTGCGTGCGTTCTTTACAGCGTTGTATCCACCCGGACCATACTCCTTGTTGAGGATGTCCCTAATCTCGGACTCGCTTAATCCGCCCGATATGAGCTCCTGAAGCCTGTTGATCTGTTCTTTAAACGCTAGTTCAGAAGCCTCGATATCCCTCTTGAACCCTCTGAGACGCTCACCAAAAGCTGCGTTAGCGGCCAGTGCCCTGATAGTTATGTGGACGCTTTGCTCTTCATAGGTGGAGTACTCAAGCCACTCGCTCGGGTATCCGCTGGAGCTCCTAGCATCCATCATTGGCCTGCCTATCCCAGTACCGAAGTCACCCTTCGCGGACTCTGGGTTGTAGTGTTCGTCAGCACTACGGTTAAGGCCGCTAAACAGGTTGTCTAGCTTAGCCAAAACATCTTCCACATACGCAGCCCTAGACTCTTCATTGCTAGGATCACCCCCAGTCAGTTGGTAGAGGTTCTCAGCAAAAGCTATTATGTCTGTTTCGGACCCAGACATCTTGTAGGCTTCAGCAACATCATTGCTTTCGGCTACCAAGCTGTACTGCATATTGGCATTAGAATCCTCAGCAATCGCTCCGCCTGCGGACTTGAACTGAGTGAGGCCCGGTATATCCATAATAGGCCTCAGGAAGTTGGCCACTACAGTATCAGACTTGAACTTGCTGCTAATCTCAGCCTTGAGCTCCTCCATCTTGGCGGGATCGCCCAGTGCCTCAGTGTATCTTTGGGCGATGTTTTCAAACTTCTTGGTCCACCCATCCCTACGCATATTTATTACGGTGGCAAGAATCTTAGGGGATAGGCTCCTAGATACAGTAAACAGCTTGGCACCAACTGCCTTTCTGAAGTAGGTGCCATCCTTAACCTTAATACCCATCTCCTCCTGCTGCTGCATAATAGCTTCAGACATATCGCCCGTCGCTTGGAGCAGTCTCTTGAGAGCGGGGAACGCTTGAGGGTTTGACTGCAAGGTCTTGCTGACATCCCCGTGGCCCTTCCTTAGGTGTGCCTCCAGCTTGACGAAAGCAGCTTCAATAGCCTCCTCAACACTATCATTCTCCTCAAGGATTTGCTGATTGTTCTCGAAGAAAGATAGCGCGGTCTCGTACACATTAACCCTGAAGGACTCCTTATCCCTCATCTCCCCCTTAGGGTAGAATATACTAATAGCTTCATTCTCTGCGACTGCCCAGCTATCGGAGAGTGCCTCTAGGTTCCTGACCCTCTCGGAATCAGCGACGTATCGCGTAAGCCTTCTCACGAGGCTTTGCATTATAGGACTGCCAGTCGCTTCGATCTCATCCTTCAACGTGCCAATCAACTTTGAAACGAAGCCAGCTTGTCCGTCCAAGTAGTCACCAACGGTGACTTGGCTGGAGAGCTGGTCGTACACCCGCTTCATGTAGTTATAGCCAGCATCCTTAATCCTACCCTCGTGATTGAGCCAAGCATGTATTTTATACAGGTCTGCTTTCAGCTTGGCCCTGTACTTCTCTGGGTCTCTAAGATCTTCTTCGATTAAATCACTGGTCCTAGGGGCTGACGTAAAGACCACCGGGTCTGATTTGTACAGTGAGGATGAGCTCTGCTCTGGTGAGGAGGGGACCCTGTACTCCGCTCCTTCTACCGCAACAAATAGCGTGTCTATGCGCTGCTGATCCCCGCCTTCCTCGTCCCCAACAAGAGCCTCAACTCTCCACTCAACGCCCAAGGTCTCCTCCATTAAGGACAGTCTGTCAGAGAGGTTTGGTCCGATTGAGTCCCTTACCTCAATTCTATCAAGAGCTGTTTGCAGCTTTTTGTTGGATGCGGTGTGTTTGTTTCTGGCAGTCTGGACGTTATTGAGCAGGTGGCCAGCAGTCTTGGCAGACTTAGTAAGCCTACTTAGCATAGCCCTAGCCCTTTCCATAGCCTTAGAATCCGGCTTAACGGCTTCAGCAAGTATGTCGTTAACTATTCCCCTCTCTGAGGCGAGCGAGGAATCTGACGCAAGGGCAGCGTAATCAAATAGATACCTGTTCGACCTACCGAGCTCCACCATGATCCTCGCTGCTTCTTCTTGCTTCTGAAAGCTGTCAGGGAAGATTGATTGGATGCTTGAAGCGATGGCTCTGTCGCCAAGCATGGCCGTTACGAGATCATCAGGGGATACAGAGCTGTCACTGAAGTCAATGCCTAGAGCCTCCATCCTCTTACCGACTGCCTGAAGTATCTCGCCCGTCCTTCCCATTGGCTTAACCCTCTTGCCACTGGCGTCCTTGTAAGCCTTAGGTGCAAGCTCGTCTCTTACGCTTCTTTGTATGTCGGTAAGCTCGACCCCATCATTCCTTGCCTTTCTTAGGTTATTCCTTATCTCCTTCTCAACTGCTTTAGTGAGAGTGGTGATCTCGTCGTACCTAATCCTCAAACTCTCAAAATCTTCCGCATCCTCTCGGGCCTTCTCCCTTAGTTCTGTAGCCTCCAGCAAGGCTTTGCTGGCCTTCCTGTTCAGCCTATCCTCGATTTTCTTAAGGTATCTGTAGGCATCAGACCTGACCGTCTCCTTCTCAGTTACGTCATCAACACTGTAATCTGGGTCAACTGCCGCCATCCCGTTTGCGACAAGAGCAGCATTAAGGTTCTCAATAACGCTCTCGGGGGTCGTTGATACGCCAAGGTTTCTCTTAACAAAGTCCTCATAGCTTAACTCCTCTATGTTTAGGCCGAGCTTATTGTACTCCTCGTATAGCCCCCTAAAGGTATCCTTAACAAGGTTCTGAGCCGCTACATTCCTCTGGGCACTTTTAGTGCTGCTGACATCAATGTCGGTGGAGATATCTGGGGTGGGGTCCATCAGGTTGGTTTGCCTGTAGTACATTCGCCCATCACCCTTACGCCCATCTAAGGCCATCCCACCAATACCCCTTCTTCCGCTCATTCTCTTTAGCTTCGTTGACCCAGTGATAATGATATCAAGCACAGTGCCTAGGTCGGTATCAGTAATTCCGTCTACTTTAAGCCCGCTATTACCTAGACCAAGTTTATCAAGTATCTTGAGGGCTAAGTTCCTAAGGGAGGAAACAACCTGCCCCCAGAGCCCCTCCATCGCTTTGTTTTCTTCAGTGTTGAACTCAATGCCAGCGGCTTTAATTGCGGAGGTGCCACCCCTGCTAAGGCCTGAAAGGGTAGTTTGAATCTGAGAGTTTGAGACAGCCTCGGAGATGAACTCGTGCAGGTCAGTGAAAGCGTATGGGATTTTATTAGCAGCGTAAAGATCGTTAACCTGCTTTTGGTCTGACCAGTCAACATCTAAGCTAAACTTAGCAGCCCAAAGCTCCCTGTAGGTTTGGAATATTTTGTCCAGCTGGGCCACCTCCTCCATGAAGGGGGTCTTACTGTCAGTCCTGCTATCTAGGTAATTATCTATTTCAGTGCTAAAAAGAACATGGAAGGCTTCATGGACTACAGTCTGCCGAAGCTCTCCGATACTCTTGTGGTTCTCTAAGAAGATATCCATGCGACCGAAGCCGGAGTTCCAACCACCTAAGGTTCCGCTATCTTCCCGGTCGCTTTTCCGCCTGTTTGTGCGCCTTCGCAACCTCAATGTAGCTACATTTATTGGCCTTTCGGTCATGGGG
>Ga0310343_10000506_pt1 | contig 18682 bp, 17 predicted proteins | sample HC15DNA2025_MG_FD_203519 | JGI IMG/M metagenome (GOLD analysis project Ga0310343, IMG submission 203519) | Marine microbial communities from station ALOHA, North Pacific Subtropical Gyre - HC15-DNA-20-25_MG | ecosystem: Environmental > Aquatic > Marine > Oceanic | place: Pacific Ocean: North... | reverse complement strand
GGGCTTGCCCATCGACGTCGAAGTCATGGATGCGGAGCATCTCAAGCTCGCCCTGGAGGCCAAGGTGGACGTCCTGCAGGTTGGTACGCGCAATGCCCTCAACTATTCCCTGCTCAAGCAGATCGGCCGCGAGTCCGCGGAAACGAATTCGGCCGTCCTCCTGAAGCGTGGCCGGCATATGGCGTCCCCCGGCGAGTTCATAGCAGCGGCCGAGTACGTCGTGGCGGCGGGTAACCCCGACGTCATGCTTTGCCCGCGGGGTACCACGCCTGCTCTGGACGGTTATCGAAACCACCCCGACGAATCCATTACGCCCTTGCTCAAGAACCGGACCTGGGCCCCCGTGGTGGTGGACCCTTCCCACAGCGTGGGGCATTCGGACTACGTCCTGGCCTGCGCCCTCTCCGCGGTCGCCTACGGGGCGGACGGGCTCTGCATCGAATCCCACGTGGATCCCCAGAGAGGAATTGGGGACGATCCCAAACAGGCCATCACTCCGGAAAAGATGAGGGAGCTCATCAAGGCCTGCCGGGCGGCTTTCCCGAACCGCTACAGGCCCGGCTGAACACTAGGCGCTAGGCCCCGAGGCGAAGATCCGCAGCCAGGTAGCCCACGACGTAGTCGCGTACCGCTTCCTCGAGCGTGAACATATCTTCGCGGTATCCTTGGTCCCGAAGCTTGTCGATGGTGGCTTCGGTGAAGTACTGGTACTTGTCGCGCAAGCTTTCAGGCATGTCGATGAAGTCTATGGAGGGCTCTTTGCCAAGAGCCGAGAAGATCGAGCGACCGAGATCCAGCCAAGTGCGCGCGGAACCGTTCCCAAGGTTGAACAGGCCGGTTGCATCCGCGTTGCCGGCGAGCCACAAGGTCATCCGGACGGCATCCTTGACGTACAGAAAGTCCCTTTTTTGTTCACCATCGCGGTAATCCGGACGGTGGCTCTTGAAGAGGGTCATCCGTCCCGTCCCGGCAATCTGGCCATAGGCCTTGCTCACGACTGATCGCATGTCGCCCTTGTGCTCCTCATTTGGACCGTAGACGTTGAAGTACTTGAGCCCCGTGATTTGCCTGAGCCAACCTTCGTCGCGGGCCAGGAGATCGAACTTGTGCTTCGACCATCCATAGAGGTTGAGGGGCTGGAACTTTTCCAGATCCTCGTCCCGGTCGTCCATCCCAAGGCTTCCGTCTCCATAGGTGGCGGCCGAGGAGGCGTAGACGAAGCGGGCGTCTTTTCCCAGGCACCATTCGCAAAGTTCCCTCGTGTAGAGGAAGTTGTTGTCGTGGAGGTATTCCTCGTCCGTTTCGGTGGTACTCGAACAGGCTCCGAGGTGGAGGATCTCTTTGACGTCCGACAATTCTTCGCTGTCGTCTCGAACGAGCTGCCTGAACTCATCAACGCCCACGAATCGTCGGAATCTAAGGTGCTCGAGGTTTCTGCTCTTGAGTGAATCCTCCTCGTACTGGTCCACCAGCCAGACGTTTTCGCGGTTCTGGTTGTTGATGCCCCAGATCACGGCGCTGCCAATCAAGCCGGCTCCGCCGGTGACGACCGTTATGCCATCCGATGATTCAGGCATCGGACAGCTCGACGGACCTGTTGCGGGCGGCATGGGCGGCCCGCTTGACGATTTCCCGAAGGTCGTCCTCGCCGAAGCTCTCGAGAGCCGCTTGGGTCGTCCCGTTGGGCGAGGTTACCCGGTTGCGGAGCTCCTCTGGGTGAAGGTCGCCTTCCTCCATCAGCTTAGCTGCTCCGATCACAGTGCGGGAAGCCAATTCCCTGGCGAGCCCGGGCTCGAGACCTATGTCCTTGCCCGCCTCCTCCAGGGCGCAGGCGAACTCGAAGACGTAGGCGGGCCCACTGCCGCTGATGGCGGTGACTCGATCGATGTCTGCTTCTTCGTCCACTTCGCGGACGAAACCGAGGGAAGAAAGAACCCTCCGGATCAAGTGGCGGTCTTCCTCGGTCGGTGGCTTTGCAAAAAGGAAACCGGTGGCTCCGGAACCGACTTGTCCGGGGGTGTTGGGCATGGAGCGCACGACGTTCCTAGCACCGTGGAAGACGGTCCCAAGCCGATCCAGGGTAATGCCCGCCATGATGGAGAGAATAAGCGAACCTCGGGAGTCTTCACCGATGGAATCGGGAAGCTGGTCGAGTTGCTGGGGCTTGCAACCAAGGACAAGCAGATCCGGGTTCGTCTTGAGAAGTTCCTCGGCCGAGTCGAAGCGCAGGATTCCCGTTTCCGCGGACAATTTTTCCGAAGTCCCGTCAGGTGCGGAACAGCAGGCGACGTCGTTCGATTCGAAGGCTTCGGCGCGAAGGAGACTTTTGACGATGGCGGAAACCATCTTCCCGGCTCCGACGAATGCGACTTTACTATCTTTCATGGCGAGGTTTGGTTGAGAGTGTCGGACTGAGTCTTCGCCTGAGTTATTGTTGTTCTTGATGCAAGATCATGCAGGCATCTTTTGCTTTTGTTAAACTTGAGAAAAAGAAGACTGGTAATTCCAAGCGGTTTGAAGCTGTATGACAAACCCTTCAAAAGAGAGCGGATGAAAATCTGGTAGTCAGTACAAGGGGTTGCTTCGTCTTCGTTGATAGTTCTAAGCGAAAAGGTAGCCTTGCCAAGGCTTCGTCCTGCGAAAAATTTTTCCGAGATGTAAAAATAGGCAATTGGCAAGGCTAAATGACAAAGGATATAGAGCGTTAGCGAAAAGAGCTTTTCATTAATTCCAGATTGTTGAATAAGGATTTCAGCTCTTGCTTGATCGGTTTTCGGGTTCATGTAAACCTGCGATAATTGCTCCTGAACCTGCTCCAGGGAAACTGGATCGATGGAGAGGGCTCTCAAAACTAGCAGTAAGACGCAATGGAGAAGAATGTAGTCCATCATGAACGCCGTCAGTCTGATGTGTAATGGCACCTGGAGGACTGAATTTTCACCTGTTATTGGCCTCGCTTCACTCATTTTTTAGGTTGTTAAGGCGAATCTCTCGTAGGCCTTGACCGTATTCGCCATCAGCATGGCGACGGTCATGGGACCCACGCCGCCGGGCACTGGTGTGATGAAGGAAGTCTTGGGTGCTACCTTTTCGAAGTCCACGTCTCCCACGAGACGGTAGCCGGATTTTTTCGTCTCGTCGGGAATGCGGTTGATGCCGACGTCTATTACCGTGGCGCCCGGACGAACCATGTCCTCCGTCACGAACCGAGGCCTGCCGATCGCGGCAATGAGAACGTCCGCCTGGAGGGTATGATTCCTGAGGTCAGGGGTACGCGAGTGGCAAAAGGTAACGGTGGCATTGCCGGGATTCCCCTTGCGGAGGAACAGCATGCCCGCGGGCTTGCCCACGATCAAACTCCTGCCGAGCACCACCACGCGCTTGCCTTCCGTCTCTATCCCTTTCCTCTCGATGAGCTCGACGATCCCGGCCGGCGTGCAGGAGGCGAATGCGGATTCATCCTCTTGACAGAGTTTGCCAAGGTTGGCTGCGTTGAACCCATCGACGTCCTTGGCAGGCGAGACGTTGTTGAAGATCACGCGATCATCGACGTGGCCGGGCAGGGGGGCTTGGACGAGAATCCCGTGAACTTCCGGGTCGTCGTTCAGTTGGTGTACGTTCTCAAGGAGTTCCTCCTGGGAAATGGAATTGGGAAAAACCAGCAACCTGCTTTCAATGCCGATCTTGGCGGCGGTTTTTTGCTTCTTGTTGACGTAGGAAACCGAAGCGGGGTCTTCTCCTACCCGGACGAAGGCAACGCAAGGCTTGTTCTTACCGAACTCCGCTACGCGCCCGGAGAGTTCTTCGATGACGGCGGATGCGATCTCATTGCCGTCGATCAATTCCATGGAAAAATCCGCGCCTGTGGGCGGTTCAATCCAGCCTGCGCAGAAGCCGTGCCCGAATCACCAACTCCTGCGAGCCTTTTTCCAGGGCCTCGAGCTTGCCCAGGACGTTGACCTTCTGGTCCTTGAAGTCCAGCGGGTCGAGGATTCTTAGGCCTCCGACGTCCACGAACGCAAGACGTTTGCCGCGGGAGTTTTCCAGCTGGAAGGGGAAATCCCTCTCGAATCCGAGTTTGCGGGGCTTGAGGACGAGGGTGCCCTCAAAATGACGGTGAATGTTGACGGCCGGCGGGGTGACGGGGGGCTTGAGAGGCATCTCGATTTGTCCGGGCTTGGGCTGCTGGGTTTCCAAGGGATCGAGTTCCTCTATGCCGATCGGCTTGGCCGGCGGCGTGGGAGGTACGGGGGCCTCGGGTTGGCGCCCAATGGCATCGGTCCACTTTCTTCGGCCCACGACGACCGGCTCTACTTCCGTCGGGGGTGTGGTCGCTACAGGCGAGACGGGAACCGGTTGGGCGAATGCGTCTGCCAAGTTGGGGGGCGGGGCTGCTTGCCCTGCCGGCTGGTTTTGCCCATGAAGAAAAAGAGCTAGAAAAGAACCGCTCCCCACAACGAGCGCCGCCAATATTTTCGTCATTGAATTTCCCATAATTGCAATCTAGGAAATTTCCCGGGGAAAGAGCAAATCAATTTCTTTGGAGCGGAGCTCTCGGTAACTTCCGACCGGAAGCTTTCGTAGGATGAGTCCCCCGATGGCAATCCTCTTGAGCTTTTTCACACGGTAGCCGAAGGATTCGAAAACTCGGCGGATTTCCCTCTTTCTTCCGTGCCCCATAATGATTTCGAGCCTTAGGTGTCCGACGGGGCTGCCGTTTTTGGCGCGCACTTCGTCCAACCTGAGGAATTCTCCCTCCAAGGTAACGCCTTTTGTGATTAAAGGCAGATGCTCCTTGGCAAGGGGCCTGTTGATCTCCACCTGATAGCGTTTGCGGACTTCGTTCGAAGGGTGGGTAAGTCGATGAGCGAGAGAGCCGTCATTGGTCAGGATTACCAGACCTTCGCTTTCCAGGTCCAGCCTGCCTGCGCAGAAAAGACGGAGGGACTTGTGCTTCTTGTCGAGAAGCTCGAATATGAGCCGCTTGGCGTGTTCGTCCTCGTTCGAGCAGGTGAAGCCCTTTGGTTTGTTTACCATGAGTGTGAGAATGGTCTGGGAATGGGCCTGCACCCGCCTCCCCTTGACCTTGACGATATCCTTGTCGGGATCCACGCGACGTCCCAGTTCGGCTTGTTTTCCATTTACGGTAACCAGACCCTCCGAGATCCAGCTTTCTCCTTTCCTGCGCGAGCAGAGGCCTGCCTCAGCCAGAAATTTCTGCAGCCTTAGGTTTCCTGAGGGCGTCTTTTCGCCTTGATTGGAATCGGACATGATAAGTTGTGGTTGCTTTACGCTTCGGTTTTTCCCATTTGTGAGAAACTAGAGCTTTGCCAATGACGGGGAAGCCAAAAATTCAAATGAGCGAAGAACAGATGGAAGAATCTAGGGTTGCCGTAGTCACCGGAGCCGGTCGCGGGATCGGTCGAGCGATCGCCGAGAGCTTGGCGGGGCAGGGAATGAAAGTCTTTTGCGTGAGCAAAACCGAATCTTCCTGCGGGGCCGCGGCGCAGGCAATTTGCGAAAGTGGGGCAAAGGCGGTTGCCTTGCCCGTGGACGTCTCCTCCGGCGATGAGATCCGAAAAGCTTGCGAGGGCATCTTGGAAGAGCACGAGTGCGTGGACGTCCTTGTAAACAACGCCGGGATCACGAGGGACAACTTGCTTTTCCGCATGGAAGAGGCGGACTGGAACGACGTCCTCAACACCAACCTCACGAGTTGCTTCCACTGGATCAAGATGCTTGGGAGACCAATGACCCGCAAGCGATGGGGAAGAATCGTCAACGTTTCCTCGGTGGTGGGCCTTACGGGGAACGCAGGCCAGGCCAATTACGCCGCCGCCAAGGCCGGCATGATCGGGCTCACCAAGAGCCTGGCCCGTGAGTTCGCCGCCCGCTCGGTCACGGTGAATGCCATTGCTCCGGGCTTTATCGACACCGACATGACTGCCGGCTTGGACGAGCGCATCAAGGAAGTCGCCCTTAGCCAGGTTCCGCTGAAGAGATTTGGCTCCGTTCATGATATCGCCGAAATGGCATCCTTTCTCTGTTCCGAAAAAGCATCCTACGTCACCGGGCAAGTTTTTACGGTTGACGGAGGGATGGTGATGTGAAGAAAAGGAATCAACTTAATCAACCTAACTTAATTACCATGTCCGAAAGCAACGCCGACCGCGTAAAGAAAATTATCGTCAGCCAACTTAACGTCAGCGAGGAGCAAGTTACTCCCGAAGCGAGTTTTATAGATGACTTGGGAGCGGATTCCCTCGATCAGGTCGAACTCGTTATGGCGCTGGAGGAGGAGTTCGAGACCGAGATTCCGGAGGAGGAAGCGGAAAAGCTTCAGACCGTTGGAGCCGTAATCAGCTACGTTGACAGTAACCTCTCCTCATAATTCCCTTCTTTGTTGGGGAGTGGATGGGAACCAACTCGCTGGCTAGGAGGACTTAGCTGATGAATCAAGTCGTAGTCACTGGGATTGGTGTCTTGGCTTCCGTGGGTGATGGGATTGATGAGTTCTGGTCGTCCCTGAAATCGGGTAAGTCCGGCATCACTTCCGTCACACGCTTCGAATGCTCCGACATCGCGAGCAAGGTTGCTTCCGAGATCACCGATTTCGACCCGGAGGAGATCATGGACCCCAAGGAGGTTCGCAGGAACGACCGATATGCCCATTTGGCCCTTGCCGCCACTCACCACGCGCTTAGGGACGCCAACCTTTCCAGGGATGATCTAGTGCCCGAGAGAACCGGTGTGCTTGTGGGTTCGGGCATAGGAGGCATGGAGACGATCGAGAAGCAAATGACCACTCTCATCGAGCGGGGCCCCCGCCGCGTGTCCCCCTTCATGATACCTTCCCTTATTGCGAACATTGCGGGTGGAGTCATCGCTATCGACCTTGGGGCCCAAGGTCCGAACTTTTCCGTCGTCAGTGCCTGCGCTTCGGGTTCCCATGCCATCGGTGAGGCATTCGAGATGATACGCAGGGGAGTAGCGGACATGATTTTTGCAGGAGGTAGCGAAGCCGCGGTTACGCGAATCGGTTTTGCAGGGTTTTCCTCGATGAAGGCCATGAGCACCAACTTCAACGATGATCCCAGCCGAGCCTCCCGTCCCTTCGACGCGCAGAGGGATGGCTTCGTGATGGGGGAGGGTGCCGGTGTTCTGGTCCTGGAAACCAAGGAGAGCGCCGAGAATAGAGGCGCCCGCATCTATGCCGAGATCGCGGGATACTCGGCTACCTGCGATGCCTTTCACGTGACTACCCCCGATGGAGAGAGCAAGGCCCTTACGCTCTGCATGAAGCAAGCGCTTGAATCGGCTCAAATCGAAGGCTCTCAGGTTGACTACGTCAACGCCCACGGAACCTCCACCCCCTATAATGACCGATCTGAGACCGTGGCCTTGAAAAACGTTTTCGGCGATCATGCCATGAACGGCCTGCAAGTCAGTTCGACCAAGTCCATGACGGGTCATTTGCTCGGAGCCGCCGGGGCCATCGAGGCGGCCGCCGTCTGCAAGGCAATTGAGGAAAACGTTCTTCCTCCAACCATCAACTATGAGGAACCGGATCCCGATTGCGATCTTGATTACGTGCCCAATGAGGCCCGTGATTCGCAGGTCGGAGTCGCCATGAGTAATAATTCCGGGTTTGGCGGGCATAACGCGTCCCTGGTCTTTAGGAAGATTTGAAGCGTTTGGGCGGGCTTTTAAATGCTTGCTAGCACCTTAGTGGTCTCTTAGCCTGCCTCCCTTGTTTTGCACCCGTAGCTCAATTGGATAGAGCGCCTGACTACGGATCAGGAGGTTGGGAGTTCGACTCTCTCCGGGTGTGCCACTTCTAAAAAAAAGTGAGCCCCGCTTAAGCAAAGGATTTAAGGGATAAAAGCTTTTTGGAAATTTTAGGATTAAATATCAGAGCATTGGTAATTACATTGATGGATTTGAGGGAAATCCAAAGAATCACGTGTATTCGGGGAGAGAAAGTATTTCTACGAGATAGTCTCGATATATTCGCCATTCCCCCTCGTTTCCATCCTCATTTTCAAAGATGGCCACGACGAGCCGTCGTGTCAGGATTTGTGAAAAAGTGTTCGGTGAAACCCAGTTGGGGCGGGCTTGATGGCGCATCAACCAGAAGCATCCATCAAATGCGGGCCACTCCATGTTTTTGAGATGCGTCTTGCTGATCTCGACCAGTTCATGCCTGGGCAACCATCCATTTTCGGCGGCAAGTGCCAGAAAGTTCCAAAGGAGAGCGGGATGGCTTTCGTCTTTCTTTAGTAAATAATCTGCGAATTCGGACATCTCCCCTGTTTGTAAAGTCTTTGTTTTTATGGGATCACTCTCCTGAATTAGCATGGCTAAGGATACCCTGTCGAAAGCCTCTAACATCTCAGGCAAAAAAGCTAAGGTATTCGAGTAAAGCATAATCTTATCTTCGTATGATAGGAATGGCAGGATAAGACTACTTCCAATGGTGGAGAAATGAGGTGTGTTTGCTTGGTAGCACATGGCGGACCCAAGGAGGAAATCTCCCGCTTCAGGAGAAATTTCACGTTCTTGACCTTGCCATCGAGCCGTCACTTCCCGAATCAACTTTTCGTAAATTCTCTCGTACGAATATTCTTCCTTTAGGTATTTTTTTCCAGTTGCTGAGATGGTGTCGATTCGATCGGGGTTTCGAAGCAAGCCGAGAACAGTTTCCTCAAAGTTATCCAACTGAAAGCGCACGAAATGTTCGCCTTCCAAGAAAAGCTCTTCGTCATCACTCGGAAAAGGGTTGAGTGCAGTGTCCAATTGAAGAAGGAGCGCTCCCGCGTTCATAATTTCGCAAGTCCGGTAGTTGTAGGGGCCATTGAGCCCTACTACGTTTACGGAAATTCGACTGCGACCAAGAATTTCCTGGTATTTGTCTTTTTCTAGATCCGAAACTATTTCGATCCGATACTTCACTCCCCACTTTTGCCGAAATCGTTCAACGATCCGCACGACCTTTTCTCTAAGCCCGCCGTAAACCGGGTCAATGTTTGACGAGAAGGTAAGAGACAAGTCGATGTCCGCTGCAGTCTTTTGTTGTTCGGGAAAATTATTGTGGAAGGATGCCCAGTTGAGCCCGAAGGGAAGCTTCAGCACCTGAGCTCTTCCGTTATTGAAGAAAAAAGGATCGAACGATCGCCCTACGGGGGCTACAAAGTCGAAGAGCATGGCAAGGGACCTGCAGACTTGGGTTTGTTGAACGTGGCACAACCCGGCCACGGTAGGGAAAGGGGCTTCTTCCAAACCTTGGGGGTGTATATGCGAATGCGCTGCCTGAGCGTCCCAAAAGAGGTCGGGTACAAAACCATTTGGCAGACGACTGCAAATTGCAGGAAATCGATCCATCTCCCATTCATAAGATAAGCGATCCGGGTGTTTGGTCTCCACCAGCCTGGCGGTTAGTGAAACGACGTCGGCGACTTTGAGCAGATCCAAGGTGTGGAAATTGGGGAATAAGTAGTTGTTGATGGCTCCAACGAGAACTGCGGGCCGTTTCTTTTCGAGCTTGGGTAAATTACGCAGGCGAAACCGGTTGTATTCCACAAGCATTTCTTGGCTGGATTCTTGCTCCAAACCTTTCGTCCATCCATCCTCGCAAGCGTCAAGATCTCCCTCTGTCTCAAGGCTTTTAAGTTCAGTGATTCTCTCGTGCGGTTCGTCCATGCCAAAGATTTTCCCATAACCAGTTGCGAGTCCGCAAAGAGGAAGGGTTTTTAAGACTATAGTTAAAACACTGTATAGGCGGATATCCTAACAGTTTATAAAACCCAAGAAAAAATTCTGCTAATAGATCCCAAATTGATAGCTCGCTTATAGGTTGAGGTACGAAAATAATTAGCATGAAGAAGATCAATCCCTCGCAAAAACAAGATGACGCAAATCATGCTTTTTCCTACTACGGCAGGAGGCCTTTGGCATCCCGCAAGGGTCGGGGAGTGACTCCGCTCGAATTACCATACCTCAAAAAAATAATTAGGAATTCTTATGGGGGTAAACTCGTACTGATTATGCCTGCCGAAGCGAGTGGAAGTGGGGTTGCGTATGACCTGGCTTGCTGAACCCCAAGATCAATTGGATAGAGCGCCTGACTACGGACCAGGAGGTTGGGGGTTCGACTCTCTCCGGGTGTGCAGTTCCAAGCTAGTCGAATGACTTTTTGTCCGAATGGATTTCTACAATAGGGTATTTTGGGTGGACGTGATTTTGTTTTATTGCGTATCAATACTTTCCCTTGGGTAAGGTTTGAGGGTAACGGATCCGGCAATTTGAAGGTAGCAGTAGCAATTAACAAAGAGGCAACGGGAAGGTCATACGGGTTGTTCATTTAATTTAAACATGAAGTCATTTCCTGATATAGAAGACTACAAGAGTCGATTTTTCAAAGGGTCCAACATTCCCGATGGCGATTACCTAAACACTCACTACCCGAGGTTCAAAATGACTTGGGATTTTGCCTGGAGAAAAACGGACCAGATAGCGACTCTGCTCGACGTCGGCGCCCACTGGTTGCATCAGAGCGTAGTTTACGCAAAGAGAGGAGTAGAGGTCACGGCGGCTGAACTTCCCACTACTTTGAACGCTCCAGTGGTGCAAAAAGTTGCAGAGGAACACGATATAAAATTGGTTTCATATACAGATTTAAGTAAGCCCGAGGTTTTCGATCAACTGCCTGAAAATCATTACGAAGTCGTCCTCTTTACCGAAATTATCGAACACATCACCTTCAACCCCGTTGATATGTGGAAGGCAATCTACCGGGTGCTTCGACCTGGAGGGAGGATTCTCGTTACCACTCCAAACTACTATCATCTGGGAGGAAGGGTTTGGGACCTTAAACGGTTTTTGTCTCGTTCAGGCGGTGGAATCTCCCCTCAGGAAATCCTCAACATACCTACCTATGGCCCGCATTGGAAAGAATTCTCCGCGAGGGAATTACGAGATTACTTCACAATGCTTTCCCCCGATTTCGAGGTTACCGAAATCCAACACGTCAGTATTCCCTATTCCCAGCCAACCAACTCTAGGCAAAAAGTCCAAAGCATACTGGAGAACTGGTTTCCTTTGCTGCGAAACAACCTCTTTGTTGAAGTCGCTCTTTCCCGCAAGGAGGACGGCATCGTTTCGAAGCCAAGCTGGTCCCATCCGGTTCGAGGCTGATTTTGGTTTCTTGGAAGACCCTGTGGTACCCTTCCGCGAAACACTCGTTGGGGAACACAGCGAGTAAATGGACTGAGGGTTAGGGTAGCGATGCTACTCTCCGGGCGCATTACCCGGATTCCTTTCCTGATGGGGGATTAATTCTCTTCCCGCTTGTTCTCGCCGGAATTTTCCTCTTTCTCGGATTCTTCGGAAGCAGGTTTGTCGCCGAAACCCGAATCTTTCGCATCCTTGTTAGCCTCAGAATCGTCCTTACTTTCGCTGGAAACAGGCGAGCCGGATTCCTTTGCGGGCTCTTTCTTTGGTTCTTGGACCGAACCTTCTTCAGTAGTCTTCTTAGCGGTAGGCTCTTCCTCCTTGGAATCTTTCTCTTCCTCGGAATCGTCGGGCTTTCCATCGTTCTCGCTTCGGAAGGGTGAGCGAAATTCCTTTGCCGATCCCTCTTTCCGGTCTTGGGTACGTCCGCTTTCCTTTGTGTTAGAGTCAGGCTTATCCTCCTCCTTGAGATCGTCCTTCGACTTGGGCTCTGGCTTGCTTTTGACCGGTGGGTCATCGTTGGCCCCTGGCGAATCCTTGTCCTTGGCGTCATCATCGTCGCCCTCTCCCTTTTGCCTTTGTTTTTTCCAGTCTGAAATCGCTGCCTGGGTAGCCATTTCCTTGCGAGCCTGGACGAATGAAATTACGCAAAGAATAACGAAAATCAGGAGGATTCCAGCCGAGGACAACATGGAGAGGGGTTTCAGCATGGAAGTCTGAATAATCCCATTGGGTTCTCCTTTGAGCCAGTTCATTTCGGAAACGGCCGGAAAAATCATCTTGGCTACGGCAAAGAAGCCGAGCAAACCGATCAGCACGGCGAGGTGCATAATGTGCTTGCGGGCGTTCGGCTTACGTTCGGCGAGCAGGACAAGGAGGATCAGGGCAATGCCAATAAATGCGGGGATCATGGCCGTTACGCTCTTCCCGAAATGCAGCTTCTCTCCAGGTTTGGGCTTGGGCTCGATAGCCACGTTCTTCCAGTTCGATAATTGCAAGGTGACGTTGCCGTCGTTTCCGGCCTGGTTCTTATAGACGAACTTGATCGTGGCTTCTTCTTTGTCGACCTTGCTCCATTCGACGACAACCGGGTCCTCATCCCCCGCATTCTGCATGTTCTCGGCCTCCTGTCGGAGTCCGGCAAGCGTATCCCCCTTCGAGGAGGCGTACCAGAAGGATTTTACCTTGCCCTTGTGCTCATGGTCGGTAACACCGTAATTCGAAAGGGAGGCTTCCTTTGCATGAGAAGTGTTCAGGCGGTCGATCAGCCAGTAAGCCTGCTCGCCCGCAGAGTCGCTGGAGGAATAGCCCAAGTCCACGTTGTGCGTCTGAGTGCCGTCCGAGAGGATCATCTTGGCTTCGTTGTCCAGAGGTCCGGTGACCTTGATGGATAAGCCCGGGTCCTGCATCAGGTAGCCGAGCAAACCGGTTAGGATTAGCAGGCCCCCAAGAATAAAAGTTGGTATTTTGAGCATCGCGTCAGAGAATTGTTTTCAAGGCATCCATGCAAGCATGGAAAGGAGAAAATGTAAATTTGATAAAAATTCCTTCGAAATTTCTCCTAAAACCGATATCTTCCGACATAATTCGATTCTATGCCCCACCAAGCCATACCTACGCCGGAGACCGAGGAGAAGACCAGTCGAGAGATCGCCGCTCCCTGGAAGGTCATTGTGCTGAACGATCCCGTTAACCTAATGAGCTACGTGGTCATGGTTTTCCGCAAGGTTTTCGGCTACGGTGAGCAAAAGGCGACCAAACACATGCGTGAGGTCCACGAACTGGGCAAGTCGATTCTTTGGACGGGTGATCGAGAACAGGCCGAAACCTACGTCTACCAATTGCAAAGGTGGCGCCTGCAGACGGTCCTGGAACGGGATGATTGAGTTTTCTCTCCAAGTGGAATCCAGGATCATTCAGGCCATTCTGCCCGAACTTGGAAAGATATATGCGGCTTCCCAGCGCGAAACCGTCTTCCCCTTCGTCTGCCCCAATCCACTTGATGACGATCTGGTGGAGGCTTGGGAGAATGGCCTGGCCGAGGAAGGACGAGGTGACCGGGAGGCGGTCGCCCGCCTGATGAGCGACCCGAAGTTCGCTCATGGACGAGTGGCGGTGCCGGAAGCAGAGGCCGAGGATTTGCTCCGTGGATTGACTGAGTTGCGCTTGGCCATCAGGAGCCATTCCCTCGCGGAAGTGTCCGATGAGGAATTGGAATCGGGAGAGTTTTCCTTGAGCGGAAGGGACGCCTCTGAGCGTATAGGCTACTTCGCCTACCTCGTGCTGGCGGAAATACAGGAACGGCTAATCGAGCGCATGGGCTAGGGCCTAGCCGGGGCGGAGGATCCGGTTGTTCGCGATGGCAATGCCCCCGAGCATGGCCCCTACGATGCCGACGTACCCTTGGTCGGTTCCGGCAAGGAAGAGATTCTCCAAATGGGTCGATCCATCCCGTCTCTTGACTGGTGACCCGTAAAGGGCGCCGTTTCGATGGTCGGTGTACTTCTTTATCGTCCTAGGGGTGAAAGTGTCGCGAAGGATGATCTTGGAGCGAAAGTCCTCCAGTTGCGATTCTTCCTTGGAGAGATACCGCAATCCGTTTGCCAGGACTCGTTCCTCCCACGAAGCCTTTTCCTTTTCGTAGTCTTCCTGCGGCAGTCCGGCCCAATGGCCGAAATTAGCGGGATGGGTGATGCGGAGTTTGCTTCTTGCTTCTTGTGCCTGGACGTCCGAGCCGTAATTCTCGGGCAGGCATATAACCCCCGATCGCACGTCCAGGGCGCCCTTGGGTTCATCGAAGTGGAAGGTTTCCGAATCATTGAAGAAAAGGGTGGTCTCATCCCAATCGAGATCCCCCGGTTGCCCTTCGAAGACGAAAATGGACTCCATGATGGAGAACCTTCCCTCGGTGGGAGGCTCGGGCGAACCGGTTGGCTTGAGGAGGGACTGGGTCTCAACCGCCCCGCAGGTAGAGATGACGAAATCCGCCGAGAGCCGCTCCCCGTTTCCCAGCTTGAGCTCGGAAGCCTTGGAGCCATCGTTGACGATTGCCTCCACCGGGCATTTCATTTTCCGCTTCACTCCGAGTTCCCTGAGTTTCCGGGTTATGGGATCGAGGATGGCCCGGATTCCTCGTTCAGGCCTTGATAACCCTTGCCTGAAGATGGCGTCGAAGAGCATAACGAAAGTCGGGAAGTCTATGTCGTTGGGTCGGGCTGAGCCGTAATAACAAGTAGGGCAGAGAAGCATTTCGCCGAGCAAGGGCTCATGGATGGCTTCCCTTAGGATTTCACGGGTTGAAAGTTCCTTCGCGTCCACCGAATAGGCCGGGAATTCCTCCATTTGGGAAAGGAGGGAGAGGAACCTGTCCTTTTCCGCGGGAAATTTTTCTTCCACTTGGGAAAGGAAAAAGTCGAAATCGTTGTCAAAGAGGAGGCTTTCCGTTCCAAAGGTGATCCTAGAGTGACTCTGGGGGTGGAGGTTGAGGGAATCGATGGGAATCCTCAATTGCCTGCAAAGCTTGAGCAAAGGGGACGACTTCCCTGATTTTTCGGAAGGATAATTAGTCAGGGCGTGCAGCCCTACGTCGAACTTGATGCCTTTTTGGGAATAGAAGCTGTTGAGTCCTCCTACCACGGAGTGTCTTTCCAGCAGGACCACACTTTTGCCGAACATGGCCAAACGCAGGGCTGCGGAAAGACCGGAGAGACCGGCCCCGATGACGGCGACGTCGCAGTGGCTGTCTACTTGCTTGGGTGAGGAGGCTGCAGGCAAACTCGAGGACCCGAGACGGGGAAGGGACTAGGCGGCGGCTCCCGACTCGAACTTGGGGAGAAGGTAATTGGCGGAGCTATCGAGGGACTCGAGCTCGCGGTACTCAGCCTCGGGTACGTCGATGCCGTGCTGCTTTCTAAGCTCCATCACTATGTCGAGGAAGTCCATGGAATCCAAGTCCAGTTGATCGCGTAGGCGTACTTCGGGCTTGACGCCCGACAAGTCCTCGTCGGGGGCAATCTCGGCAATGATGTCGAGTACGATTTGTCTGACCTTTTCTTTGTTCATAGCTCGGTGAAAATCCTTTCCTATTCTAATCCTCGAATTTTTTCAAGATAAGAACGGAATTGATTCCAAGCATGCCGAATGAATTGTTAAGGATGATTCGGACGCCTTCCTTGCTCTCTCGCGGTTCGTCCACGACCAAGCCCGGGAGGGCGCACTCGGGATCGAGGTCGTCGACGTTGATGGTCGCGTGAACGAGGCCGTCACGAAAGGAGGGAAGATTGCCGGCAAGCTCCAAGGCACCGGCTGCTCCCATGGCATGTCCGATGAAGCTTTTTGTGTTGTTGATCAAGGCCTTGGTGTCTTCCCCGAAGACGTTTCTGAGGGCTTTGCATTCCTGTTCGTCTCCTTGTGGGGTGGAAGTAGCGTGGGAGCTTACCATGTCGACCGCCTCAGCCTCGATGCCGGCGTTGTCGAGGGCTTGACGGATGCACTCCTCCTGCCTCTCCGGGTTGGGTAGTACGTAGTCCGTGCCATCGGAATTAATTCGATAGCCAAGAATCTCAGCTACGATCTCGGCTCCTCTCCTGCGGGCGTCTTCGAGCCTTTCCAGAACGTAGATGCACCCTCCTTCGCTTACCACGATGCCGTTGCGTCCGCGATCGAAGGGTCGGCTTGCCTTGCGAGGGTCTTCATGAGAGGCCAAGGCTCCCTGGCTCTTGAATCCGGCGAATATTCCATAAGCACGGATACTTTCGCTGACCCCACCGGCAAGGGCGAGGTCGCATTCGCCAAGCCTGAGCATCTGGGCGCCTTGGATGATTCCCGCGTTGCCGGCCGCACAGGCGGCTCCCACGGTGTAGTGGGGACCGGTCAAGCCTAGGTTGACGGTGATTTCACCGGCTGGGTTGTTGGCTACGGTACGAGGGTTATGGTGATGGCTCCAATATTTCACCTCTTCCTCGTAGTGATCGAAAAGCTGGCAGACTTCCGTCTCGGTCTCGACGTTTCCGTGCTCGGTGATGCCCAGGTAGGTCCCGATCCTTGATGGATCCAGACCTGAAAGGTCGAGCCCTGCGTCAGACAAGGCCTCGTGAGCGCAGAAAATCCCGATTCCTCCGGCCCGGGTTCCGACTCTGACTTCCTTGCGATTCTGGTACTTGGTCTTCTCGAAATCACATACTCCCGCCGGCAGGTCTCCCATGTTGCGAACGGGGAATGAGCTGACGCCACTTCGCCCTTCCAGCAGGGCTTCGCGATAGGTGCCCAAGTCGTTTCCCAAGGGGCTGGTCAAGCCCACTCCGGTGATCACGATACGCTCTTTGCTCATGGTGGATGGAAAAGGTAAACAGTCATCAATGCATCAAATCGTACCGAAAGGCAAGAAGTCAGCTGAGGATTTAGTACCTTATCTCGTATGCGTCTATTCTTTTGCGCAGGGTCGCCCGGGTAATGCCCAGAATAGCGGATGCCTTGACTTGGTTTCCCCCGGTTTCACGAAGGGTTCTTTGAATCATTTCTCTTTCCACGGCCTCGAGCAGTTTGGACTGTGAGCTTTCCCTGGCATGGGCGTAGGCCATGTCGTAGCTTTCCTCAGGCGAAATAGAATGAGGAACGCTGGGAACCGGTTTGTCGTTTTCCACAGGTTTGGTCTGACCGAAGGCATTTTCATCCTTCTCGACGGGCTCATCCTCGACTTGGTCGGCCGGAGGCGTGGGTTCCGTTTTCTTTTTCGGCGGAGGTTGCCCCCCGGGGCCGGGATCTTTTTGGGCGCCGGACTCCAGGAGATTGCCGAGGATAGAGGGCAAGTCCTTGCTGAGGATTCTTTTCCCCTTCGATACTACCGAAGCCGAGTGAAGGACGTTTTCCAGCTCCCTTACGTTTCCGGGCCATTCGTATTTCTGCAAAACCCCTACCGCCTCCTTGGAAATTTCCGTGGTGCCGGTGGATTGCTCTCTGCTCAGCCTCTGGAGCATAAAGTCGATCAATTCGGGCAAGTCCTCCATCCTGTCCCTCAAGGGAGGGGTCTCGATCCGAACGACGTTCAAGCGATAGTACAGATCCTCCCGGAAGGTCTTCTCCTTGACCATTTCCTCTAAGTTCTTGTGCGTAGCTGCAATGAGCCTAACGTCGACCTTCTTGACCTTCGTCGCCCCCACTCGCTGAATTTCTCCCTCCTGGATAGCCCGCAGAATCTTGGTCTGGGTGGGGAGCTGCATATCCCCGATCTCATCCAGAAAGAGGGTTCCGCCATGGCAGAGTTCGAACTGTCCAGCCTTGGCATCGGTGGCTCCGGTGAAAGAGCCTTTCTCGTGTCCGAAAAGCTCGCTTTCAATCAGATTCTCGGGGATGGCCGCGCAGTTCACGGCATGAAAAGGAGCCTCGGAGCGATGGCTGTGCTTATGGATGCACCTTGCGATCAATTCCTTTCCGGTGCCACTTTCCCCGGTGACCATTACGGTTGCCTCGGATGCCGCCACCTGCCCGACCTGCTTGAGGACCTGCTGCATCCGTTCGCCGCTCCCGACGATTCCTTCCGCGTAATCGGAGGAGTTGAGAATATGCTCGTAAGTCTCCTCCGCCCCGACGTAGTCCTTACCGGCCTTGAGGGCCTTGGCCACGAGCTCTTTTAGCTTTTTCAGGTCGAACGGCTTGAGCACGTAGTCGAAAGCACCGTGCTTCATGGCCTCGATGGCGGTTTGGGAGGTGCCGTATGCAGTCATCAGGATGACCAAAGAATTGGGGGCGGCGGTCCTCAGGTGCTGTAGAGTCTCGATGCCGGAAATACCGCCCATGCGGTTATCAAGGAAAATGAGGTTCGGGTTTTCCTTGCGGGCAGTCTTGATTCCCTCTTCTCCCGAGTCGGCGCAGATTACGGCGTGTCCCTCTTGGGAAAGGACGCGGTCGAGCGAATACCGGATCTCGGCATCATCATCGATTAATAGAACGGTAGCCTTTGAGTTCGTCACTGGGTGTAGCTGGTTGAGGGAATGGCCATAATGACGTATCTGGGAAAATCGTAAAGCCAAAGGCATCGATCCTCGAATAAAACTAGCCTGCGCCTTTTCGGATTTTTGTCGACCGATCAAAAAACCGGTAAAGCGAAAGCTTTTTGTTGAAGATTCCGCCGGTTGGCCCTTTGATGGACCTCCCAAAAACACAAACCCCAAGCCCCATGAAAAAGACGTTCCTTATCCTTTCTCCAACTCTCTTGGCTTTTGTTGCCGGCCTAGATGGTAATCCCGCCGATCCCTCGAAGGTGGATTCCGATTATGCCATACAGGGTGAATATTCCGGGACGGTCAAGAGCGAGGAAGGCGATCTTAACCTAGGTTGTCAGGTCGTGGCCATGGGCAAAGGAAACTTCATGGCCAGAGGATATGTCGGCGGTTTGCCCGGAGACGGGTGGAACCTGACCAAGGAGGAGACGATCAATGCCTCGATTCGGGAAAAT
>Ga0310343_10000505_pt1 | contig 18684 bp, 20 predicted proteins | sample HC15DNA2025_MG_FD_203519 | JGI IMG/M metagenome (GOLD analysis project Ga0310343, IMG submission 203519) | Marine microbial communities from station ALOHA, North Pacific Subtropical Gyre - HC15-DNA-20-25_MG | ecosystem: Environmental > Aquatic > Marine > Oceanic | place: Pacific Ocean: North... | reverse complement strand
AAATCAATAATTAATAAAAAAAATGAAAGATGATTACAAAATTTCATTTATCCGAGGAGCCACTACAGCATCTGGGAATTCTGTTAAGGAAATAGAAGATGCTGTAGTGGAATTAATAGATGAATTAATTTCATGCAACAATCTTATTAAGACAAACCTGTTATCAATTACATTCACCGCAACAAAAGATTTAGATGCATGTTTCCCTGCTTCAGTAGCGAGGAAATGTATTGGACTTGATTCAGTCGCATTTTTAGACTGTCAACAAATGCATGTCTCAAGTGATGTCAATTTTTGTATAAGAATTATGGCACAAGTTTTATTAACCTCAAATAATCCCATAAAACATCCCTATTTAAGAGGCGCTTCAAAATTAAGACCAGATAGATGTTAATCTTATTAAACAATTTTCCTTATTAAATTTGGATAAAACTTACTAAATCCTCTACAAATCTTTTTAGCAATGTTAAAAAAAACGAAGAAAATTACTTTTAATTCTAAAATTTTAAGATTTTTTCTAATTCCTACAATTTTATTTTCTGCTCCGTATATTAATAACATCCAAGATGTAAAAGCAGGATTAGAGTTTCAATGGGATCAAGATTCTGGTTATCGAAGATTAAAATGGTTTCAAAAAGAAAATAAAAGAAATTTTAGAAATAAAATTTATTTTTTCCTGAGACCATTCGATAGAAAAACAGATCTTTTAAAAATAAATATACCCATCCCTAAACCTTTTAAAGTAGCCCTAAATAAAGAAAAAATAAGTTTATGCAAGGTTAAAGTAGGAGGTTTTGAAACTCGAACCAAATGCCTGGAAGATATTCCGGCTGATATTGAAATTAATAATGATGAATCATCCTTACGTTCCATAGATATCTATCCATATGCACCAATTCCCTCTAATAAAGAGAGTTATGCCATAGTCTTAAAAGTCAATAATCCAAAAAGATCAGGACTATACCAATTCCATTCATATGGGCAACCAAAAGGGGAATCAGTTTTAAGTTATATAGGAAGCTGGACTATTGTGATCGATTAAATGATAAATTAATTATGGATAATAAAAAAAATGACTAAAAGAACTTTTGGCGGAACTTCAAGAAAAAGAAAACGTGTCTCTGGATTTAGAGTAAGAATGCGTTCTCATACTGGTAGAAGAGTTATTAAAAGCAGAAGACAAAAAGGTAGAGAAAGGATAGCTGTATAACACACAACCATAATGGCCCTACCAAAAGATATGCGTTTAAAAGGTCATAGGACTTTTAATTATATTCATAAAAATTCCATAAAATATGATGGACAATTAATGACCTTCAAAGTAGTAAGATCAAATCCCAATATCCTTTTATCCCATAAAGTCAAAAATAACTCCGACAATTTTAGGGTTGCAATTGCTATTAGCAAAAAAGTATCAAAAAAAGCCGTAGATAGAAATAAAATTAGAAGAATTTTCCAAGAGTGGTTACTAAATAATATTCAAAAAATTAATAACCACAAACCTCATTGGTTACTTGTTAACCTTAAAATTGGGGATTTCTACAATGATAAAAAAAGACTTTTGGAGGAATTTCAAAACTTAATGTTCAAATCTGGTCTAATCAAATGATTAACATGAATGAAGAAACCTTTTTCGAAGGAGGCCCTGCGAAAAGCGATTTAATAATAAATCTCCTCGCAGGAATAACTATTCTTGGTTTGCCATTTACCTTTGCCGCTATAGTTAGAGCATTGTGGTTGAGATATAAAATCACAAACAAAAGAATTTCAATAGATGGTGGATGGTTTGGCAAAAACAAAACACAAGTTTCATTAAGCAACATTGAAGAGATCAGATCTATTCCAAGAGGATTTGGATCCTACGGTGATATGGTACTCATTCTTAACGACGGATCTAAGGTTGAAATGAAATCATTACCTCTATTTAGAGAAAAACAAAAGTTTATTGAAGGAAATATAAATAAAGGACCTCAAATTTCAAATCTTAAAGTGGCAGAGGGATTTGCTACTAAATCATAAATAAATTCATTACAAAATCATCTTTTTCCTGTAAAATAAAATGTCTAGCAAAACTTCACTCTCTTTAATATCGTGATAGGGTTCATTTCTGAAAAACTACTTATCCCGATTCTAGATTTTTTCTACGGTTTAGTCCCTAGTTACGGCTTGGCAATCGTTGCATTAACAGTTGTAATTAGAATTGCACTTTTCCCTCTAAGCGCTGGTTCAATAAGAAGTGCAAGAAGAATGAAAATTGCTCAACCAGTGATGCAAAAAAGGCAAGCGGAAATAAAATCTAAGTATTCAGGTGATCCCAAAAAACAGCAAGAAGAACTAGGAAAACTAATGAATGAGTTTGGCAGCCCCTTAGCAGGTTGCCTTCCATTAATTGTTCAAATGCCTGTGTTATTTGCATTGTTTGCAACTTTAAGAGGGTCTCCATTTGCTGACGTACCTTACAACATAAACCTCAAGGTGGTTCCTCAGGATCAAATTGCAGCTATAGATCCAAAACCTTATAAGTCTCCTAGACACTCTATATTCATTACAGAAAAATCACATTTTCCTGTAATTGCTACAATTCCTAATGGAACAAAATTAGGTACAGAAGAATCAATAAAAATAAATTTGCAGACAACAAATGGCAATAGCTATTCAGAGGTTTTATCAAAATACGATAATGGATCAAAGTTCCTCCCTACATGGAAGGTTTCCAAAGGATCCGAAAATCTTAAAGTCTCCCAAGATGGGACTGTTACTGCAATAAAACCAGGAGATGCAACAATTGAAGCAAAAATTCCTGGTCTAGCTGCTAAGAGTGGTTTTCTATTTATTAAAGCCCTTGGTCAAGTTGGTTTTTATGTAGATGGAGCTATTAATTGGGACATTGCTGCACTCGTAGGTGCTTTTGGATTGACACTACTTCTCTCTCAAGTTTTGTCCAGCCAGGGAATGCCTGCTAATCCACAGCAATCAACAGCAAACAAAATTACACCAGTTATGATTACAGGTATGTTTCTGTTTTTCCCATTACCAGCAGGAGTATTACTTTATATGGTTGTTGCAAATATTTTCCAAGCATTTCAGACTTTTCTTCTCAATAAAGAAACTCTTCCTGATAATCTACAGAAAATTTTAGACCAACAATTAATAGCTAAAAATGATGTAATTACAACTTCTGCTACAACTATTTCAGATAAAAGATTACCTTTTGAACCTAACAGTAAAAAATAGTTTAAATCCTAAATAAAGAATTCTTGGTGTAAAAAATTAGAATTACTTATAAAATCAAGAACTTCATTAATTTGGATAAGGACTAAAGAGGAGGAAAGATTAGAAAAATTAGTTAGTTTCACTTGTGAAAGATTAAATATTAGGAGATTCGTTTGTTGGGACTGTGTTAACGGAATTAAAGGATTAATTAATGAAGAAGGGAAATTTTCTAATAATCCTTTAGGAGTGCTTAACTGGCTTAAGGAACAAAATTCAAAAGTTTCGACGGTTTTGTTAGTTAAAGATTTTCATAAATATTATGATGATCCATCTATCAATAGAACTATTAAAGAACTATTTTCAGCTCTTAAGAAAACCAGTCATAATTTAATTATTAGTTCTCATTTATTTCCTTCATCAGAAGAGCTAGATGAATTAATGGCAATTATAAACTTACCTTTACCTGATCAAAAGGAATTGAGAAGTCTAATAAAACAAATTGCTTTAAATACCAATTCAAGTCTTGAGGAACAAGACTTAAACGAACTTTCTATCGCTTCAAGTGGGCTTACCGAAATAAAAGTAAAACAAGTCACAGCAAAGGCCCTTGCTCAAAGGGGGAAAATAAGTAAAGAAGATATTAAAGATATTCTTGAAGAAAAAAAACAAGTTATTGCCAGAAGTGAGATTTTAGAATTTTTCGAGGCCAAATCAAGTCAAGATGAAATTGGCGGTTTAAATGTTTTAAAAGTATGGCTTAATCAAAGATATAGGGCCTTTTCTAAAGAAGCTAGAGAATATGGACTACCTATCCCCAAGGGAGTCTTACTTGTTGGAGCGCAAGGAACAGGGAAATCACTTACTGCGAAATCAATTTCTAATAGTTGGTCGATGCCGCTTCTCAGGTTAGATGTAGGAAGACTATTCTCCAGCCTCGTTGGTTCAAGCGAGGCAAGAACGAGAGAAACAATATTGAGAGCAGAAGCTATGTCACCTTGCATCCTTTGGATCGATGAAATTGATAAGGGTTTTGGTGGCGATGCCAGAAGTGATGGAGGGACAAGTCAAAGAGTTTTGGCAAGTTTGCTTACTTGGATGTCCGAAAAAGAATCGGCGGTATTTGTAATTGCCACAGCAAATAATATAGATAAGCTTCCCGGAGAATTACTAAGAAAAGGTAGGTTTGATGAAATATTTTTTCTTGATTTACCAAATTCAGAAGAAAGATTAAGTATCCTTGATTTGCACTTAAAAAAGAGAAGGCCTAGTTATAGCTTCCCTCTCTCAACAATTATTGATAGAACAGATGGATTCTCTGGTGCAGAACTCGAACAAGCAGTAATAGAGGGAATGCACATTTCATTTTCTGAAAATAGAGAGCTTATGGAAAAAGATTTAATAAAGGCAATTTCTGAATTAGTTCCCTTATCCAGAACAGCTAAAGAACAAATCGATTTATTAAAAGAATGGTCATCTACAGGGCGGGCTCGATCTGCATCGTAGCTAAAATTTTTTTTAAAAAATACTCCGTAAGTTAGGAATCATGAATTTAGTTAATTTTTAGTCAAAAATCCCTAATAATGTATTTAAATTAACTATTTTAATAAGATATAAAAAAAAATAGTGTTAGATCAAAAATTTATAAGAGAAAATCCAACTTCAGTTGAAGAAAGTTTATCCCTGAGAGGAAAAGTTTTTAATATTGCTCAAATACAAGAATTAACTCTTCAAAAGAAAGAAATAGATATAGAGATATCCAGTCTCCAATCTGAGAGTAAAAAGTTAAGTAAATTGATCGGTCAAGAAATCAGCAAATCTAAAAACAATGATTCTCTAAAAGTAGATAATTTAAAGAAAAAAGGCAATGAATACAGAACCAAAATTTCAGAATTTGAAGAAAAAAAAAGAATCTTAGATAAAAATATACATAATGAAATTTGTAATTTACCAAATTTACCTAGCAAAGATGCTCCCATTGGAAAAGATGAAAGTCATAATGTTCAAGTAAAAACTTGGGGAGAACCTTTAGTAACAGAAAATCTTAAATCTCACTGGGAAATAGGCGAAAGTCTTAATCTTTTTGAGTCTGTTAAATCAACAAAAATATCAAAAAGTCGTTTCATTACACTTATTGGTAATGGGGCCAGATTAGAAAGGGCATTAATAAATTTTATGCTCGACATACATACTAAAAATGGTTATTTAGAGTTAATGCCTCCAGCTTTAGTGAATTCAGAAAGTCTTACTGGATCTGGTCAATTACCTAAATTCTCAAATGAAAGTTTTAAGTGTTCTAATGACGACCTATGGCTTTCACCCACAGCTGAAGTTCCATTAACAGCTTTTCATAGAAATGATATTATTGATTCCAAGCAATTACCCCTTAAGTATGTTGCATATAGCCCATGTTTTAGGAGAGAAGCGGGAAGTTATGGAAGAGATACTAAAGGTTTAATAAGACTTCATCAATTTAATAAAGTAGAACTATATTGGTTTTGTGATCCAAGTAAATCTATAGAAGCTCATAAAAAAATCACTTCAGATGCAGAAAGTATACTAAAAAAACTCAATCTACCTTATAGATTAGTTGACATTTGTACTGGAGATTTAGGTTTTTCTTCAAGCAGAACTTTTGATCTTGAAGTCTGGCTACCAAGTAGTAAATGTTATAGAGAAATTTCAAGTTGTAGCAATTGTTTAGACTTTCAAGCTCGTAGATCATCAATAAGAGCAAAAATTGATAAAAAAAATACATATCTCCATACCTTAAATGGAAGTGGGCTTGCTATTGGAAGAACTATGGCTGCTATTCTTGAGAATGGCCAACAAACGGATGGGAGCGTAAAAATTCCAGATGCTCTAGTTCCATATTTTGGATCAAATTTTTTAAAAACTGCTTAGTATAAATAAATGAATGTCTTAACCTCAATAACAGTTCTTGGATTTCTCATATTCTTTCATGAGATGGGGCATTTTCTAGCAGCAATTTTGCAGGGTATTTATGTCGATGGATTTTCAATTGGTTTTGGACCATCAATAATTCAGAAAAAATATAAAGATATAACCTATTCATTTAGAGCTTTTCCTTTAGGAGGTTTTGTTTCATTCCCTGATGAAGAATTAAATAATATTGACCCTAAAGATCCAAACCTTTTAAAAAATAGACCAATTATTCAAAGAGTTATCGTAATATCTGCTGGAGTATTCGCTAATTTAATCCTTGCTTATACCATCTTAATTTTAAATGTAAGTACTATTGGGATCCCATTTGATCCTGAGCCTGGTATTTTAGTTTTGGCTACTCAGCCCGAGAAAGCGGCTTACCTTGCTGGATTACAAGCAGGAGATAAAATTTTAAAAATCAAAAGTAGTACTTTGGGAGTTGGAGATCAAGCAGTTTCTGCTTTAGTTAAAGAGATTCAAAATTCATCAGAGAACCCAATTTCTATAACAATTGATAGAGATGGAGTTCTTAAAGATTTAACTTTGGTACCAAAAAATGTAGATGGTAAGGGTACGATAGGCGCACAATTACAACCCAATATAAAAAAAGAAACTAAAAAAACAAAAAACATATTAGAACTTTTCAAATACACCAATAATGAGTTTTCTTCACTTTTGGTTAAAACAATACAAGGTTATAAAGGATTAATTACAAATTTCTCCTCAACCGCCCAACAATTAAGTGGGCCCGTCAAAATCGTTGAGATTGGTGCTCAATTATCACAACAAGGAGGAACAGGGATATTATTATTTGCCGCACTAATTTCTATAAATTTAGCAGTCCTCAATTCTTTACCCTTACCACTCTTAGATGGGGGACAACTTGTTTTCACTTTAATTGAAGGTTTTAGGGGGAAACCAGTGCCAGTCAAGGTTCAAATGGTTGTTACTCAATCTAGTTTCTTTCTTTTAGTTGGACTTAGTGTGCTGCTAATAATAAGGGATACTAGTCAACTTTTAATAGTACAAAGATTATTAAACCAATAAATAAATTTTTAAAATTGTTATCCAAGCTGTTAATATAGAAAAAGTTTAAAATTCTACTAAATGGCTAAAAAGTCCATGATTGCGAGAGAAGTCAAACGCAAAAAACTTGTAAACAAATATGCTGCAAAAAGAAGATCATTATTAAATGAATTCAATGCTGCGAAAGATCCAATGGAAAGATTAGAAATACATAGAAAGATACAAGGTCTTCCTAGAAACTCTGCTCCAAATAGAGTTAGAAATAGATGTTGGGCAACTGGTAAACCAAGAGGAGTCTACAGAGACTTTGGTCTTTGCAGGAATCAATTGAGACAAAGAGCTCATAATGGTGAGCTTCCCGGGGTAGTTAAATCAAGTTGGTAGTGCAAGTTAGTTTTTTGTATATATTTTTCTACTGTAAAGAACACAACTAAACAAATTTAACTTCATTTTTAGAACAATTTTAAAAATTTTTATAGCTTATCTAAATAATTTACTCAATATGTCCCTATAAAATGTAAGAATAAATTATGTATAGATTTATAATTTAAAAAGTGGAAGGACAAAATAAGTCGATCACGTTTGACGGACGAGAGATACGACTAACTACAGGACTATATGCTCCTCAAGCAAGTGGATCAGTAATGATCGAGTGTGGTGACACCTCTCTATTAGTTACAGCAACAAAAACAACAAAAAAAGATGCTTCAGACTTTCTACCTCTAATATGTGACTATGAGGAGAAACTTTATGCTGCTGGAAGAATTCCTGGTGGTTTCATGAGGAGAGAAGGTCGCCCTCCAGAAAGAGCGACTTTAATTGCAAGATTGATTGACAGGCCAATGAGGCCACTCTTCCCATCATGGATGAGAGACGAGATCCAAATTGTTGCCTCTTGTCTTTCACTAGATGAAAGAGTTCCTGCAGATGTTTTAGCTGTTACTGGGGCTTCAATAGCAACTTTACTTGGAGAGATACCATTTTATGGACCGATGGCGGCAGTTAGAGTTGGTCTCATTGGAGATGATTTCATCTTAAATCCAAGTTATAGAGAAATAGAGAAAGGAGATTTAGACATTGTTGTTGCAGGCTCACCTGAAGGCATTGTTATGATTGAGGCAGGTGCTAACCAGTTATCGGAGCAAGATACTATTGAAGCAATAGATTTTGGTTATGAAGCAGTTACCGAACTTATTAAATCTCAAGAAGATTTAATAAAAGATTTAGGAATAAAACAAGTTAAGCCATCAGGCCCTGAGGAAGATAACACTTTGCCCTCTTATTTAGAAAAAAATTGTACAAAAGGGATTGAGTTAGTTTTAAAGAAATTTGAATTATCCAAAGAAGATAGAGATCTTGAACTTGAAAAAATTAAAGTTGAGACCCAAGATAAAATCGAATCTTTGAAGGACGATAACCAATTAAAGGTTCTTCTAACAGAAAATGATAAACTATTGAGTTCTGACTTTAAAAAACTTACAAAAAAATTAATGAGGTCTCAAATTATTAATGATGGAAAGAGAGTTGACGGGAGGAATCTTGATGAAGTTAGAAAAATATCAGCTTCTGCAGGAATTCTTCCAAAAAGAGTTCATGGTTCTGCATTATTTCAAAGAGGTTTAACACAAGTTTTATCTACAACTACATTAGGCACTCCTAGTGATGCTCAAGAAATGGATGACCTTAATCCAAGCACTGAAAAAACTTATCTACATCACTATAATTTTCCTCCATATTCAGTTGGAGAAACCAGGCCAATGAGAACTCCTGGAAGAAGAGAAATCGGGCATGGAGCACTAGCCGAAAGAGCAATAATACCAGTGTTACCTAGCAAAGAAACATTCCCTTATGTGTTAAGGGTAGTTAGCGAAGTTTTAAGTTCAAATGGATCAACTTCAATGGGGTCTGTGTGTGGAAGCACGCTTTCATTATTAGATGCAGGGGTTCCTTTAAAGGCTCTTGTCAGCGGTACCGCCATGGGTTTAATTAAAGAAGGTAAAGAAGTTCGAATTCTTACAGATATTCAAGGAATTGAGGACTTTCTTGGAGATATGGACTTTAAAGTTGCTGGAACTGATAAAGGAATAACTGCATTACAAATGGATATGAAAATAACAGGTTTGCCTGTCTCTATTATTTCTGATGCCATTAAAAAAGCTCGTCCTGCAAGACTTCATATACTAGAAAAGATGGAAGAAGCAATAAACAAGCCTCAAGAATCCCTATCACCTCATGCACCAAGACTATTAAGCTTTAGGATTGACCCCGAACTTATAGGGACGGTTATTGGACCTGGAGGACGAACTATAAAAGGAATTACTGAAAGAACTAATACGAAAATAGATATAGAAGATGGGGGAATAGTTACTATTGCATCACATGATGGAGCTGCTGCTGAAGAAGCTCAAAAAATAATCGAAGGATTAACCAGAAAAGTGCATGAAGGGGAAATTTTCTCTGGTGTAGTAACACGCATAATTCCAATTGGAGCTTTTGTCGAAATCCTTCCTGGTAAAGAGGGAATGGTCCACATCTCTCAACTTTCAGAAGCAAGAGTAGAAAGAGTTGAAGATGTTGTAAGACAAGGTGATGAAGTTACAGTTAGGGTTAGAGAAATTGACAGTAGAGGAAGGATTAATCTAACTCTGAGGGGAGTTTCTCAAAATGGAGGAATTTCTTACCCTGAGCCAACACCAACACCGGTAGCGCCTTTAAACTAAAAACTAAGGGAAAATTACATATTTTCGATAATTTCTTTTAATTGAGAGCAAACCTTTTTGTGATTTTGTTTTTTGTTAGAAGCAATTATTATCCCAGGATGTTGCAAGTCATTTCTACCATAGACCAAATCCTCATTATCTATATTTGTTATTGAACCTCCGGCGGCATTTAAAATTGACTCTGGTGCAGCAAAATCCCAGTCTTTTGGTGAGCTCTTACCAGGCAAACTTAATGTGATATAAATATCACTTTCACCTCTAAGAATTGAAGCAACTTTGCAACCAATACTTCCCATTACGATGACTTTCTTAAAATTAACTTTTTCAATTAAACTTTTTAAGATTTCATTATTATGATTCTTACTGGTCACGATAGTCATCTCTTGGAGAATATTTTTTCCAGACATATTTTGTTTGACAACATTACCATTCCTTTTTTCACACCAAATTTCCTCCCCGTTTGAAATCCATAATTCGTCCTTTTCTGGAATAAGAACCACCCCAATATATGGTTTTTGTTTATAGTTCAAGGCTAGATGCATTGCATAATTTTCGGTCCCTTGAATAAAATCTTTAGTCCCATCAAGAGGATCAAGAACCCAAAGCCAGTCTGAAGTTTTATTAAAAAAATTAGTTTCGTTTTTGAAGTTTTCTTCACTCAATATTTCCCAACAAGTATCTTGATATTTCTCATTTATCCTCTTAATAATTAATTCATTAACTTCCAAATCAGCTAAAGTTACTGGATTGTTTTTATCTTTATTCTTAAGAATATTGATTTTTTGTTTTGAATTTTTAATATTTTGGGAATAAAATAACAAAATATCTGCAGCTTCCCAACTGAAAATTCTCAGATCATCAATAAGATTATTTACATCTATTCCTAAAGGTAACTTAAGCACTTAATGACACATAATTATCTATTATCACATAGAAAAGAAGAACCAGAAAAAGGGGTTTTATATTTAGTAGGAACTCCAATTGGAAATTTAAATGATATCTCACCTAGAGCAATTAATATTCTTAAAAATGTTTCTTTTATTGCGTGCGAAGATACAAGGCAAACCAGAAAAATAATGCATAAATTTAATATCACAAATAATTTAATAAGTTTTAATAAAGAGAATTCTTTTAAAAAAATTCCGAAGTTAATTACTGATTTAAAATCAGGAAAATCTATAGCAGTTGTTAGTGATGCAGGAATGCCTGGAATTTCTGATCCTGGCGAAAATATAGTTAATAAAGTTAAATCAGAACAGATAGATGTTATCTGTATACCAGGAGCATGTGCTGCAATTACAGCCCTAGTCGCAAGTGGCATGCCATCATCTAAATTTGTATTTGAAGGTTTTCTTCCAAGAAAAAAAATTGAAAGAGAAAAAATACTGTTTGAAATTAGTAAAAATGAAAAAACTACCTTAATTTATGAATCACCCCATAGGCTTAAGAAATTATTGAACGATTTATTGGATTTTTGTGGAGGAGATAGAGAGATATTAATTGCCAGAGAATTAACCAAAAAATTTGAAGAACATATAGGAAATAATATTGATGATGCGATAAATTATTTTAAAAATAAAGAAGTTCTTGGAGAAATAACAATTGTAATAAAAGGTATTTACATGGATAACAATTCAGAAATCAATAAATTTGATTTAAAAAAAGATCTTAAGGAATTAATTAATGCTGGTTTAAGTTTGTCATCAGCCTCAAAATATTTAGCAAAAAAACATGGCATTAAAAAAAGCATAATTTATAATTTAAATTAAAAAATAAAAATTCAATATATGAGCTTAATTTTAAAAAAAATTATTTTTACAGTAACTTTTAATTCTGGCTTATTTTTATTATTGATTATTGGGATTCAAAATAGTTCAAAAGAAAGTCAAGTTAATTTTTTAATAAACGAATCTGCTAAACTGCCAGTAAGTTTCATTATGGGTTCTAGTTTTATCAGCGGTTCTTTAGTAGGTAGTTTATTAACTATTTCTTCAAAACCCAAAAAAGATTAAATTAAAGAGCTATAAGTCTATCTTCATTTATTATTCTCGTAATCCCTTTTGAGACAAGAATAGGAGATGCAATTCTAAATACATCAGTATTTGGGACTTTAATAACCCTTTGTTCTCTTTTACAGAATCTTTTAGCTATTTTAAGGTCAGAATATATTTCTATTGTTTTTCTCTCTAAGTCTTCAGTGGGAAGGAATTCCCACTCAGGAAATTCTTTTAATAATTTTATTTCTAATTCAATATTTTTATCAACTATCATATAAACAATCCTAGGCAATTCAGTATCAGCAATAGATACAGATGATAAATCTTTTCTTGGAGAGTTTTCTATTTCGTAATTTAAAGGAGAAATTTCTATAAATTCTGTTAAAAGAGATTGATAAGATTCACTATCTTTTTCATTAAGATTACTACTCTCTTTAATCACATTTGTTAATTTTGGAGACGTATATTCTGGATCTTCATTTTTCATATTTTTTTTATCGCTAGATCTTTTGAAATTCTCAAGGTTTTTACGTTTATTAACTAAATCTTTATAAATTTTTTCACCTAAATTTTTTTTTATATTTCTAACTATAGTTAAATTAGTACAATTGAATTCTTTAGATAAATCTTCTATTGTTTTACCATCTTTGAAATTATCTATTATTATTTTTTTTTGTTTTTCTGAAAGTCTTCTAGGCAAATCATGTGATTGAACTAACTCTATTCTAAATGGATTTTTGAAAAAATGAACATAGCTAATGATATCTATTATTAATTATCCAAGTTGAAAAAGATAACTTTAATTGTATAGACCTTTATATTCAGATATACTAGTACGATGCTTCCTTAGCTCAGCTGGATAGAGCAACTGCCTTCTAAGCAGTGGGCCGCAGGTTCGAATCCTGCAGGAAGCGTTAATTAAGTAATTAACGTTCTTAAGTAAATAAGAGAATGCAAATAGAATTTAATTTAGCTAAATCTTCAGAAAAAATTTTTTTAGTAGGAACTTTTCTTTTGGCATCAACTATGTCGATAGGAATAATTTTGATTTTGATTGCCTCAATCATTTCTACTTTTTACAAAAAAAATGAATTCTTCAAAGATAAGTGGTCAAGATATCTGATTGCAATTGGTTTGTTAATGCTAATTTCATGCTTAGTACAAACTTTAAGCTACTCGAATCAAAATCTTTATGGATGGGAAATTTCGCAAACTTGGATTGGGTTATTAAACTGGCTTCCATTATTTTATCTTTTCATAAGTATTCAAGATTTTGTAAAGACTAATTCTCAAAGATTAAAAGTTGCTATCTGTTTAGTTAGCGGAACAATCCCTGTTTTAATTACAGGATTTGGGCAATATTTCTTAAAGTGGGAAGGTCCTTTAGTCCTTGGTGATGGCCTTGTCATTTGGTACATAAAGGCTATTAAAGGTCACATGGGTTTGTCTGGACTCTTTAGCAATCAAAATTATGCAGGAACTTGGCTATCAGTTATGTGGCCTTTTAATTTAAGCTTTATTTTTATAAACAAAAAAAATATATTTAAGGAATCATTATCCTTATTATTTTTATTAATTACAACTTTAGCTATAGTTTTAACTTTTTCTAGAAATGCCCTTTTAGGGATTATTTTTTCTATCCCTATAATTACTGGGATTAAAAGCTTATTACTTATTTTATTAATAATTATTCTTTTAAGTATTTTAATTATATTTGAATCATACATTCCATTTTCAAGTGAGATTTTAAATTTTACTAATTCATTAATTCCCCAGCAACTTTTAGACAAATTTCAGAAAATTAATTTAGTTAATATTTATGAATACAGAAGAATTAATTTGTGGAAAGAAGCATTTTCAATAATTTCAAAGAGACCATTTTTTGGATTGGGCGCTGCTTTTTTCCCAATTCTATATGAGGTTTATTACAATCCTTATATCTATACTGAGCGGCATACACATAACCTTTTCTTAGAATTAGCTGCTGGTTATGGTTTTATAGTTTCTATTTCGTTTTTATTTTTCATTTTATATTTATTTTTTTCAACTTGGCAATTTCTAGAAAAAGAAAAGAAAGTAAATTATCCTTATAAAATAATTAATAAAAGCTGGATAGCTGCAAGTTTAATTATTGTTTTATCACAAATGTATGACGTTACTTATTACGACGGCAGAATAAGTATAGTTTTTTGGGTATTACTTTCGGGACTCAGAAATATATTTACTTTTAATATTAAAGATTAAATCCCTGGCATAACTTTCATCTTTTTTAATAATACATGTTTTATTTAATGATGCATTTAACATAAGTGTATATTCAGAATTAAAAATTTTTTTTATTTTAGTTTCATTTAATGACTGACAGGGATACCAGATTTTTTGATTTCCATATTTTTTAATATGTTCTCCATATCCATTATCTGCCAAATTAGAAGCTTGAATAAAAGATTTTGGTTCTTTCGAAAAATTATTTCTTGTTAGACAAACCATTGGTATATTATGATTTTTAATCATTGATAAAATTTCATAAGGCCTTTCTATATAGTTTAGGGAACCAGAGGAGAAAAAAATATCAATCTTATTTTCATCTAAAACTTTTTTTAGATCATTTGAAAAATTTATTTTTTTTGAGTAGTTCCATTTCTTAGATTCTTTAACTTGCGCTTTTGTTTCTATTACAAAAGAAGATTTTAGAATATCATTTCCAAATATTGATTTAAGAAATAAAATATTTTCACCGCATGCGCCTCCATAATCAACAATCTTTGGAGCAATACCTTTATTTTCTTTTAAAAAGTAAGCTATGCAATAAAGCAATAAATCACTAGATTGAGGAAAGATAAAGCCTTTATTATTTTTTATATAATTTGAGAGTTTCTCAAACCTGTATCTGCATAGAAATTCGAATTCATATCCAAGAGTATTTTTTTTGTTGCAATATGAATAGGCCTCTTTGAAGTTTTTCACTCTTGGAATGGTTTTTAAAATTAATTTGTGCTTAATTTTTTCGTATATTTTTTTCATGAATTTGAATTGAAAATCAATAAGCTTAATGAGGTACTCAACCTTAATAAATCATTAAATAAATTTCTTTAGTTCAAAAGTTTATATAATTTCATCTTTTAATTGAAAACAAACCACTTTTTTAGTATTCTTATAAATCTAAAAAGTATAATAAATATATGAAAAAAGCTCTAATAACAGGCATTACTGGACAAGATGGATCATATCTCGCAGAATTCCTAATAAAAAAAGATTATGAAGTGCATGGAATAAAGAGAAGGTCTTCTCTTTTTAATACAGATAGAATAGATCATCTCTATCAAGATCCTCATTCATCAAATAGGAATTTTATCTTACACCACGGAGATTTAACTGACTCTAGTTCTATCTTAAGAATAATTCAGCAAGTTCAACCCGATGAGATTTACAATTTAGCTGCTCAAAGTCATGTAGCAGTATCATTCGAAGAGCCAGAGTATACAGCAAATTCAGATGGTCTAGGCGCATTAAGAATACTTGAAGCAATAAGAATTCTAGGTTTAGAAAAAAAAACTAAGTTTTATCAAGCTAGTACTTCTGAACTCTATGGCTTAGTTCAGGAATTTCCTCAAAAGGAAACAACACCTTTTTATCCAAGGAGTCCTTATGCAGTAGCTAAGTTATATGCATATTGGATCACTATTAATTACAGAGAAGCTTACAATATTTATGCTTGTAATGGTATTTTATTTAATCATGAATCTCCAGTTCGAGGAGAAACATTCGTGACAAGAAAAATAACAAGGGCCTTAGCACGAATTAAACTTGGGCTTCAAAACTGTTTATATTTAGGGAACTTAAATGCTTTAAGGGATTGGGGTCATGCAAAAGATTACGTTGAAATGCAATGGTTAATGCTTCAACAAAAAATGCCAGAAGATTATGTCATTGCTAGTGGGACTCAATATTCAGTAAGAGATTTTGTTTTTCAAGCGGGTAAGGTTTTAGACATGAAAATAGAATGGTCCGGCGAAGGATTAGAGGAAGTAGGTTATTGGGGCAATAAAGTCATTATTAAGGTTGACCCAAGATACTTTCGAGCAACCGAAGTGGAGACACTTCTTGGAGATGCATCCAAAGCTAAAGAGAAACTAGGATGGCAACCTAAAATAAGCTTCAATAAGCTTGTAGAAGAGATGATGCTTTCTGATTTAAAAATTGCAGAAAAAAATGAGCTTATTAATAAACATGGCTATAAGATAAAAAATTATTTTGAATAAAACAAAACCTCATAATAAAGAAAGGATTTTTATAGCTGGTCATAAAGGACTAGTGGGTTCTGCAATTTATAGATCATTAGATAATTCTACAAATCATGAATTAATAACAATTAATCATAAAGAACTAGATTTAACTAATCAAAACTCAGTAAAAGATTTTTTTTCTAAAAATCATATTACGCAAGTTTATATTGCTGCCGCCAAAGTTGGTGGGATTTATGCAAATGAAAATTATCCTGCAGATTTTATTTATCAAAATTTATTAATTCAATCAAACATAATTCATTCTGCATTTAAATCTGGAGTTAAAAAACTTTTATTCTTAGGATCTAGCTGTATCTATCCCAAATTAGCTAATCAACCTATTAAAGAATCAGAATTACTTAATGGATATCTAGAAAAAACAAATGAGCCATATGCGATAGCCAAAATAGCGGGTATAAAACTTTGCGAAAGCTTCAACAGACAATATTCTAAAAGTCATGGAATAGACTACAGATCCATAATGCCAACCAATATTTACGGTCCTGGAGATAATTACCATCCTGAGAACAGTCATGTGATACCCGCTCTTATTAGAAGAATCCATGAAGCAAAAATCAAAAATCTTGGAAACGTTCAAATATGGGGCACTGGGAATGCTATGAGAGAATTTTTATTTGTAGATGATTTAGCAAGTGCATCTATACATATCATGAATCTAGGGAAGGAAATACTTCAAAGTGAAATTAATCCAATGTGCAGTCACATTAATGTAGGTACTGGAAAAGATTTAACAATAAAAGAATTGGCTTCAAAAATAAAAGAAGTTGTGGGATATCGAGGAGAGTTGATTTTTGACGTTACAAAACCTGATGGTACTCCAAGAAAGGTTCTAGATATTAAAAAATTAGGAAGGCTAGGGTGGAGATACAAAACTAAACTTTCAGAAGGATTAAAAATTACTTATGAAGACTACAAATTAATTAGTGAAAAATAAAAGTTTTAAAATTTATAGTTAAATTGAATAAATTAAAAATCTGAATATTATGAACTATTCTATATAAACGTTATCTTAAGAAAATTTTGAAAATAATTGTCACTGGAGGATTAGGATTTATTGGATCATCCGTCATAAGAAATTTAATCTATAAAAACGACGTGCAAATATTAAACCTTGATAAATCAACTTATGCTGCTAATCCGGAATATCTAGATTTTTTACATAACAATGACAAATATAAGTTTCAACAAGGAGATATAGCAGATAAAGAATTAATAGAAACCCTTTTAAGAGACTTTAAACCAGAAGTTATTATGAATTTAGCGGCTGAAACACACGTTGATAGGTCGATTAATGATCCAGATAAATTTATTCATACAAACATAATTGGTACTTTTAATTTATTGGAGTGTACTAGAAATTATTTAAATTCAGACTCAATAAACGTTCCACAAAACTTTAGATTTCACCATATATCAACTGACGAAGTGTTTGGGAGCCTAGGGAAAACGGGCCTGTTTAATGAATTTTCTCAGTATAAACCAAATTCACCTTATTCAGCCTCTAAAGCCAGTTCTGATCATTTAGTGAGAGCTTGGAATCATACATTTAAAATTCCAACAATTATAACTAATTGCTCAAATAATTATGGACCTAATCAATATCCCGAGAAACTTATTCCACTAACAATCTTAAATGCACTTCAAGGAAAAGATATTCCTATTTATGGAAATGGTGAACAAATAAGGGATTGGTTATATGTTGATGATCATGCTGAAGCCTTGTATCAAATTCTTCAAAAAGGCAAAATTGGAGAAACATATAATATTGGAGGTAATAATGAAATAACAAATATTGAACTTGTAAAGAAAATTTGCTTGATACTAGATGAAAAAATAAAAGTAAAGCCATCTAAAATAAAAAGTTTTGTTGAGCTAATAAGTTTTGTCCAAGATAGACCGGGTCATGACTATAGATATGGTATTGATGCAAGTAAATTAAAAAATGAACTATATTGGGAACCATCAACAAGTCTAGATTTAGGATTATTAAAAACAGTAGATTGGTACATAAGTAATCAAACATTTAAGTCAACTTTGAAATAAATTCATGAAACACTTCTTAAATAAGGGAGGATTAAAAAATTGAAAGGGATACTTCTCGCAGGAGGATCAGGTACCCGCTTATACCCTGCAACAATTGCAACCTCTAAGCAATTGCTTCCTGTTTATGACAAGCCCATGGTTTATTACCCTCTATCAACATTAATGCTTGCTGGAATAAGAGAAATATTACTAATAACCACCCCAAATGATCTTTCACGATTTAAACAACTTCTAGGTAATGGTAAAAAATGGGGTATTTCTATTGATTATGCCATCCAAAAAGAACCCAAGGGTATACCCCAAGCTTTTACGATTGGTGAGAAATTTATAGGTAAAGATAATGTAGCTTTGATTCTTGGAGATAATATTTTTTATGGGAATGAACTTTCTTCAGATTTAGAGAAAGCTAAAAATATTGATGGCGCTGCAATTTTT
>Ga0310343_10000503_pt1 | contig 18718 bp, 12 predicted proteins | sample HC15DNA2025_MG_FD_203519 | JGI IMG/M metagenome (GOLD analysis project Ga0310343, IMG submission 203519) | Marine microbial communities from station ALOHA, North Pacific Subtropical Gyre - HC15-DNA-20-25_MG | ecosystem: Environmental > Aquatic > Marine > Oceanic | place: Pacific Ocean: North... | reverse complement strand
CGCATGGGCTGGGATAGAAAAGCCCGATTGGTTTGAAGGGCAGGATTTATTCGGTTCCGATTTCCAGTCGAGATCGTTTGTCGCTTCCGCCAAGGATCGGTTAGATCACACGATCGATCGAGTGCGTTCCATTCGAACCGAGCGTTTTCGATACACGCGCAACTATAAACTCGATCGCATTCTGCTTCAACCGCAGTACCGAGACCACCAGCCTTATACGCAAATTTTGCATACGCTCTATGATTCGGGGAAGCTTTCACCGAAATTGGCTGAAATCTTTTTTGGGGAACGACGCCCCGAAGAATTGTACGATGTCCAAAGGGATCCTTACCAATTGAACAATCTCGTCGATGATCCGAGGTTTGCTGGTGTACTGGAGGAACATAGGACACTGTTGGATGGATGGCTCAGTAAAGGCGATATGGGGGAAATCGAAGAGCCAGATGCGGAGATAGCATTCCAAAATGATGGCCCGGATAAGTGGCGGAAAGTGAATCCTGAATACGAGCATCTGCGTGTAGATTCTGATGGCGATGGACTTTCGGACCAGTGGGAGAGCTATAACAATCGTGACGCCAACGATGGAAAACTGCTATTCACTTTCGATTGCGGCGGATGGCAGACTGAAGGATGGCAAGCTAATCCGGGACTTTCCAATATCGCCGGATTCAAAGGGTATCTCGATTTTCACCTTCCGGAAGGGAAGGGATCGCTTGTGCGAAGCAGTCTCGATGCTGACCTGGCCGACCAAGGAGGCTCGTTCGCCGTTGCCATGCGGGTTACCGAACCGACCTTGGTTTGGCTTTCGGTGAATCATGGAAATGGAGTGACGCGTCGACTGGCGGGACCGGTTACCGTGAATCCAACAGGAGACTTTGCCACAGCTTCTTTCACCTTGCCGGATTCGGGCTCGGCCAAAGCCTTACGACTCGACTTTGTCAGCGAACCAGGGACCTTTGTGGAAATTGACAACATGCAGGCACGTTGATTGTAGTCCTTTAGATTTTGCAGAAACGGCTATATTCCGCGATATAATCTGGAAGCAAAGGCAGCACAGGCTTCCAGCCCGCACTGCTATTTGATTCTACAAAGTCGCCAGATGTTGGATACTTTGCTGTACGCTCTTGATGGGTTGGGGTGATTGATCTTGCTCCACGTGGCAATGGTCGACCCCGGCGGTATTCGCCACGCGAATGATGGGTTCCCAATCGATAATGCCGTCACCGAGCTCCTGAAAAGCATCATTAGGCACTCTGCCGAACTCAGGGGTTTGCAGGCCTTTCTTTAAATCCTTCAGATGCAGTTGCGACACGCGGCCCTTAAGCTTGCGAATGAGCTTGACCGGATCTTCGGCGGCGACGGCAACCCAAAAGACGTCGACCTCGAACTTCATGTCTTCGGAAAACTCGTTCATTAAAATCTTGTAGCCTGATTGCTTGCCTTTGAGGGGCTGGAATTCAAAGGCGTGGTTGTGGTAGGAGAGTTGGATGCCAGCACTCTTGGCTTTAACGGCTGCCTTATTACAATTCTCTGCCAATCGCTTGTAGTCATCGAGAGTTCGGCGATTTCCCTCATGCACGTAGGGAACGACTAAATGAGAGAGTCCAACGTCCTTTGCTTCATCGAGGATTTTGCCGAAGGGGATCGTGCCTTCCTTGTCGGGATCTGTTACCGATTCCCAAGCGAAGTGGCTGGAGTTGACAGCCAACCCAAAGTCCTTGGCCGCTTTGATCATTTCTCCTGCGTTTGGAAATCCATAGGCCTCGACTTGTTTATATCCCGCATCGGCGACCGCTTTCAAGGTACCTACCGTATCTTCTTTTATCTGATTACGCAGCGTGTAGAGCTGAAGCCCGATCTCCTTGCGGTAGCGGTTATTTTTCCCAATGGCCATGGCTTGGAAGGCTGCTGATGAAGCCAGGGAAGAGGCAAGGGCGGTTCTAAGAAAATGACGTCGTTTCATATAGGGTAGTGATTGTAAGTAGGTGTGTTAAGTTGAAGGCTGATACCGTGCCAGGCAAGCTCTGACTTGTCGTCAACGCAATGGCTGAATGACGAAGCTAAGTCATTATCAGTTTGTATTTGGTAGCTTCGCCTGAAAATCTTGGGCTAGTTTTCTTCAACTATGAGCATCAAAAATAGTATCTCAATTGTAGCTTCGAGTATGAGTTTATTGCTCAATTTTTCGTTGTCCGCACAACCGCCGACCGTAACGCCCGTCCAGCAGTATGCGGAATGGGCGGTTAGTTGGTGGATGCCTCGGCATGAAGAAAAATTGGCGGAGGCGAAGGTTCGAGGCGACCACGTGGAACTGGTTTTTATTGGCGACTCGATCACTCATGGCTGGGACGAGGGACTATGGGCGGAAAATTTCGCCAAGTACGGAGCCTTCAACTTGGGTTTCAGTGGAGATAGAACGGAACACGTCCTTTGGCGCATCGATCACGGGGCCTTGGAAAACCTATCCCCGAAAGTTACGGTCATCATGATCGGAACTAACAATACGGGTCATGACGAGGGGCATCCGCCGGCTGAAACGGCCGAAGGGATCGAGACTATTATCGACGAGATCCAAGAACGTTTACCCGAAACGAAAATCATTCTCCACGCGATATTCCCGAGAGGAGCCGCGGTTGATGATCGCATGCGAAAAGTAAACGAAGAAATCAATGAGATGCTGCCTGAGGTGGCTAAACGAAAGGGAGCGGAATTTCTGGATATCAACTATCTATTTGTTGAAAACGATGGTACGTTGCCCAAGAACGTAATGCCGGACTTGTTGCACCCGAATAGAGCGGGATATCAATTGTGGGCAGCGGGATTGAACCCTGTCTTGGAGCGGCATTTCGGAATGGGCGAATTATCGGAGCCAAAAGAGGTAATCGCTCTTTGGCCGAAAGGAGTGCCTGCTCCTCATGATCGTGCCTTAGTGGAAAAGAGTGAGGTTGGTCCGCGGAGAGGCCCGGGAACGGTCAATCGAATCTCAAACGTGGCGGAGCCTAGCATTAAATGGTATCCGGCTAAGGGTCGTCGGCCTCGTACAACGGTCCTCGTTTGCCCTGGCGGGGCCTACAATATTCTCGCTTGGGACTTGGAAGGGGAGGAAGTAGCTGAGTGGCTCAATTCCATAGGCGTTTCCGCTGCCGTACTCAAATACCGGGTACCCAAGAACCGGAAAGGGGCTTTGCAGGATGCACAGCGGGCTTTAGGTTTCTTGCGGAGCAAAGCCGACGATTGGAATTTGGATCCGGAACGGATTGGCGTGCTCGGCTTTTCTGCAGGCGGGCATCTTTCCGCCACCTTGAGCAATCATTGGAGGGAACGGAAATATCAAAGGGTCGATGGAGCGGATGATGTTTCTTGCCGACCGGACTTTACGATTCTCGTATATCCAGCCTACATCGGCACGCAGGATTTTGAAACGGCAGACGACTTTTCTTTAGACGAAAAAGCGCCTCCAGCTTTCATCGTCCAGACCCAAGACGACACTCGGTATTTTCCCAGTGCGATTGCCTATAACAGCGAGTTGCTTAAAAGGGGTATCGAGGTGGAGTTGCATACGTTTCCGACTGGCGGGCATGGCTATGGCCTGCGCCCATCAGCGTATCCGGTTTCTGGATGGAAGGATCTTTGCCACGATTGGCTGTTGAGGCGGTAGCAAAAGCGCATTCGCAAAGGGCAGCGCAAGCTTCCAGCCTGTGCTGCTTCATTGTCTTTTTGGAAATTTTCTTCACAGATTCGGCAGATCCAGTTTTCGCTTGGTCTCGCGCATAGAATTTATTCTCATGATTGCATGCCCTTACTCCGCGAATCTATTTCAATTTTGTTGAGCCTTATCGCATCCTCACTCCTCTTGGGTGCTGATAAGCCCAACGTGGTATACGTCCTTGCCGATGATCTTGGCTATGGAGACCTGAGCTGTTTTAACAAGGAGTCGAAGATCAAGACGCCGTACTTGGACGAAATAGCATCCCAGGGGATGATGTTTACCGATGCCCATTCGGGTTCGGCGGTTTGCACGCCAACACGCTACGGAATTATAACCGGTCGCTATAGCTGGCGTTCTCGATTGAAGAATGGCGTTCTAGGGGGTTCGTCGTTACATCTGATAAATACGAATCGCTACACAGTGGCCGATCTGGCCAAGGATCAGGGCTACCATACCGCTATGATTGGGAAGTGGCATCTCGGGTGGGATTTCCATTTCGAAGAGGGCGAGCCCAGCAATACGTTCTTTCTTAATAGTGGAGAAGTGATCGACTACAAAAAGCGAGTCAAGAACGGGCCGGACGCGCTGGGCTTTGACTACTACTATGGACACTGTGGGTCTTTAGATATGGCGCCCTACGTGTACGTAGAAGATGGCGTAGTGACGGCCGCTCCGAACCGCATAACTATTAACGACGATTACAAAGGGTTCTGGCGGGAGGGCCCGACTGGGTCAGATTTCTATCATATCGATGTGACCCCTAACTTCGTGCGTCGATCGGTCGACTACATCGAAGAGCGAGCGAAGACTGGAAAGCCCTTTTTCCTCTACCTGCCATTGCCCAGTCCGCACACGCCGATTTTGCCAATTGATGAGTTCGAAGGAAAAAGCGGCACCAATGAATACGGCGATTTCGTACAGCAGGTCGACTGGCACATGGGGCAGATTATGGAAGCTTTGGAGAGGAGCGGTGTTGCTGATAATACGCTCTTTATTTTTACGGCTGATAATGGTTGCTCGCCACGGGCTAAATTCGAGGAGTTGGACGAAGTAGGGCACAAGCCAGGCGGGATTTATCGAGGCAACAAAGCCGACATTTATGAGGCAGGCCATCGGGTTCCGTTTATCGCCCATTGGCCGAATGGCATCGAAGGGGAAAAAAAATCCGATGCTACGATCTGCCTAACGGACTTGCTAGCTACGATGGCGGATATACTCGATGCAGACTATCCAAATAATGCGGGCGAAGATAGCGTTAGTTTTCTCCAGGCTATGAAAGGGTACGGTGGAGAAGTTCGTGAAGCTACCGTGCATCACTCTATCAATGGCTCCTTCGCCATTCGCAAGGGCGATTGGAAATTAGTTTTATGTCATGGCTCAGGTGGTTGGAGTGCTCCTAGGCCGGCTGAGGCCAAGAAAATGACTTTGCCCCCGATTCAACTCTTTAATCTCGCCGATGATCCATCGGAAACGAATAACTTGTATTTGACTAATAAGGACAAAGTCAGGGGAATGTATCGCCTTTTAGAATCGTACGTAGACAACGGCCGGAGTACCCCTGGTCCGAAACTGTCCAATGAAGGCATTACCTCCATCGACCCAGATGGTTTCTCCAAATTGAAGCTAGAGTTGAAATTATAATTGAAATATAAAAACAGAATAGAAACCTGCGTTACTACTTCTGTAAAGCGATTCCCGCAATCTACAGTGCCCAGCCTTCGCGGTAGGGCGGATTGATTAAGGCATTGGCATCTTCGTTGTTCGTGAAACGCAAGTTTTTCGTGTCCCAACGCAAATTCTGGTCTTTCATTTGGATGGCGGCCATACCGAGCAGGACCATTTCAGTGAGAGCTCCTCCGTATTCGAAATTTGAACTCGCTGGCGTACCATTATTTCCTTCCTTGCAGGCCCGAATCCAATCATCTTCATGGCTGCCTTTGACGCGCGGGATCGTTTTCGCCGGTCGCTGGTAAACCTTCATGCGCTCTTCGGGAATGATCCTCAAGCTGCTGGCCCCGTGTGAGCCATGCAGCATTTTGCCTTTGTCGCCGATGATAATGGCGCCGCTTTTCGGGAGCTCTCGATCCGGCTCTAGTTCCTCGGGTCTAGGCGGGAGAAGACGCCCATCATACCAAGTCAATTTAACGGGAGGCTTCTTGCCGCGAGCCGGAAATTGGTAGCGAACGATTGAGGCCCGAGGAAAGGTTTGTGAGCTGACACCCTCTTCCCAATGGGTAGTGGAAGCATTGATCACTTCCGGCGCCCCTAAGTCGAGCGCCCAGAAGGCGGGATCGAGAATGTGACAGCCCATATCACCGAGGGAACCAGTGCCGAAATCAATCCAGGCTCGCCAGGTTTTTGGGTGATAGTCCGGGTGGTAGTGACGGTATTGGGCGGGCCCTAGCCAAAGATCCCAGTTTAGACTAGCAGGAATTGCGGGCCGTTCGAGGGACTTGGCTTTGACTGCGAAGGTGGACCAAACTTGGCCGCCGGCCGGCCGATCGGTCCACGCGTGTACTTCTCGAACGTCCCCGATAGCCCCATCATCGATCCACTCTTTCATAAGCCGGATGTACTCGGACGAATGGCCTTGATTGCCCATCTGGGTTTGCACCCCGTAGCGTCTGGCCGCTTCCGTGATGGCGCGGGCCTCGTGTATGGTATGAGTTAGAGGTTTCTGACAAAAGACATGCTTACCTGCTTCCATGGCCCGCATGGTGATCACCCCGTGCGTGTGATCCGGCGTAGCGATGATAACTGCGTCGATGTCCTTTTGCTTGTCGAACATCTCGCGATAGTCGGTGTAGAATTTCGCCTTGGGATAGGCTTCAAGGGTTGGAGCGGCGTAGTCGTGATCAACGTCGCACAAAGCCACAATATTTTCATCTTTGCACTTGCGAAGGTTGGACGCTCCCATCCCCCCGACTCCAATCCCGGCGATATTTAGCTTTTCGCTGGGAGGCGTTTGTCCGGAACCGGCGATTACATGCCGCGGAACGATCTGGAAAGCGGTAGCGGCAGCCGAAGCAGCGAGAAATTTGCGGCGAGATAGGGGTGCTTTCATAGGCGAAATAGTTTTATGACGGAAAAACTAAGGGGTCTGTTTGTGATGCCAATGCGATTTTTTTGGCTAAGTTCTAAAGGCTGCTACCTTTCTTCTAAAATTTTAGCAATCGATTCTTTCGTTGTCGAATGTCCCCGGAAGTGCATAAATTAAGTTATGGTCAAACGTACTCTTCTTTCATGTGTCATCGCATTTCTGTTTTCTCTGAGCGGTTTTGCCGCTGAGAAACCTAATATTCTGTTCATTTTCGCGGATGATCAGTGCTACGAAACCATAGCCGCCTTGGGGTATACTGATATCGATACGCCGAATCTTGATCGACTAGCGAATCAAGGGACTGCTTTTACGCAGACTTATAATATGGGTGGTTGGCATGGTGCCATATGCGTGGCCAGTCGCACAATGATCAATACCGGCCGCTTTCTTTGGCGGGCCCGAGATATTGAGCCGAAGCTTTCGCAGGAGATTAGTAACGAGCGCATGTGGTCGCAGCTAATGCACAACGCGGGCTACGAAACCTTTTTCACGGGCAAGTGGCATGTGAAGGCAGATACGGGAGCGATCTTCGATCATGTATCCCATGTTCGCCCGGGAATGCCCGGACCGATTTACTATCCGGAGGCCTACGGTCGCCCGGTCGAAGGCCAGCCTGATCCGTGGGATGCGACGGATCCGAAATTCGAAGGATTTTGGGCGGGTGGACGTCATTGGAGTGAGGTAGTGGCCGACAACGCGGAGAATTTCATGGAAATTACAAGCCGTTCCGAGAAGCCGTTTTTCATGTATTTGGCATTCAATGCCCCGCACGATCCGAGGCAGGCTCCCCAAGAATATCTAGATCGCTATCCCCTTGATCGGATCGACGTGCCCAAAAGTTTTATACCCAAATATCCTTATGCGGAAGCTGGCAACGTTGCTGAGGTGAGGGACGAGGTGCTCGCTCCTTATCCAAGAACCGAATATGCGGTGAAAGTGCATCGCCGCGAGTACTATGCGATCATCACGCACATGGACGAGCAGATCGGCCGTATTCTTGACGCTTTAGAAAAAAGTGGCAAGGCTGACAATACATACATCTTCTTTACCGCGGATCACGGTTTGGCCGTGGGGCATCATGGTTTCATAGGCAAGCAGAATATGTATGAGCATAGTTTGCGGACGCCGCTTCTTGTCATTGGCCCTACCATCGCTAAAGGTGAAAGACTAGATGCGCGAGTTTATCTGCAAGACATCATGCCGACATCTCTCGAACTGGCCGGAATACCGATTCCCGAATATGTGGAATTCAAGAGTCTCCTTCCAGTAATGAACGGCGATCGCGAATTGCAGTACGACTATATCTATGGGGCTTACGAGCCAGAAAGCCAGCGGGCGTTCATTAGCCAGGACTTTAAATTGATCCACTACCCGACAATCGATAAATACCGGCTTTATGATTTGGGTACGGATCCCTTGGAATTGAACGATCTGGCTGGCAAAATTAAATACGAGGGAACCCTGGCGAAAATGAAATCCGAGTTTTCCTGGTTCATGGGTCGAATGGCGGATCCCCTGAAGTAGGGCGGATCGACGGTGTCGGAAAAGTAGGAGCGGCTTTAGGCCGCGATTCGAATATAAACTAAAAATCGCGGCGTAAAGCTGCTCCTGCGGACCAAGTACTGTGAATTGAAATGATAGACAAGTTACAACGGACTCGATGGACATGGGGTCTGGTGTATGTAGCGATATGTGCTGCGAATGCCGTGGCCCTAGCTTCCGACTCCCGCCCCAATATCCTTTTTGTCATAACTGATCAGCATCATGCTAAGATGCTGTCGGCAGCGGGTAATCCCTATTTGAAGACTCGGGCCCTAGATAGCATTGCTGAATCCGGTATCCGTTTCACCAATGCTTATGCGACCAATCCGGTATGCATGCCGAGTCGACTATCCATGGCTACGGGGATGATGCCCGGGAGGTTTGGCGTATTCAATAACGGGATGAAGGCGACTATACCAGAGGAAGTGACGGCTAATTCTTTGGGCAAACTCATGAAGCGAGCAGGTTATGCTACCTTCTACGGAGGGAAGACGCATTTGCCGCCCGAGTTAGAGCCGAAGCGCGGCGGTTACGATGTTATTGTCCGGGATCAACGAGACAAACTTTCTGGCGCCTGTTTGGACTTCGTTACTCAAGATCGCGACGAGCCCTTTTTCGCAGTGGCCTCCTTCATTAATCCCCACGACATATGTTTTGCTTACAATGCTAGGGCCGATAACCCGAATCGAAAGGGACTGGCTTTAGTTGATAAACTGTTGAACGAAGCCCGAGCGTTGCCGGAGGATCAGTTGCCGCCACTTCCGGAAAATAGCGGAATTCCCGAAAACGAGCCGAGCGGAATCCAGGAAAATTTGAAAGTCGATGCGGTTACCCCCGCCAAGCTGATACGCGAGGACTATACAGACCGAGATTGGCGCCACTATCGCTGGATTTATTGCCGATTGACTGAGCGCGTGGATGCTCAAATAGGCGAATTGATCGATGGTTTGGAAGACCATGGTCTCGATGAAGACACGCTCATAGTCTTTACCGCTGACCACGGTGATATGGATGGCAGCCATCGACTAGCATCCAAGAATCTGTTCTACGAGGAGTCGGCGGGCGTGCCCTATTTGATGCAGTACAAGGGCGTGATCCCTGGAGGAGTCGTTGATGATAAGAGCCTAGTGAGCAGCGGGCTTAACACATTGCCCACGCTAGCGGAGTACGCAGGTATTGGCGTTCCGGAATTCTTACCGGGACGAAGCTTGCGATCAGTCGCCGAAACCGGATCGGACAAACCGCGCCGTCCCTATGTCGTTTCCGAAAACGGTATTGGTCGCATGTTGCGAACCGAGCGGTATAAGTATTGTGTATACGCTTCGGGAGAGCCTCGCGAATCGCTAGTCGATTTGGAAAAGGATCCGGGCGAGATGCGAAACTTGGCAGTGCTACCAGAACATAAAGACATCGTCATCCGTCATCGTCGCTTGCTTCAACAATGGATCGACGAATCTGGTGACGAAAAAGCTCAGTCTTTCGCTATCGCGCCAAACGGTTGATTTTTATGTTTGGTTTGCCCGTTTCGGCATCCGAACTTTGAGATCCAATTTCATCCATATATTCGAAACTCAAAACTCCTCTAGTAGTCCGCCGGGAGCGAAAAACTCGGGATGCTCTTCGGCGATGCGGGCTCGCAAGTGTGGGCGGTTCTTAACGACGCGTCCCAGTCTTTCGATTTTCTTAGGATCGGAAAGGCCTCCAATTTTGGCGTCGGATGGCATCACTTGACTTTTCCAGTCAGCGAGATCCGAAGGCATAATGCCAGTCAGACCTGCCCCATTGTTGTAAGCAGAAGGGTTGAAGCTTCCGACGACATCCACGTTTAGATTAGGAGTTATGTTGGATTCCCAGCCCCCGGCCCAAAGGCAGGCGTTGATTAGGAAGCGGCGGGCATCTTCGCTAAGCAAGTCCTCCGACGCGCCGTAGGAGGCATAGACCACTCGGGCCTTCTTCGTTTTTCCTGAAGGGGCGGTATAGGTATCGCGATTCCAGCCGGCATTCACAGCTGGCTTTTCGGTGTTGTAGTCGTCGCTCGGATGAAAGGTGTTAAGGACTTGCAAGTTCAAGAGCGGGGTCGCGCCTGCGGGCGGTTGCGACTTGTAAGCCCCCGAGTAGGCGTGGATCCTGTTGACGCCTTGCAAGATTGGATGGCTAGCAGTGGAGGGATCGGGTGTTATCAGACAGCCCATCACATGATTGGAACCGTAATGGGACTGACCTCGCTCTTTGTGCCACGTATTGCCGAAAATCTGCTCTCCCATTCCTCCGTAGTAGTCATTGCCCTGGTAGTCGAAGTTAAGTTTCTCCCATTTTCCTTTCTGGCCGTTAAAACAATGAGTGGTGGTGCGTATGCCGACAACGGGCCCTCCGCGTTCGAAATAGGCAACAAGTGGGTCCACTTGCTCGTCCTTAAGATTCATAAAGCGGGAGTAGAAAAACAAGAGATCCGCATTTTCAAGAACTTCGGTTCCCGGCATATCGTGTCCTCCGGGCTCGATGGCCCCGTTCTCGTCCAGCCCAAACAGAACCGTGCATTTGAAACCGTGTCGCTTAGCCAAGATTTTCGCCAAGGTCGGGCAGGCTTCTTCGGATCGGTATTCGTGATCATTGGCAATGAAGACGATGTGCTTGCCCTGGCCTATGCCACCGCTGCCTTCGTAAACGAGAAGTTCCGCCTTGGATAATGTTGCAATTGTCGTGATGACCGCTGCGAGAATAAAGAACTTATGGGTAGTCATGTTTAGTAGTCGGGTTTAGCGGCTTTCCTAAAAAACTCGAGGAAGATTTGCTGACGCTGTAGAATCGTTTAGGAAACGATTGAACTCTAAGTCATATGAATTAGTTTGATTCACTACGATGAGTCTCGATCGAAGACGTTTTCTCTCCACCTCGCTGGTGGCTGGCGCCGGTGTTACGGCACTGCCCGCCTGTTCAGCATCAGCCAACGCGGATTCGGTAAATGATAATTACGCGAAATTGGACGAAGTGATATCCGCACCCGGTTTCAAGCGGGAGCTTTTCAAAGAGCCCGTGATCATCGAATCGGTTGAACTTTTAAGAGACGGTCGGTCCTTCATTTGCCGGGTTCGATCCAAGGATGGGGCCGAAGGAATTGCCGAGTCGCACAATACGATGAGTGTCCTTTATCCAATTTTTCTAAATCGCGTGCAGAATGTATTTGTGGGGCAGGATGCTAGGCGCTTGGATGAGCTGTTGGATAAGGCCCTTGAGTTCTCCTTCAATTACCGCTTTGGCGGCGTCGGTATCGGAATTCCCTTGGCCACGATGGAGTTTGCCATCCTCGACATGATGGGCCGCATCGCCGGTAAGCCGGTCGGTGAACTGGTTGGCGAGATCCACAATACCCATATACCGGTCTATCAGGCGACGGAATGGCGGGATAAATCGGTCGATGAGTCGGTGGCTTTGATAAAAGAAGCGGTGGAAAAAAGCCAGGCTACTGCGGTGAAGATTAAAGTCGGCGCTCTGATGTTCATGACCAAAGATCTGGATGCCCGGGGTCCCTCGGATCGGACAGAGCAAATCATTCCCAAAATTAGGGAAGTCTTTGGCGATGATATGACGCTGTATTCAGATGCCAATGGTTACTATCGCGATTCCCAAGAAGCGATTCGAGTGGGTAAGCTGTTGCAGGAATACAACTACGCCTATTTCGAGGAACCCGTATTCTTCGATTGGCTGGATGGCAACAAGGAGGTTACTGACGCTTTGGATATTCCCATCGCGGGAGGCGAACAGCAGCACAGCATCTATGGCTTTCGTTGGTTGTTAGCCAATGAGGGGATAGATGTGGTGCAGCCGGATCATTTCTATTTTGGGGGGATCATTCGCTCGTTAAAAGTAGCTCGAATGGGTCATGCGATGGGCAAGACCTGTATCCCCCATCTGTCAGGAGGGTTAGGATACCTGTACATGCTGCACTTGGTTTCCGCGATGCCGAATCGGGGTGCTCATATTGAATTTAAAGGCTACGAGCGTATACCAATCGAATGCACTACTTCTTCGCTTCGCTTGGAGAATGGCAGAATCCAAGTTCCAACGGGACCCGGACTCGGTATCGAGATCGATCCGGACTATTTGAAGCGCTATCGGTCTGTCAGAGAAGCCTAGGAAAATGGGTTGGAAGGATCCGATTCCGTTCGATCATGTGAGACAGTAAGGCAATTTTGTTCTATCTACAGCTAGCCGAAGGGCTCGCTTCTCGAAATTTGTTTGATACAATAAGATCCAGCGACAGATTAGTTTATGAGCGATATTCAGCCGAAAGGTGAAGATTCAAGTTAGTGCTGCGTGTCTCTACGTAGTAGAATATTGACAAAAATTTATTCAATTAACCAATACAAATATGCCATTTAAATTTACAGGATTTGCGGATGAATCGGAACGATCGCTCGATGGGCAGGTCGCTACTTTAAGGGAGGTCGGCTGGAGCGCCATCGAGCTACGGCTTATCGACGGTAAGAACGTGTGCGATTTCGATGACGCGGAGTGGGCCGAGACTTGGGGGCGTTTGCAAGCTGAAGGGATTAAAGTAGTCGGTTTTGGCGGGCAGATTGGCAATTGGGCCCGTCCGATCGATTCTGATTTCAGCAAGGATATCGACGAGTTAAAGCGCGTGGCACCCCGCATGCGGGAAGCGGGGACGCGGTTTTTACGGATCATGTCTTATCCCAATTCGGAAAATTCTCCATTGGCTCGAGACGCATGGAAGCAGGAGGCGATTCGACGTATTAAGGAGCTCGCCACGATTGCCGAAGGTGAAGGGGTTATCTTAGGGCACGAGAATTGCAGTGGATACGGAGAGTCCGAGGAGGGGTATCTGGAGATTGTGGAAGCGGTTAATAGCCCGGCTCTGAAACTGATCTTCGATACGGGAAACAATAGCTTGCACGACAATAATCTTCAAGTGACTTGGGACTATTATAAAGCATGTCGTGATGAAATCGCCCACGTTCACATCAAGTGTGCCAAGCCAGGACCCGATGGGGACGACTACGTAGCTTGCTACGCTCACGAGGATCCGATTCAGCGGAAGATCATCCAAGACCTAGAGGATACTGGATACGACGGGTGGCTATCTATAGAGCCGCATATTATGGCCGCCATACATGCGGGCAAAGACGTCGACGATTCGGGAGCGGCCAGAAAAGTTTGGGTAGATTTCGCCAAAGGTCTGGAAACGATGGTTGCGGAGATCGGATAATGGTTTTTCCCGTTGTGCCCAATGTCCAGAAGTTTGCTTGGTTGCTAAATTTGGTAGCGAACGATCTCTGAGCACCCACAGAAGAACTATCCAAGAATGAGCGCTCGGAAATCGCCCGCTACCTAAAAAGCCTCGGAACTTGCCCCGAGGATCTTTACTTGATCGTATGATTCGATCGGAACGAAAAATGAATACGGAAATATTTGATTCCAAGGAGGCGATGGGCGTGGCTGCTGCTCAGGCAGGAGCGGAGAGAGTAAGCGAAGTTTTGAGAGATCGTGGTGAAGCGTCGATTATAGTCGCTACGGGAGCTTCCCAATTCGAAATGCTATCGAGCTTGTCTCGTTCGGGTTTGCATTGGCCATCGATAATAGGATTTCATTTGGACGAGTATATTGGTATTTCCATTACCCATGACGCATCTTTTCGAAAGTACTTGTGGCAGCGATTCGTTAGTCAATTGCCGCTTCCGCTGAAGGCTTTCCACTTTCTTGATGGAGAAGGGGATGCTCAGGCGGAGTGCATCAGAGTTGGACAATTTATCGGCGAAAACAAGATCGACGTGGCTTTTGTAGGGATCGGGGAGAACGGGCATTTGGCTTTTAACGATCCGCCAGCTGATTTTGAAACGGAAACTCCTTACATCGTTGTGGATCTAGATGAGGATTGTCGCAAGCAGCAGTTGGGCGAGGGCTGGTTCCCCGACTTTGAATCCGTTCCGCAGAAGGCGATTTCCATGTCGGTACAGCAGATTATGAAGAGCGATATGATCGTCTGCACGGTCCCGGACCAGCGAAAGGCTGAAGCGGTTAAGAAGGCGGTTTTGGGTCCGATAACCAAGAATGTTCCTGCCTCGATACTGCAGGGCCATCCGAACTGTCACCTATTCCTGGATAGAGAATCGGCATCGTTGCTGTGAAGCCATTCGACCTCCAAGTTAACGGCTACGCGGGAGTTGATTTTTGCGCTTCCGAGTTGGAGGGTAAGGAACTCGAGCTTGCTTGCCGAGCTCTAGACGAGGATGGAGTCGATGGAGTTCTGGCCACGATTATCACAGACTCGCTAGATCGAATGGAGGCCAAGCTAGCGAGGCTGGTCAACTTAAGGGAGCAAAGCGCGTTGGCCAGAAAGATGGTAGCCGGTATTCATATTGAGGGACCGTTCATTAGTCCAATAACTGGATACGTGGGAGCTCATCCAAAGGAAGCAGTCGTTGAAGCTAGCTTGGACGGAGCTAAACGGCTTCTTGACGCTGCGGGTGGTTTGACACGATTATTCACACTGGCTCCAGAATGCGATCCTGGAATGGCGACAACGCGATTCCTGTCGAATGAGGGCGTGACGGTTTCCGCTGGTCATTGCGATCCTGCTTTGGACACGCTCAATGAGGCGATTGAGAATGGCCTGTCCATGGTGACCCATTTTGGAAATGGCTGTCCAGTAGATATGCCGAGGCATGATAATGTCTTGCAGCGCTTCCTCCATTTTCGCGACCATCTTTGGTTTTGCTTTATTCCCGATGGCGCCCACGTGGATTTTGTGGCGCTTGGCAACTACATTGACTTCGTTGGAATAGAGCGGTCCATTGCCGTCACCGATGCGATTTGCGCCTCGCGTCTCGGTTCCGGGCGCTATGAGTTGTCTGGGATGGAAATTGAAGTCGATGAGGGTGGGTTGGCCCGGAAACCTGGATCCTCGAATTTGGCGGGTTCGACAGTAACGATGCCTCGAATGAAAAAGCATTTATCTGAAGGATTGGGTTTTTCTGACAGTGAGATCGAACAGCTCATCGACCGAAACCCGCGATCAGCAATAGAAAGGTAGTTCCCTCAAATGAATTCGATACTTAAAAAGATCGGCCCAGCGATCATCGTTACGGCGGTGGTACTAGGGCCGGGATCAATCCTTACCAGTTCTCGAGTGGGAGCGAGTTTTGGGCTTGTTGGGCTACCGGTAATCGCCATGGCCGCTTTGCTGATGATCGCCATGGTGGCTCTCGCCGCTCGACTCGGAGTAGCTTACGAGGGAAGCCTTTGTAGCGAATTAGCCAGTCGACTTGGAAGACCCGTGGCGGTGGCTATCGGCCTTACGCTGTTTACGTTGGTAGCCCTGTTTCAGTCATCGAATAATTTGGCGTTGATAGGCGGGATGGAACCGCTGATGGGGGAGGGCACGCTAGGCCTGTTTACCCGTTCGGTAATTCTCGTTGTCGTTAATATTGCTGTCGTTGCGATCTTATATCTAGCTCAGAATCTCTACAATGTTGTGGAAAAGCTCATGAAGCTTTTGGTGGCGATTATGATTCTGTCATTCCTAGCGAACTTCCTTGTCGTATTCGCCAGCCCGCGATCGTTTGAGATGTATTCGGTGCAAGGGAGTCTGGATTGGCTACCCTTGCTGGGAATGGTTGGGACAACCTTTTCAGTGGGTGGGGCTTTCTATCAAGCCTACCTTGTGAAGCAAAAGGGCTGGTGTCTTCAGGATGCTCAGAAAAGCCTAACGGACTCTGTATTGAGTATTTCAATATTAGGAGGCATTACGGCGATCATCCTTTTGACGGCCTGGCGCACCTTTTACGGAAATCCGGCGGCTCCTGCGCTAGGTTCGGTGAGCGATGTGGCCCGGCAATTGGAACCTTTGTTCGGGGCTTGGGCGAAAGTCATATTCTGTACGGGCATTCTAGCCGGTGGCCTAAGCTCTTTCCTTGTTAATGCCCTGATCGGCGGAACTGTGATGTCGGATTCGGTGGGCAAAGGTTCAAGCTTGAGCGATGGTTGGCCTCGCCATTTGACGACTGTGGCGCTGCTGATAGGAATGGCAGTTGCCCTAGGGTCTCTCATGAGTGAAGGGAGCGTTGTCCATTTGATTACCTTTGCTCAGGCATTAACGGTTTTAGGTATCCCGGTATTAGCGCTCGCCCTCATCTATTTGGGGACGCGATCCGATCTGAGTGAACACGCTAAACCGCCTAAGTGGGTGCTCACTCTGACGATCGTTGGGTTCGCCGTTGCCTGTGTGTTAGCATCGATTACAGCTAAGACGGTGTACCAAAAAGTGTTTCCGAACGAAGAATCGATTTCCCTAGCAATTAGCCATTCGGGCGTTTGACGAAAGAGCTTCGCGTGGACGGGGAAGTCGATAGAGTATCGATTACATGAATGCTGAACGAATACAGCATGGTAGGCCTGGTACCGCCAAGCGGGATCAGCCCTACCATTGTCGAATGCGGAGAGTGAGTTGTTGGATGCAATAGAAAACGCTCTTGGTGGTGCTGCTGGTCAATTAGATCGAATTGATCTGCGTGAGGAGCTCTTCGACAGCTCTCTCTAATTGAGGGTCCACATTAAGGCCTTTGTAAGCGGGTGGATTTTCCACAAGGATGTCGGGAACGGCTGGGTGAAGTTCCATGTTCAGCCCGGTTTCCTTAACAAACCAGCCGCGTAGCGGCATTCGGATATAGGAACCATCCACGAGATTGTAGCTACCGGTGGAAATGACCGCTCCAAATGTTGGCTGCCCGACCAATTTACCAAGGTCCAAAGACTTGTAGGCATGAGAGAAGATCTCGGCGTTGCTGTAGCTGTTTTCGTTGCACAGGGCAACAGACGGCTTTGAGGACGAAGGTAAGGGCAGTCGGGTGCTAGGATAGTTGTTCTTAAACTCACGATGCTCTGTTTCCAGATCGGAGGCCGCTCCTCTGGGAATTGTGTAAGCATGCTGTTCCACATCGAGCACTGCCATTAGGTAGTCGGTTGTCCAGCCTCCTCCGTTGTAGCGAACATCAATCACTATACCTTCCTTACTATACCCGGCGGCGACCAGTTCAGTTTGAAAACGCTCGAAGCTGGTCCAGCCCATGGCCCGAATATGGAGATAGCCGAGGCGGCCATTTGAAAATTCATCTACCAGTTCCCTTCGGCTTTCGACCCAGGCATCATAGTTCTCCATTGTCAGGGATGATGCAGGCCAGACAATGCTCTCAAGCGAATCGCCGGCTCGTTCAATTCCCAAGAGCACTTTCGTATCTGCTTTGTCGGCGAGGAGCGAATGTATGTTTACATCCGCTGCAATGGGTTCGCGGTCAACGGATACGATGACATCGTCGACTTGCAAGGGTAGGGAAGCCTTGGTTAGCGGACTGTCTGGTACGATATGGGTCAATCTGTATCCATTAGTTGAATTAGTTCCTTCCATTCCGAGCATTCCCGATTTTTGGGATTGCGTTTCCTTAGGATTATCTACCCCACGCATACCCATATGGCTGGCATTGAGCTGGCCTAGCATGAGATTAAAAGTATACTGGAAGTCCTCAGCGGTAGATGCTCCCATCGCCAAGGGCAGGTATTTGTCCCGGAGAGCGGCAAAATTGTGGCCATGAAACTTGGGATCGTAAAATCCGCGGTCCAAGGCCCGCCAGGCATCATAGTAGATCTGCTTCTTCTCTTCAGCGCTATTTATTTGAATACGAGATTTGATAGAGAGTTTTTCAACTTTGTTGTCCTTGGTAATGACGCGTCTAAGTAATCCACCTTTGGTCAAAGCGTAGATGTGGTCGCCGCTGTTTGAAAGATTCAGTTCTCTTGGACTGCTCTTGTCTCTAATGATCTCTTCTCGTTTCTCTCCGTCCCAGCGAATTTTAAAGAGATTCCGCTGCGTTTCGTAGTTCTGTCTACCAGGGCTCCCAATCGTGAAATAGACCATTTCGCCATCCTTATCAAAAACGAACTCCCCCTCGTTACCGGCCTGAGAAGTTACCTGAACCAGTCTCAAATAGATCTTATCGAAATCGATCTCGATGGCAGGGGACTCCTCTGTCTCATCACTGTCTTCCTCTGCCTTAACATCCTCGGATCCTCCGGAGCTATCTTCTGATTTGTCGCTATTTTTGTCCGATGACGCTTTCTTATCCTCCTTGTGTCGTCGTTCGCGTTCCCATTGTTCGTCCGTCTTTTCCCAGTCCGATTTCTTTAACCAGGCGAACCAAACGTCTGCATCCCTATTATTCCTTTCGGATAGGAATCCTAGCTTGCTCCCATCGCGACTCCAAACTGGATTCGAGTCGTAGCCTGGATGCATCGATACGTTAACGGGTTCCACGGAGCCATCTACAGATAGAATGAAGATTTCGGCGTTGTAGTTC
>Ga0310343_10000501_pt1 | contig 18727 bp, 17 predicted proteins | sample HC15DNA2025_MG_FD_203519 | JGI IMG/M metagenome (GOLD analysis project Ga0310343, IMG submission 203519) | Marine microbial communities from station ALOHA, North Pacific Subtropical Gyre - HC15-DNA-20-25_MG | ecosystem: Environmental > Aquatic > Marine > Oceanic | place: Pacific Ocean: North... | reverse complement strand
AAAGACTCTGGTAAGTTAGCATGGTCTGGTGGCTCATATGCTTGGCACAAATCAAACCCAACATTTTGGGATGAGTTTTGGACACAAGTACCTACACTTAGACAACTGTATTGGGCAGGTGGAGAAGCCCTCGTAATGAAAGAGCATTATATGGTGCTTGAAAAAATTATTGAAATGGGTTATGCGAAAAATATAGAAGTTCGTTATAACTCAAATGGTCTTGAATGGGATGACCATCTTTTTGATTTGTGGAAAGAGTTCAGAAATGTTATATTTCATTTTAGTATAGACTCGTATGAAGACAAGAATCATTTCATTCGATATCCATCAAATTGGGAACAAGTTGTGACTCAATTAGAAACTCTTGACAATTATCCTTATGGAAATCTTAGACTCACTACTGCAACAACAATACTTGCTCTTAATATATTTTATTTACCTGACTTCATAAAATGGAAGTTAGAACGTGACTGGAAATTACTGAACAAATTTCCTGCTGGTGCTGGTATGATAGATTTACATCTCGCATACTGGCCTCCTCAGTTAAATTGTAAAGTATTACCCAAATGGTTTAAACAAGAAGTCACAGAGAAATATGAAGATTTTTATCCATGGATTGAAGAAAACTGGAGAAAGTGTAATGGTGTTTCAGACTTGAACTTTGAGCAATGGCGAGAATTGCCATATGGTATCAAAAGACTTAAAGGACTCGTATCTTTCATGAATTCAGAAGATTGGTCTGAGCGATTACCTGAAACTGCTGAATGGTGTAGCACGATTGCTAGAAGAAGAAAACTGAATTTTCTTGAAATATTTCCCGATTATGAATGGTTACAGTGGTATGGATAATAGATATTTTTGCATGGCTCCTTGGACACACATTCAGCAAAATTCATATGGTGAAATAAATCCATGTTGTATGTTTTATGGTGAAGATAAAGTCTATACAAAAAAATATGATAGTCTTCAAGATGCATTTGATGGGTCAGAGAATGCAAAATTAAGACAAAGAATGCTGAACGGTGAGTATGTCGATTCATGTAAAAAATGTTACAGAGATGAAGAATTGGGTAAATCTAGCTACAGACAAAGATTTAACTCACGTTACAGTATAAAAGATAAGCCCATTATACGTGAGCTCGAATTAGCATTAAGCAATAAATGCAACTTTAAATGTGTCACATGTAATACGAGATTCAGTTCTGCGTGGTATGAAGATGATAAACTATTAGGTAGAACTCATTATACAAACATAGGACAACATTATAAATCAAATTTTGATATACGCAATGTTGACCTGAGCGAGTTAAGAGAATTGAAAATTTTAGGAGGAGAACCTTTTCTAGAGAAAAAATATCTCGATATTTTTAAGAATATTAACAAAAAAAACGTAATCTTATTTTTTGTCACTAATAATTCAATTTTTCCTAATCAAGAATGGTTAAAACAATTTTCGCAGTTCAAAGAAATAAGGTTTGTAGTTAGTCTAGATGGAGTTTATGAAATTGCAGAATTTGTGAGATATGGAACAAATTTTAGTAAATTTGAGAAAAATTTTGCTAAATGGATTGAATTATCGGAGACTACATTTACAAATTTAAAAGTAATACCCCATTATGTTTTTCATTTTTATAATTGTTTGAATCTTAACAAAACAATACTTTGGTTAAAAAAATATTTTAATTCAGAAAAAGTTCTCTCTTATGATTTTTTAGAGAGTCCTACTGAAATATCTGTAAAAATTTTACCTGATGAAATTAAAGAATATATCATAAAAGAAAACGATAATTTTTTACAGGAACAAATTAAAAAATTTTTATATTTGTCTAATTTTGAAAAAATTCATGTGAAAAAATTAAAAACATATCATAATTTTCTTAACTTGAGAGGTGAAATACCTGATGAATATCAAAAATTAATTGAGAGGATTAGATGCTAACTTGTTTTTATGCACTTGCTGGTATAAATTACAAAAATGGAGTCATAACAACTTGTCCAAGACAGGCAAATCAATTAGTTTTTTCTCATGAAACTATATTGCCTTCAGAAATATTTAATCACAAAAATTTTTTAGCATTACGTAAAAGACTTCATGAAAATCGATGGCCTTCTGGTTGTGATACATGTGAGAACATGGAAAAAGTTGGTAGCACAAATTCAATGCGACACGATTTTGTGTTAGATGACGATAACACGTTCTGTCATCATGTTAAAGGGCATAATAGAGAACGCACATTACCAAAATTGTTAGATTGTTATGATACAAATAATCATACCGTATCAAATAATGGTTTAAGGCATTTAGAGTTTAGATTTAGCACTGCTTGTAATTTGGCATGTTTGCATTGTTCAAAAGTTTACTCTTCTGGTTGGTCAAAAAAATTGCAAAAGTATGAACCAGATGAGGAAGTTATACAACATGATTTAAGACAATTATTAGGAACTGAACACAGGCACGGTCCAAATGATAAAAATGAAATGTCATTGACAACAAAAGAATCGTTAATGATTGTTGAAGATTTAAACGAAAATTTTCCAAACCTAGAATATGTCGATTTCGCAGGAGGAGAATTACTATATCAGAAACAATTTTTTCCTACTCTTGAAAAATTATCATTACATCCAAATGCAAAAAATATGAAAATATCTTTTCATACAAATTTTAATGCAGATTTCAGTGTATCTAAACTTTGTGAAGTTCTAAAACCTTTTTACTCCTCATCAATGATTATTTCAGTTGATGCTGGAAAGACTTTTTACTCATATTTTAGACATGGAGGTACTTGGGATAAATTAAAAAATAATATACAAGAATTTAAAAAATTGAATAATTATACAAATATAGATGTTAGTTGTACCACATCAATTTATCAGATGTTAGATATTTATGATGTCTTTGATTCTTTTCTCGAATTGGAATGTAATTTTGATGCATCTTTAGTGCAGACTCCTACATACCTAGACCCCACATTACCTTTTTTCGATTTTAAACGAGAAACAATATCTGATATTGATAGAACTAGAACAATGCTAGAAAACAGTAAAAGTAAATATGTTAATAAACATAGGGGTGCCATGTTCTGGTTCAATTATATTATCGATTATGTATCAAAATTTAAACCAAAATATCGTGATTACAACCGTTTTTTAATTTATAGAAAAAAAACAGACGAAATTTGGGGACAAAATTTTAATGATTATTTTCAAAATTACAAAATTGAAGATGATGAGTTGGTGCGTGTAAAATGAGTCTTCCTTGTTTTTATTCGGTCTCAGCGATAAATTATAAAAATCAATATTGTTCTGTTTGTCCTAGACAAAGCGACCATTTGAGTTATGAGTATCTACCGTCTAAAATATTTAATGACGTAGGCTTTGTCGATATTAGAAATAAATTACGTGAAGGCATTTGGCCTAAGGGATGCGGTCTTTGCGAGGAAATGGAAAATGAATCCAATGATAGTATGCGTTTTGATTACCCTTATCCTGCGAATGATTATTTGGTCAATGGTCTCGTACACCATAACGGATTAAAACATGTCGAATTTAGATTTAATAATGCATGTAATATGTCATGTTTGCATTGTAGTAGCGTTTTTTCGAGTGAATGGGAGAGAAAAATTAAATCCTATGAACCCGATGAATTTGATTATCGTTATGACCTTAGACAATTATTAAATACCGAGCATAAAACTCGCTCTGATGAAAATTTAAAAATAAAATTAACACCATCAATGATACGAGAAATATGCGATGACCTGAATTCTAATTTTAAAAATTTGTCTTATATAGATGTTACAGGAGGTGAACCATTATTCCAAAAACAGTTTTTTGTTTTTTTAGAAAATATAATGAATCATCCAAATATCAAAAATATGAAATTGAAATTTCATACAAACTTTAATACTGATTTTAATCCGAAAAAATTATGTTTTTATTTTAAGGAATTTGATAGAGTTAAAATGACAATCTCTGTAGATGCAGGTAAAAACATTTATTCTTATTTTAGAGATGGTGATTGGAATATTTTAAAAGAAAATATAGTAAAATTTAGAGAACACGATAAGAGAACAAAAATATTTGCAACATGCACAACATCCGCCTTTCAAATGCTTGACATTTATAATGTATTCGAATCTTTAATGACTCTGGATGTTGATGAGATTAGGTCATCTATCGTACAAACTCCAAAATATATAAATCCGAGGGTTCTTAAAAAAAATTTCTTGAATCACATTATGCATGAACTAGAACGCACATCATCATTAAATCTTAATTCATCCGCGACCAAGGCATTGAATACTATACGAACTTATTTTTTAAATAGTAAATATGATGATAAAAATTATGAAGCATTTTTATTTTACATAGATAAAACTCAAAAACTTTTTTCAAAAAGTTTTAATGATTATTACAATTTGTTTAAATATGAAAAAAAGCAACTACGATTTCACAAAGATACCTTGGAATAAGATTGAACGTGTTGGTACACATAAGATGTTATGGTCTGACCTGTTCACGGTTTCATGGTTATTAGGAAGATTTTGTAATTACAGATGTTCATATTGTTGGCCATATGCGAGAAGCAATACGAAAGACCATCGCCCTACTGATTTATGCCTCAAGACGATTGACGAAATTAAGCGACAAGCCAGAGAACGGAATTTTAATTCTTTTCACTTTAGTCTATCTGGAGGTGAGCCTACTTTTCACCCAGGATATCTGGATATACTTGAATATCTTGCTGATGATGTGAAAAATACAAATTTTACATCAGTTCATATGACTTCAAATTGTTCTCGACCTATGAAATGGTTTGAACGATATGTGAAATCAGCTAGAAAATTTTCTAGAGCATCTATCACCGCATCATTTCATCGTGAATTTATAACGACTAACAAATTGGAAGAATTTGCGGATAAGTTAGATTTCTGTCAACGCAATGGAGTGCGAGTGACAATAAATTCGGTAATGGTACCTGAACAATTTGAAGAGATTTATCAAGACCTTTTATATTTCTATGAACGTGGTGTAAATGTTACACTAAAGCCTCAAAGCGACCCTTCTGCTTCAAAAGTTGTAGATGGTTATACAGAGGAGCAGATGAAAATACTACATAATGGTATGCCTCAGATTACTAACATGGAGGTTAAATCTAGAAAACTCAAGAACATTCGTCAAGAATTTGAAATCATTATGAATGATGACGAAGGAAGGGAGTGGTATCTTGACCAAGCTGAAAGATTCAACGCATTTAACTTTAATAATTTCAAAGGGTGGATTTGTTCGACTGGCTATCGCAGTTGCATTATCCGCGAGCCTGATGGGAGTGTTAAGCGGTCTTATTCTTGCGGAGATATACCTCTAGGAAATATTGAAACAGGTTTTAAATTGTTTGATGAGCCTAAAGTATGCATAACTGATGCGTGTGTTAGTTCTGCTGACAGTAAAATTCCGAAACGAAAATCGAGTTCTGAATTACCTCTATGGAAATAGATAATAAAGTTTTTTGTGCCCTACCATTTACTTATGTATACGTAGATTCACTTAATGAATATAAGTTGTGTAGTGATGCGAGACTTAGTTCACAAATTAATACAAATGATAAATCAATATTGGAATATTTCAATTCAAATTACCTTAAAGAAATACGAAATGATATGCTTGACGGTAATTTGTCGGAAAAGATAAGAGGCACTTGCATAAGATGCATCGAAAGAGAAGAGTTAGGATTATGGGCACGAAGAGAAAAAGTTATTAAAAAATACGTAATCGATACCTATAAAAACAATTTCATAAATATCCCTACCTCTGATATAATAAAATTAAAATTTGGAAATCTATGTAATTTAAAGTGCTTGACCTGTGGTCCTTATTCATCTTCAAGATGGGCTCATGAACGCTTATCTAAAAAAGAAATGAACATTTATAAAGAACTAAAAGATGAAATAAGTAAAGCGAGTTACGAAAAATATGGAGAACTTTATCAAGAAAGTTTTGATTATGAGTTTGAGCAAGATATTAATAAATTGAATTATAATTTTGATGAAAAATTTTATAATGAATTAAAATTATTGATGAAAAATTTAAATACAATTATGATTTCAGGAGGAGAACCTTTTTTAAATGATAACTTTTATTATTTTTTACAGTGGTTGATAGATAATAAATTTTCAAAAAAATTATCTATTTTTGTTTTTTCGAATATGACAAAATTACCAAAAAATTATAAAACTTTTTGTGATAAATTTAAATCTTTCACAATCAACGTGTCTATTGACGGTGTAGGAAAAAAAGATGAATACATAAGAAGAGGTACAAATTTCAAAGAAAAAACAAAAAACATTAAGCAATTGGCATCTCATTTCAAAATTGAATTTTGTACAACTATGTCTATTTTAAATGTTGGTTATCAATCAGATATAATCGAATATTGTTCATATTTTGAAAAAAAACCTAGTTTTTTTAATATCTTAGTCGAGCCGTTTTATTTACAAATTAATAATTTACCAAAAGATATTATTGAAATTTATGAAAATAAAAAACAGCATCATAAATTATATAATTCTGATTTGAAAAATATTGAGCATTTTAAGTTGGGTATAAAATTCTTGAAAAAATATGATAAAATTCATAATACATCTTTATTAGAAGAATGGCCAGAGTATGAAAAATATTACGCCTAATAAAAATAATACGTTTTGCTTTTATCCGTTTTATGCTATGGTTTTTAAATTATATGATAAAAATGATTTAAAAGCAGTTGCCCCTTGTTGTATGATGCATGACACATATAATCCAGAAACAAATCAATATAATTCAATTTTATCCAAAGAAGAATTGAATGGTATGACACCTCATCAAATTTTTCATCACCCAAAATTTGAAGAGTTACGTGAAAATTTGAGTAATAACATAAGAGATTCTAGATGTTTGACTTGTTGGAATCTTGAAGATAAAAATATAATGTCTCATAGACTTTATACTAGATGGCAATTTTCAGAAGAATTCGAAACAGATTTGAAAGAAATTGATATTTCATTGTCAAATAAATGCAATTTGGCGTGTAGGATGTGTAACACAGGTTCTTCTCATCAAATATGGGAAGATGTTGATAAACTTAAAAAAAATAATAAAATGTCTTTATTTGATAGGGCTTCGAATAATTCAATTAAATCTCATAATTTACCACAAAATGTGAAAAATAATCATCTGATAAAGTGGATATATGATAATACTGATAAGATAAAAGTTTTTAAAGCCTCAGGAGGTGAACCATTATACGATAATAATATATTAAATCTTTTAAGAAAATTTATTAAAGAGGGAAATAGCAAGAATACGGAATTAGTTTTGCACTCTAATGCCATGCTGATTGATGACAATGTAATTGATTTAATGAATCATTTTAAATCTCAAAGACATTCCTTTAGTATAGATGGTGTCGATTCAACCTATGATTATATAAGACATAAGGCAAATTTTGAAACTTTAGAGAAAAATATAAAAAATTGGTTTGTAAAATCAACTAATATTTATACGGTTAATATTAATTTCGTATTATCAGCATTAAACATTGGTAATGTGGTAGATTTTTTAGAATGGACGACATTGATGTTTCACAACAAGGTGCGATGTAATGTTTTTATATCAGAGGTAAGACCTCACAAAAGAGGTATTGACATAATAAATTTACCCAAAACATATCTAGAAAAAATACGTGAAGATGTTATTAGTTTTAGAAATGAATTTGAAAAATTTAGAACTAAAGAATTTGATTACATGCATTCCGAAAGATATTTTCATTATGAAATAGATAAGTTATTATCATTGATTGATTTATCCATAGAGAAAAATGAAATGAATCTGAAAAATTTATATACAGAAATAACATTATTAGATGAGACAAGAAAACAAACTTATAGAGATTTTTTGAATGAATCATTAATTGATATACTAGATGATTATGGACGAAAATACAATTCAAATTATAATTGATGATTATAGTTTCAGGGATTTACAAATTTTATCTTCAAAGATATTATCATCACATAATGCAACAAATAATTTTATCAAGCAATTTAAAGCAGACCACGATAGTCAACAATTTTACAAAAATGTAATCTTCTGGTATATAAAAAAATATAATAAATTTCCAGATGTATAAACACAACCAAATATCACACGTTCATTTTGAACCGACACAAAGATGTCAAGCATTATGTCCAATGTGTGATAGGACAAACAACCCACACATAAAAAATGCTGAATTGTCAATTGAACAATTTAAAAAAATTATAGATGTTGATTTTTCAAAGCAATTAAATAGTTTTCTCATGTGCGGCAATCACGGAGACCCATTGATTGCCAAAGATACTCTTGACATGTATCATTGGTTGAGATATAATAATTCTAAATTATATCTTCATATGACCACTAATGGCGGAGGTCGCTCTGATAATTGGTGGAAAGAATTAGCAAAAATTTTTGGCAATAATGGTAAAGTCACGTTTTCAGTAGATGGGTTGGAAGATACTAATCACCTATATCGAGTCAATGTGAATTGGAAAAAAGTTGAAAATTCTATGGATGTTTTCACTCAGGCTGGTGGTAAAGGAATTTGGATGTTTCTTATTTTTGAACATAACGAGCATCAGGTTGAAGAAGCCGAAAAAATGGCAAAATTATTTGGACTTGAATTTATCAAAAAGAAAACAGGAAGGTGGGTTCAATCATATAAAGGGAATAAAATAAAAACGAAAAAAACATCTAAAGGAAACGAGATAAAACCTCCTAGCAATAAAGAGTATCAAAATAAAAGTGTGAATGAGTATGAAAAATTGATAAAGAAATATGGAGATTTTAACACATATTTAGATGACACTAAAATAAAATGCAAATCTATGGACACAAGAGAAATTTATATATCAGCTGAAGGTCTTGTGACCCCTTGTTGCTGGACTGCTGGTAAATTATATAAAACTTATGAAAGTTTAGGGCAAAATCAAATGTGGTCATATATTGATGATATAAAAAATATCAATGCCTTACATACACCATTGCGAAAAATTATAGAGGGTAATTTTTTTAAAAAAATAGAAAATTCATGGAATTTACCCACTTGCTCTCAAGGCAAATCAAAAGTGTGTGCAGAAAAATGTGGAATAGGTTTTGATGCGTTTGGTGACCAATGGAGATAAGATGACAATTCACATTTATTCAGATAGTTATGGACAAGATTGCGAAACTGGTTGGACATGGCCTGAGGTATTATCAAATATCAGAAATGAACCGTTTATCAATAATGGTTTAGGTGGCACAGGACCAAATTTTAGTATGAGAAGGCTTGTCAAAGATTTTGAAAATAAAAAAATTGAAGATGATGATTGTATTGTGTTTTTGTTATCAGATTCAAAACGTTTAGAGTTTCCTTGGCTAACTCGTGTGCAACATCAAGATGGATTATTGTTGTTGGGCGAGGAATCGCCTATTAGTATGAATTGGGTACAAGGTGAAGACATAAAAAGTTTAAGAAGATATTTAGATAAGTCAGACGTAATTAAAGAGGTGGCACAGGTTTTAGGACCTATGTTTTTGTATGAAAATGTGAAAAACATATCATTTTTGCATTTATTATCTACCACATATACAAAAATTAATTTTTGTATTTTTACATGTTTCACTTTAAATCATTTTACCTCACATTTTAAAAATTTCAACATCGAATCGACCGAGTTGCTTAAACAAATAAGTTTTGAGCATTTAAAAAGTGGTAATTTTCGTTATATAAAAACACCTATATCGTTTATGGTTGGTCGTGCTTTTGGCATGTCACACACGAGAGACAAATATCCTAATCATATGGATAAAAAACAAAATAAAAATTTTGCAATATTGTGCAACGATGCATTAAATAACCATGAAATAGACAATTCTTGGTTTATTCATCAATTAACAGATGATGATGTTGATAATGAGCCTGAAGAAATATCAAAAATGAATGTCTTTATATATGAGTAATATTAAAATAAATTGTCTTAAATGGGGAACTTTATATGGACCTGAATATGTAAATAGAACTTATGGGGGGTTAAAAAAACACTGTAAAGAACCTTTTCATTTTGTTTGTTATACGGATAACTCTGAAGGCATTTCATCGAAAATAGAAGCGAGAGATATAAAAGAATTAAGACCATATAATACAAAAATGGTATTTACTTATGAAAAATTAATTTTGATTGATAAAGATGAGTATGAAAAGAACTTGTGGATAGATTTAGATGTACTAGTGCATAAGGATATAACAGATATAATTACGAGACCTCATAATAATATCACTTTCATTTGGAATTATTGGAACGATTATGAAAGATTAAGTTTGTTTAATTTTGGTCGAGGTGTATCATGTCATACAAATTCATCATTTGTTGCATGGGATAAAGGAACGGCATCATGGCTTTTAGATTACACTCATAAAAATTGGAAAAAAATAGAATGGACATATAAAAGTTTAGACAAATATTTGTTCTATCAACATTTTAGAAAAAATAAATTAAAATTATGGGAAGACGGAATATTTTCAAATTATAATAAACAAGGTTATCAATTAAAAAACAAAATTACTCTATTTAATACTTCACATCTTTACAATAATAAAAATATGAAAGATGTTAAACACTATGAGTTACACGAATCTTCAGCGGCCGATAAATGGAAAAGTTATTCGAATGGGTTATAAATCATGATGAAATATCAGTTTTATGTTGTCCCAGTTTTAAAGTAATTAATACGATTAAAAAATTGGACATAAAAGTAGATAATATAAATTATGATATAAATTATAGAGACATGCCTAATGTTATTTGTAATGATTTTGTATTCGACAATGTTCGTTTGAAGGAATGCGTATTACATTATAATTGTGAAAAAACTTATCCTGTCGGTAAAATGCATACCGGTATTTTTATTTTAAGAGGTGATGATAAAGAACATAATGGAGATTGTAATCCAATACGTTCTATTGATAAATTAGTTGAAGATAATAATATAAAAAAAGTTTTTGAATCTTTTACTGCACGTATTAAAAATTACAATCATTACTACGTATATGGAACAAATATCTGATTATAGAAATTCATTAAATTTAATTTATGATTTGAACGAAAAAATAAAAGAAACATCCTATTATTGGGTTCAAAAATGGGTACAAAATAATATGCCAGAATATAATGAAAGTTTTTTGGATTCTGTTTCTCAGGGACAATACGATTCAAAAAATTGGCTGAAACAAGAATTGATAAAGTTCAAACAAGATTTAAAACGATTCGAACCATTACACATTGACATAATAGGTTCTTGGTTTGGGTTTCCGTTAATAGAATTTGTTAGTCAAATATTTAAAATAAAACAAATCGATTTATATGATTCCAATGAAGACTGTCACAAAATAATGGCTCAATATATTAGACATTTTGATTATGACTTTAGAATTGTGCAGTTTGGTGATTTTTTTGAGAGAACAGACTTGAGAAGAAGACACTTGATTGTAAATACTTCCAGTGAACACATGTCAGATATTATTTTGATGAAAGAATTTTATAAAGACTATCCAGTAAATCCTTTATTAGTTATACAATCAAACAATTATTATGATATTGATGACCATATAAATTGCGTTAAAGATGAAAATGAATTGATAGAAAAAAATCATATTAAAAAAATCTATTTCAAAGGTAAGCAAGTGTTACCTCTCTATGACAGATTCATGGTAATTGGAAGATGGTGACGATTATATTAGTTTGTACAGGGAACAAATTTGATGAATGGTACGTTGATAATATATTGTATATGATTTGTGAATATGGTAAATTAGAATATAATAAAGTGCATATAATACGAGATGGCGAAGGCAGTTATTACGATAAATTGAAAATGTTCAAAGAATGCACTGATGATGTGCAATATTTATATTTCGATTTAGATATAATTATTAAAGGAGATATTAAACACTTACTGAGAGAAGAATTTACTTTGTTATTTGCTTGGTGGAGACATAAACTGCATACTCCCTTGAATTCTTCTATAATTTCATGGAAAGGAGACAAATCCTATATTTATGATAAATTTTATAAAGATGAAGATTATAGCAGGATAAAATATCATAGAGGTATTGATGAATACATTTATAAAGAAATAGAATATAAAACTTATGACAAAGTTTGTTGGTCTTGGTGGTGGGACCGAACAGTAAAAGATTATTCAGTATGCTTATTCAATCATGGTGAATATGAAAATATGAGAGATTTAGAATGGACACAAAAGTATTTGCTATTCGAATAGGGGACAAATATGGCCAAGATGTTGAAGACTATGTAAATTCAAAAATTCCAAACGTAACATGGATTCGTGAAGAAAAAGATGGATTTAAATTACAATGGAATCGTCTTCATCTCATGAATTCTGATATAGAAGGTCCTATTTTAACTATTGATATAGACATGCTTTTTATTAATGATTATATGAAAGCAATAGAATATCCCATAGAAAGAGGTGAATTTTTAACGGCCAAATCTTGGTGGAGAGATAGTGATGGAATTAAAAGCACATTAAATGGAGGATTTCAAAAATATTATCCTGAAGATTGCAAATACATTTATGATGAATTTGTTTCTAGAAAAGAATTTTGGGAAGAATATTATATAAAATTAGGAATTACTTTTGGACCGGTAAATGGCGAACAATATTTTATTGAAAATATGGTGAATCAGAGATTACAATTAAAATATTTACCTGAAAGTTGGAATATTAGAATGGAAGAAAATATGTCGATTAAAGAACTTCTATATTTAAATTATCGTTATGATGGAGAATGGGCCTGTATTGGTAACGAGTTTAATTCAAATATAAAAATAGTACACTTCATGGCAGATGATTTTAATAATAGAATAATTAAGAAATTTACTCGTTTTCAGGATTAGATTCGTTTTTTATCATCCAGTAATAATGAAAAAGTTCTATAGAATCTTTTGATTTTCTTATAGCGGACCTTAATTCTCTATTTTCACTATTTTGCACTTCTTCTTTTTCAAATATTTCTAATTTTAATTTGAATAATTCTTCTGTATTTACATTTTCAAGTTCTTCTAAATTTAATTTTGAAACTGTTTCATCTGAATTTTGATTATCAATTGATATTTTTCCTTCATTCTTCCATTGTACAAATTGGTCAAAATCTTGATTCATCTGTACAAATGCATTTTCTCTTTCTACAGTTCGCTCTAAAATATCGTCATATGTAAATGCCTCTAATACTCTATTGAGCAAATCATTTTCAGAAGAGGTTCTAACTAATTCTATTTTTAATTCACTATCTCCTTCAATGTAATATTCTACGTAAAAGGATGAACGGTTGTCCGAAGATGGATAATATGCAGTTTGAATTATCATATTTTTTAAATGTTCTTCACGTTTGATATTATGTTCTGCAATTAATCTTTCTTGTGCTTCCATTCTTTCATCAATAATTTCTTCCTCAAGTATTTTATCTGACATTGTAAAATCTCCTTAATTTTATAGATTAGGATAACGCACGGTTATTCCGCTTTGCCCTCTTAATCCGCAAAAATGTAAATATTTTTCATTTTGTTGAATAGTACCACCAAGATTGGCAGTAGTTGTTCTGGTATATGGTCCTGTATTTCCTCCTCCGTATATAGTAACACTACTATCCGAATAAGAGGTATCTCGTATATACCCTGCATATGTCAATCCGTTGCTATTACCGTAACCGTAATTAGTAGTAAAAAAATCATAAACTGGATACCTTCTTAGAAATATTTGATATAAAAAATTCGCTATAAAATTACTTGTTTCTGTTAATTCCATTTCAACTAATCTTCTTCCGTCCGTTTGGTCCGTTCCAAAATAAGGTCTTAACAGTTTTATTGTTGAATTTTTGTATTTGGGAATTTTCATATCTTCCGGTATATGGGCTTCAGTGGCATAATCTTCATTTATGTACATATTATATTGTTCTACTAATAATCCATTGCTACCATCAGTTTGTAATCTGGTATCTTCTGTTACTATTCCTAAATCATGCCAGTCATAATCCGTTGATGAGTAAGTAATTCCATGAAAATGTAAACCCTCTAATTCAAAATTTAGCATTTGGCTTTGAAAAGCTCCAACTCTTACTGCTCCGACTTCTTGTTCACGTAATCTTTTTTCGATATCAAAAAATAAATAATCAACCATATCGGTTTCAGCATCATTGCCTCCAGAATAAGCAACTCCATCGGCTGTAGGACGACCCAAGTCCGATGAGCCAAATCCTACACCTGTTCCAATTTGCTTTAGATTTATCTGTTTACTTCTCGCATCCAATAATAATTTATGAGCATCTCCTTGACCTGTATCGTTAACAATAGTTGTTTTTTCTAACTTGAATTTATCAACTCCGTCAGTCATACCAGTAGTGAATTCTTCAGCGACAAGATATTCTTCCGTTCCTGATACTCTATCTATTTCAAAAGTCGTAAGATATCCATGGTCGGAAAAATCTGAAGTAGTCCTTACTGCTGGTATATTATAATCTTGTCTAAAAAAAGTATATCCTTTACTATTGGACAGAAAACGAATATCAGGACTTGGTGAGGGTACATCGCTTCCTGGAGGAGGTGATTGGTCATTGCCGTGAGTGGATGTAAATTTATACTGTCTTTCGAAATTAACAATTCCACCTTGTTGTTGACTATATCCGCTATATGCTAAATTTGTGTAAATGCTATCTTCTGGGTCACTGAAAGAATTAGGAGGTAAATAAGTGGTCGGAGACCAGTTGTCCGTTATATTATTAATTTTTACTTTTATATGACCTGGAACTAGAGTTGTGGCCCCGTTTATAAAATCCGCCGCCCATTTTTTTCTTAGAATATAACTAAAATAATTCAATGTGCTATCAGGCAATTCTCTCAATGTTACATATATATCATTTACATCACTTTTATCATAAAAGAGAGCTCTTCTTTTGCCTGAATAAAGTGGTCTATTTTCTCTGAGTTTCGTTACAATTGTCATGATTAGAATTGCATTATGGTTCTGAAAAAATAAGTATTTCTTATTCTTAAAAAGTTTTGATTATTACCGTAGTAATTACCTAATTCATCTTGAAATTTTGGTTCGGCTATTTTAGTGTAAACGCCATCGGTTATTATGTTTTGCCTAACGGTTTTTTCATACACATTATCAAAAATTCTACCTTTTCTCAAATTTCTACCGGGGTCAGTGCTACCTATTTCATATTGTGGATAATATCTGTGAAAAATAGGCATCAAAACATTTTTGAATAATGCTGGAGCGGAATCTAACGTATCTTGACCTGTATTGTTGTTAAAAAATATGTTAGATGTGTTAAAATCAGGATTGAATTCTTGTAGTCCTCCATCTACATCAAGTGAAGAATTGTAATTCATCAAACCTTCAACATCTGTCGGAAAATTGAAAGTTACATTATCTAGGTCAGTTTTTACCCACAAATTATATGGAATATTTACTTGTTGAAAACCTGTACCTGGAGTAAGAAGTGAATTACTAGGGTCGAATAGATTATCATTGAAAAACACTCCACAATCAAACCAAGTTCCTGGGTCGCCTCCTGTCAAAGGCATACCAGTTGAGGGGTCTAAATCGTTTGCGTTTGCTATGTAATAAGAACCTGTTTGGTCTCCTCTATCTAACTGAGTAAGAGCATCAAATATTAAAGTATGGGTTAAATCCTCTTCTCTTCTTCCTCCTGCCACTCTCAAAGAACCTGCAAAGAACGTCTTATCGAAGATTAAATAACTATCACTTGTTAATAAATTTCTATCAACTAAGGATGGAATAACGGCATACTGATATAAATTGTGATTTGACGTTTGATAAACTAATTGAGGGTCTGGTATTCTTTCTAAATCACTACCTGGTGGAGGATTAGAACCCTCTGGTCTGGTACCTGCTGATGTAGATAGCATTCTGACAGTATCAGTGGCAAAACCTATATTTATTTTTCCATCACCGCTTGTTTTATTTATTGATACGATACCAGCAACTGCATAATCTGAAAGAGTTTTACCAGATGGTATTAAATTAGGATACTTTTCGTAATAATGATATCTTTTTATTTCCTGGGAGTATAGATATCTGCATAAAAAACTTATTCTTTGTAAAACTGCATCACTGCATTTTTGTAATGACTTCAACGCTCTATTATAGGTAACAGGAGCATTAAAAAAAGACCCTTTATAATATGATACTGCTGGCATTAATAATCCACATTGACAAATTGGGTTAAAATTGATACAATAAATAGTACTGTATTATTTATGAACTTGAAATAACTATATTTTATGAAAAAACTTTTATATATTACTCCACATTTATCCACAGGCGGGGCCCCTCAATACTTACTCAAAAAAATAGAATTTTTATCTTCCGTATATGATATATATGTCATTGAATACAGTGACCATGGACATTATAGAGTTCAAAAAAATAAAATAATTAAGTTATTAGGTGATAAGCATAAAACTTTATATGAAGATAAAAATGAAATTTTAAAACACATTGAATTATTAAAACCTGATTTAATTCATTTTGTTGAAATGCCTGAATTTTTCATGCATGATTATATTTCAAATATCATTTACAGAAAAGACAGACCTTACAAAATTTTTGAAACATCTCACGATTCTTCTTTTCATTATACAGGTAAAAAATTTTTTCCAGATAAGTTCTTATTTTGCAGTGATAATCAACTTATAAATTTTAAAGATTTAAGCATACCCTCTTGTGTAATTGAATATCCTATTGAAAATCCTAAAATCAATAAAAACGAATCTTTTAACACATTGAAATTGGAAAAAGACGTAAAGCATGTAGTCAATGTAGGTTTATTTACTCCTAGAAAAAATCAAGCAGAAATATTTGAATATGCTAAGATATTAAGAGATTTTCCAATTAAATTTCATTTTGTAGGAAATACGGCTCCTAATTTTCAGCAATATTGGGAACCTTTATTGAAAAATAAACCAGACAATTGTGTAGTTTGGGGCGAGCGTTCGGATGTTGGTAATTTTTATTCCGCTATGGACTTATTTCTATTTTCTTCAAGGGGTCATTCCGGTGATAAAGAGACAAATCCATTGGTGATAAAAGAGGCATTGTCATATAACATGAAATCCTTAATTCATCGAATCGATACTTACTTGGATAAATTTGATGATAAATTAACTTATTTATCCGATGATTTGCATGTTAATAGCTTAAAAATTTTAAACGAATTAGATTTACAGGATGAATTTTTCAAAATAGATTTAGAACACAATGAACAAGATGGTTCTATCAAATTATTATTGAATTGTCTAAAATATTTTAATGTACTAAAAGATAAAATGTTATGTGTTTATGATTTAAAGACTGACCAGTTGATTTATAGAACAAGAATTTCTATGGAATCATACTGGGTCGTTTTAAATTCTAGAAAACAATTTTTAAGTGGTTTGTCAGTTAGAATTTATGATTTAGATTATCAATATTTTTCTAATATTTCTGATGATAATTTGTTGACACGACATAATATAATTTTTGAAAAAGAATTTGATTTTAATAATGAATTGGGGTTAAAAAATTTATGTAGCATAAAAGATGACCCTTCCGCATGGTTTACAATGTATGAAATATTTCTTCAGGAAATTTATAAGAATATAAACATACAAAAGGATGATATCGTTGTTGATGTTGGAGGTCATTATGGATTTTTCGATTTATATTGTTTAGATAATGGAGCATCACATGTTTATGCTTTTGAGCCATCTAGAAAAACCTTTGACGTATTGTGTAAAAATTTAAAAAATAAGAATAATGTTACGAAAATAAACATGGCATTGTCGGATAAAAATGGAGAAAAAGAATTTATACATGTAGGTTCTAGTGCGGTCCATTCTTTTTATGAAAGTTTCAATACACATGAATCCAATGATGTTAATATGGGACTAAAAATCAAAGAAAAAGTAAAAACTATTAGTTTTGATTCTTTTATTAAAAATTACTCAATTGATAGAATTGACGTTTTAAAATTAGATTGTGAAGGTTCGGAATGGGATATATTACCTACAATAAGCGATGATTTTCTAAAAAGAAAAGTGAGAAAAATTGTAATGGAAGTCCATGACTTTCACGAAACAAATGATGAAGAATCAAGAAAGAAAAGGTCTGCTGATTTAATTGGACGTTTAAGAGAATGTGAATATGAAGTTGATTATGAGCCTAAAATATTGAATGGCGAATGCGGAAATCTTTTTGCAAAAAGAATACCAAAAATAAAAATGGTTCATATGTTGGTCGATGTAAATGGTGACAGGGAGAAAGAATCTATTAGACAATTGAAAGCGTTTTCTGAGTATTCCGGTTTTGAATATGTTCAAATGATAAACGAACTTTACACTGAGTTACCTCCTAAAGATACATGTGCGAGACCCGATGTTGTTCAAATGGAACCTGGTGATTACATGCTATCACCAGCCCATTATGGTAATTTTTTAGCACACAAAAAAGCGATTGAAACACATTTAAATGACGAAAACGATGCGGTTATTTTTTGTGAATGTGATGCTATACTAATAGAGCCTTTTGAAAAAGTTTATAAAACAATACTAGACAGATTTGATGATATGAGGTATAATAATAT
>Ga0310343_10000499_pt1 | contig 18800 bp, 27 predicted proteins | sample HC15DNA2025_MG_FD_203519 | JGI IMG/M metagenome (GOLD analysis project Ga0310343, IMG submission 203519) | Marine microbial communities from station ALOHA, North Pacific Subtropical Gyre - HC15-DNA-20-25_MG | ecosystem: Environmental > Aquatic > Marine > Oceanic | place: Pacific Ocean: North... | reverse complement strand
CGCACTAGTGAACCTAACTTCGAATCACTCGAAGATACATACATGGATCTTATCAATTATGCATCCTTTGCAGTATCTTATATGCGTGGTAAGATGGAAGGCCAAGATCCCGATAGGGATATGTTTAACCGAAGATCTATCAGTAAAGATGGAAGTTTATCAGGAGTAGTAAAAAAATGAAACTAAGTGAGTTTAGAAAAAAATATGGTGAAGGTACAGACTTTGACCTTGACTATGGCAAGCTCCTCATATTAGGATTATGCATTTATATTGCAGTACAGGTGTCCTAATGAGAGTCGGTATCACAGCATCTACATTTGATTTACTTCATGCTGGTCATATTGAAATGCTAAGAGAAGCAAAAACACAATGTGATTATCTTATTTGCGCATTACAAATCGATCCGTCAGTTGACAGAAAAGAAAAGAACAAGCCGGTTCAAACAATCGTAGAAAGATACACGCAGCTAGAAGCAGTTAAATTTGTAGATGAAGTGATACCATACCTGCATGAAAATGATTTAGAAGATATATTAATGATGCGAACAATTAACGTTCGTATTCTTGGCGAAGAGTATCGCGAAAAAGAATTTACTGGTAGAGATATTTGTAAAGCTCGTGATATCGAACTTTACTTTAATAAGAGAGATCATAGGTTCTCAACAAGCGGATTAAGAAAGAGGGTAGAAGATGCACACGGCTGATATTAGAGAAATATTTGGAGAGCTACTAAATGCTCAAGAATTTACAGTAGATCGTACTGGCGTAAGAACACTTGAAATAATTGGTGCAAGTTTTATTGCTGACAAACCAAGCATTATTGGTAAACCAAACGATGACTATATCAAAGCAGAAATTGCTTGGTATGAAAATCAATCCACTAATATTAAAGACATCTATCCTGCAAAACGCAATCCACCTGAAGCTTGGGTTAAGACTGCTAATGAGCATGGTGAAATCAACTCAAACTATGGTTATCTAATCTGGTCAGAAAAATATTGTTTACAATATGAACGTGCTCTTGATGAGCTCTTATCTAATCCAGATACACGTAGAGCTTCAATGATTTATACGCGTCCATCTATCTGGCAAGAATATGGTGAACATGGTAAGAATGATTTTATCTGCACTAACTCTGTGACTTATTATGTACGTGATAAGAAGTTACATGCAGTTGTGCAAATGAGATCTAATGATGTAGTTTATGGATATAAGAATGATTGGGCATGGCAATCACATGTACAAAATAAATTGATTGAAGATTACAACCGATGTGTGTCAGAGTTTGGTGAAGAAGGATTCTTGACTCCTGGTGATATACATTGGCAAGTACAAAACTTGCATGTATACGAAAGACACTTTGAACTTCTTGAAGCATCTACATCATGATATTTGGAACTATTTGGACATTAATATTAACAGTATGTATTGGAGCTCATGATTGTAGATCACAAGACGTTATGCTTTTTAAAACAATTGAAGATTGTTTAGAAGCAAAAATAGCACATGAAGAAATGCCATGGGATGGACCATGGGACTCAGTTACTTACGAGTGTAAACCTTACAAAAGCACGGGTGTGTAAATGCTTTATTATGATAAATGGCATAAGAGATATTTAAAATTAGCACAAGAAGTTGCTAGTTGGAGTAAAGATCCAAGCGCTAAGATTGGTGCTATTGCCATTGGAGAAAAAGGTCAAGTCCTTGCACAGGGGTATAACGGATTTCCTAGAAACGTAGATGATTCGCCGGAACGTTATAATGATCGACAACTCAAATATAAGTATGTTGTTCACGCAGAACAAAACCTCATATATAATGCTACATATAATGGCGTATCTCTTGATGGTGCAGTACTCTACGTTGTAGGTCTGCCAATCTGTAGTGAATGCGCAAAGGCAATAATTCAAGTTGGTATACGACAAGTTGTTATGCCAGATCAAGAAGTGCCAGAACATTGGAGTGAATCATGGAACTTTACACAGTCTCTATTCAGGGAAAGCGGCGTGGAGTGGATGATGGTAGAGATCTAATATTCTTAGGTCTTAATCCATCAAAACTAAAAGTCAGCGTTGGACGCAACACCGCACATATAAGATTTACAGAATGGCTAGACGTATTAGGTCTTAAGTCAGCACACTTTGCTAACCTTTCACCAGATCCTGAATGGGATATGAAGTTCAAAACATTTGATCATGATGATGTAAAAACGGGTTTAGCTGAATACAATAAGATAGTAACATGGGGAGACAAGGTCAGCAATTACATAAAAAGATTAGGAATATTGAATCACTGCGTGATACCACATCCATCAGGCTTGAATAGAAAAATTAATGATCATAAATACGTAATGCACACACTTGAAAAATGTAAGGAGTATATCTATGAAAACAATTATTCTATTGGGTAGAGGCACTGAAGGTTGCGGAGTTACGCAATGTGCTATCCAAATGCAAAAAGTAACAGGAGCTACGATCCTTTCTGCTAATGATAAGAAATGGGGAAGAGCAAAGGGCTTAGATATTCAACAGCTTGAAATGTCTGTAGGAAAAGAATATGAAGCAATGGCAAAACAGATCAATCAATATGACTTGTGTATTGTGTATTCGGTTCCTTCAAAGAGCCACCCTGAAGATTGCCAAGAAAACTTTCTTAAACTTTTAGATCTCATAAATACTAGAAAAGCATTCATTAATGTGGATCATAAAGCAGCATCTATTGCACGTAATGCTAATCTTGCAGAGGTCTGTAAAAAAGTGGATGTCATTATGACACATTCTATGGAGAATGACTTTTGCAAGTTTATGAGAAAAAATAAGATCCAAACACCTCTTACTAAGATGGGTCTTGGATTTGATTATGATGGGCATAGGGCCAAGTACTGGCGACCTATCGAAGAACAGCAACACAACATGGTGCGCTGGATCGGTAGAACAGCAATGTGGAAAGGCCCTTCCCTTATGATTGATTACCATCAAGATGCTTTGATGAAAGAAGATTTTATCACAGTGCTTGAAGGTCTTGAGGCTTCTATTCAATATCCTCTTGTCTTGTATAGAGATAATAAAGAAGACAATCCCATAGATAGAAGAAAGGTTGAAAATTATTTTAGACCTGAGAAAAAATATGGAGATGTCAAGTTTACAAATGATCTGTATGGGAAAGAAGATATTCAAAAAGGAGCTTACTTGTATCCTCAATATATGAATGAGGATTGTATGCGTAGGTTAAGCTTGTCAGCATTTGGTTCTGATCTTTATCATTTGAAGGCAGAAACTTATGGCGATAATATTGAGAACTGTCATGCTGAATGTATAGCATCAGGTACAGTTCCGCTTTTCCATAAGCATTTTTGTGATAACGTTATTCACCCTGTACAGGGTAAACCAATTAGTCAATGCCAAAATAGCGGCACTCTTGGTGTTGACTACACTAATTTCGAGGAGTGCCGTCAAACAATGGTCAAACTAAAAAATGATCCATCTATGAGAGATGATTGGCGTGAAATGTCTTTTGAATTTTGGAAGCAACATTCTGATGGTAAAACAGTTGTTGAAGATATTATGGAAAAAGCTATTAACACGAAATCTAACCAACCACAAGGACTAGAGGAGTTTTTCGGATGAGAGTCTATATAACAGGAGCGGCAGGTATGATCGGATTCCATACTGCTATCAAACTAAAAGAATCCGGCCACGATGTAGTAGGCATTGATAACTATAACGATTATTATGATCCTAATCTTAAATGGGCAAGATCTGATATCTTAAAAGAGTATGATGTAGAAGTGCGTAAAGATGATATCAATCACTTGAACTGGAGAGCAATCGGTGATGATTGTGATGCAGTTATTCATCTTGCCGCTTATGCAAATCCAAGACATGCTATGGAAATGCCTGAACCATATATTCAGTCGAATATCATGGGGACTAGCAATATCCTTAAAGGTCTTGAGCAATCAAAAACGCCATGTCTTTACGCATCAAGCTCATGTGTAATGCATGGTCAACCACTTCCATGGAACGAACATGATAAAGGCGGCTATCAAAACAATCCGTATGGCTGGTCAAAATATGTTAATGAATGTCAGTTCCACCATTCCAACTTGCCAAAATCCGCGGGTCTACGTTTTTTTACTGTGTATGGTCCTTATGGTCGACCTGATATGGCGCTTTACGGTTTTACTGACAAGATAGTTGCAGGTGAAGAGATCTTAGCATTCAATAACGGTGATATGCAAAGAGACTTTACTTATGTTGATGATATTGTACAAGGCGTAGAACTTGTTTTCAACAACATGATGGACGGCCAAGAAAATCAACATGAGATCTTCAACATTGGATATGGTCAAAAGGTGCAGCTGATGGATTTCATTGCACTCATTGAAAAGAATCTTGGACGTAAAGCTGAGATCAATTATCAACCTTTCCATCCTGCTGATACACCTATCACATGGTCAGATACAACTAAGATCAAAAAGCTTGGTTACAATCCAACCACACCTATTGAAGTTGGTGTTGAAAAATTTATCAACTGGTACAAGGAATATCATAATGTCAACTAATTTAACAGTAGGAATTGTAGGGTATGGCTTCGTTGGAGGAGCCGTATCCTACGGGTTTAATACACCGGGCGTGAAACAATTTATTGCAGATCCTAAACTAGGTTCTTCACTTGACGATATCCCAAACAACGTTAATGTGATATTTGTTTGTGTACCTACACCGATGAATGAAGATTTCTCTATAGACTCTTCAATAGTTGAAAAGACAGTTGCAGAACTTTTAGAGAAAACGGAACATTGTCCTATCGTCATCAAATCAACTGTAACACCTGACAAACTTCGAAAGATCAGATCTTTAAGGGTTGTATACAATCCAGAGTTCTTAACTGAAAAGAATGCTAATGAAGATTTCATCAATCCTAAGATGCATGTCTTTGGAGGTGACAGAGGTGTAACTGCACAGCTTGAACATATCTATGATCAATATAGTTTATGTAGACCGTGCCCAATATTTCATATGACAATGACAGAAGCAAGTCTTGTTAAGTATGGAATCAACAGTTTTCTTGCAACCAAGGTTCTTTGGTTTAACCAATTCTTTGATGTGGTATCATATGAAGACGCTAACTACAACCAAATCATTACAGCGATCTCGACAGACTCGAGAATCGGAAATTCACACACACTGGTTCCTGGGTTTGACGGGAAACGTGGATTTGGCGGAGCATGTTTTCCTAAGGACACTACAGCATTTTCTTCATTCGCTCCAGAATTTACTGTTCTCAAAAAGGTCATCGAAGAGAATAATAAATACAGACGCGGATATGAAAAAGATGTAAGAGAATTGGAGCAAAACGTAAAATATGACTAGATATGCAAGTATAGTACCACTAATTGGCGGTGAAACATTCGCCATGCAGAATGTATTCGGGACACCTCCCGAGTACATTCTTTCTTATAAGGATTTCCAAGCAAATGATAAGCAACTTCTTAATTACTATAATAACGATATACCTTATCATCTCCTTGATGAGGGTCAGCGGCCTACTCGCGGGGTTGATGTTATTAATGCAGTATGTCCCTGTGCCGGCCTTTCGTCGCTTTCTACTACTTCAAGTAGCGACAGTAGTGTCAATGATTGGATGGTGCGCTCAGCTGAGTACGTACTAGAAGATCTCAGACCTGATGTGTTTTGGGGAGAGAACGCTCCGCGTCTTGCAACTAAGATGGGTGAACCTATTGTAAGAAAGATGAGAAAGCTTGCAAGAGACAATGGATATACTGTAAGCATATACAAGACAAGATCTCTTCTTCACGGTCTTAGTCAAGTAAGAGAAAGAACCTTTTATTTCTTTTGGAAAGGAGATAAGGTTCCCTTGTTTAAATACTACAAAAGACCTCATATGAGGATTGAAGATCAAATTAGATCGAGTGCTACAAACTCATTTGATCCTATGCAGCAAATGCTTGTGAAAGAAGATAAGCCTTCTGACAATCCATACTATAGATATGTTCTTGAAGAGATGGAAGATGGTATATCGCACACCGACTTTTTCAAGAAAATTTCAAAAACTGAAAACGTCTTGCATTACTTTGAAGATAATGGTGGCAAATATAATGTAATGTCTAAATGGATGGATAAGAATGGGTTTGATAAGCATGCCAAAAAAGCAGAAAGAATGCACTATAAATTAGCTGATGGTGGTAATATTATGAGAAGGACTACAATAGTTCCAAAGGATTATATTGGTGCGTTTGTAGGTCATCAACCTTATGATATGACTCATCCGGATGCTGATAGATATCTTACTGTTAGAGAATGTTTAGATATTATGAAGATGCCAAAAGACTTCCATCTTATGGGAGGCGTTAAAAATCTTAATATGATATGTCAAAACGTACCAGTAACAACTGCTATGGATATGGCATCCAATGTTAAAGACTTCTTACATGGCAAATCTGAAATGATAGAAGCAGAGTTCTTGATTCAAGATAATAAGGCAAGAACCTACCACATAGAAAAAGCACCAAACACACTAGAAGCATTTTTATAGTGTACATTTCCCACATAATGTGGTATAATAGAACAATGTAACTTAGGAGAAATATATGTCATCTATTATGGATAAGCTCAAGAAAAATTCGAAGCTTGGGCACACTGAAGTCTTGTCTGAGTCTAAATTCTTTACCGAAAAAGAAATGACTCCGACATCTGTTCCAATGGTTAATGTTGCATTGTCTGGCTCGATGGATGGAGGACTTGCACCAGGATTAACTGTACTTGCCGGTCCATCAAAACATTTTAAAACATCATTTGCATTACTTATGGCAAGCGCTTTTCTTAAAAGTAATGATGATGCAGTGATGCTATTTTATGATTCAGAGTTTGGCTCACCACAGAGCTACTTTGATATGTATGAAATAGATACGAATAGAGTTCTTCACACGCCTATTACTAATGTGGAAGAACTTAAGTTTGACTTGATCAGCCAACTCGAACAACTCGATAGAAACGATAAGGTAGTAGTTGTTATTGATTCTATTGGAAACCTAGCATCTAAAAAAGAATTAGAAGATGCTTTGTCAGAAAAGTCAGTTGCTGATATGTCAAGAGCAAAGGCATTAAAAGGTTTGTTTAGAATGACAACGCCTTATCTTACTATGAAGAACATTCCTTTGCTGGCTGTCAATCACACTTATAAAGAGATTGGTTTGTTTCCAAAAGATATTGTAGGTGGTGGAACTGGTATATACTACAGCGCTGATAATATCTGGATTGTAGGAAGACAGCAGGATAAACAAGGTGGTGAAATCAAAGGCTACCATTTTATTATTAACGTAGAAAAATCACGTTATGTACGTGAAAAATCCAAGATTCCAATTTCGGTTTCTTGGGAGGGAGGAGTTGAAAAATACTCTGGATTGCTAGATGTAGCAATGGAAGGTGGATATGTTGAAAAGCCATCTCCGGGTTGGTATCAAAAGAAAGGTACAGAAAACAAAGTAAGAGAAAAAGAAACTCTTACCGAAGATTTTTGGCAGCCTATCTTTGATGATACTAATTTCAAAGATTATGTCAAGAATAGGTACTCAATATGAGACCGCATTGGGAAGTTATGGCCGATGATGGCATGAACAAATTTCTTAAGTTCTGTATAGTTTGCTTATACGCTTACGGAGCTTATAAAGTAATAATGGAGTTTGTATGAGTATTGACATAAACCGTAAAGCTGAAGGAGTTGATTATGAACTTATTCCAGACTACGTAGATGAGCAGTCTTGGAATATAAGATTCTTAACAGGAGATTTTGTTGAGACTATTGTCAAGTTTGGCAACATAAGTGCTGATGGTAAAGCAGACGCAATCTCCTTCAACTTTACAGTAGTTGAATCACCAGATGAATCCTTAACACCTGACAATATAGAGCTACAAAATGAGTGTGGCTCTGTTCTCATGTCAGTTATTGAAGGTGCTATCGCTAAAAAAGAAATTGAAATAACAGAAAGGAAATAACTTGGATACCGCTCAAAAAATACTCATTATGGGTCTTCCCGGCTCAGGTAAAACTTGGCTTGCTGAACGACTGCAAAAAGAACTCGCATCTTCAGGTCTTGGATGTGCTTGGTTTAATGCAGATAAGATGAGAGAGATGGCTGCTGACTGGCAGTTTGACGAAAACTCTCGTGAAAGACAAGCTGAGAGAATGCATAATGTTGCAGAATTTGAGCTGAGAAAAAATAGAAATGTAATATGTGATTTTGTTTGTCCTACAGAAATGACAAGAGATATATTTGATGCAGATATTACTATCTGGATGAATACTATTTCAGAAGGTCGTTTTGAAGATACTAACAAAATGTTTCAAGAACCAGATGATGCAAATGTTATTGTTACAAAATTCATTGAAGAGGACGATGTAAAAGAAATGGCAGACTGCATAAAAGAAGATTGTTGGATAGAAGGAGATGGATTTTATGAGCAAGAACTTTGATTGGGAAAAGCCTACAGTCCAAATGCTAGGCAGATGGCAACCTTGGCATGATGGGCACCAAGAACTTTTTAAACGTATTCATGCTATCACCGGTCAGGTGTGTATCATGGTTAGAAAAGTTCCGGCTGCTACTGAAGCAAATGAAAGAGTGCCTGGGCAAGATGATAATCCCTTTGGTATTGAGGAAGTTAAGAACGCAATACAAGAAGGATTAGCAAAAGATTCCTTTACAATCGATGAAGACTATGTTATAATGGAAGTACCAAACATTGTTGACATCAGTTATGGTCGAGGTGTTGGTTATACTTTCACTGAGCATGATCTTGGAAAAGAGATACACGAAATCAGTGCAACTAATATACGTAATCAAATGAGGAAAGAAGGTAAACTTGCAGACAAATCTTGAACAAGTAGTATTACGCCATATACTTACTGATGAACAGTACATGCGTGCTGTTCTCCCTTACATTAAACCGGACTACTTTGAAGGTATATACAGAATCCTTTTCAAAGAGGCTGGTAAATTTGTTGCAAAATATAATAAGCTTCCTAATGCAGAAGCATTTAAAATACAACTTGATGAAACCGAAAGCTTAAGTGAAGAGCAATATAAGCTTGCTATTGATATACTTCCGAATCTGTTTTCTGAAGAAGAAGTAAACTCACAATGGTTAAATGATTCAACTGAAAAGTGGTGTCAGGATCGTGCATTGCATAACGCAATCATGGAATCGATTACAATCATAGAAGGGAAGCATGCACAACTGACTAAGAATGCTTTACCTGATATATTATCAAAAGCTTTAAGTGTTTCATTTGATAATAACATTGGTCACGATTATACAGAAAATGCTGATCAACGTTTTGAGTTCTATCATCAAGAAGAAAACAAGATCCCATTTGATCTTGATTATTTCAATAAAATTACAGATGGTGGCTTGCCAAATAAGACTTTAAATATTTGTCTTGCTGGAACCGGTGTAGGTAAATCTTTGTTTATGTGTCATGTTGCAGCAAGTTGTCTAGTGCAAGGCAGAAACGTGTTGTACATTACAATGGAAATGGCAGAAGAAAGAATTGCTGAACGTATTGATGCTAATCTTCTTAATGTTCCTATTGATCAACTTGATAAGATGTCTAAAGACATGTTTACAACTAAAGTTGGTCAGCTTGCAAAAGATACAGCCGGAAAACTTATCATTAAGGAATATCCTACTGGCTCAGCACACTCTGGTCATTTTAGAGCATTACTTAATGAGCTTAAACTTAAAAAGAGTTTTGTTCCTGAGATCATTTTTATTGATTATCTCAATATATGTGCATCATCAAGAATGAAATCTCTAGGAGGAGCAATCAATTCATACACTTACATTAAAGCAATTGCTGAAGAGTTACGTGGTCTTGCGGTCGAGTTCGACGTACCGATCTTCTCTGCAACGCAAACGAATCGTCAAGGTTATTCTAATTCGGATGTTGGGCTTGAAGACACATCCGAATCTTTTGGATTACCCGCTACCGCGGATCTGATGTTTGCTATAGTTTCAACCGAAGAGCTTGAACAGATGAGTCAGCTTATGGTAAAACAATTAAAGAATAGATATAATGATCCAGTAAAATATAAGAGATTTATGATCGGTGTCGATCGTAGTAAAATGCGTCTTTATGATATTGAAGAAGCGAAGCAAGAGCAGTTGGTTGACGATACACCAGTGTTTGATTCAAAGAAAGACGTGCCAGATAAATTTAAGGACTTTAAACTATGACAATTGCAGTGTATGACTTACCTGAATATGAAGAACACATTAAATATATAAGAAAATCCTATGTAGAATCCGGTGGCTTACTTTATGGATGGAAATCAAATGGAAATCTTCCATTTGATCAAGGTCACTGGAATCGCCAAGTCATGCGGCGCAGTAGGCATTACAAATATGATGCATCAGAACTTCCTCACTTTTCAGATCCAGCTATTGTAGAGTTATGGAATGCTCTTAATGAGCAACTTGGAGGTAGAGCTCTTGTCAGGTGTTACATAAATGGATACACTTATGGGACTGACGGGTACGTGCATACAGACGATCATCCAACTGCTCATATTGAAGATGGGCAGTCTGAAACTATTATTGTATATCTAAACGACAAATGGAATATTAATTGGGGTGGAGAGACTATTCTTCTTGATGGAGAACAAGAAATCGTAAAAGCAGTTATACCTAAGAAGAATAGAGCTTTTGTTTTTGACTCACATCTCTTACATGCAGCAAGACCTTTAACAAGAGCCTGTTCTGAATTAAGATCTATCATTGTATTTAAGACAGCAAATAAAGAGCTTTTTGATAATCCAGCAGTAAAATGGCTTATTGATAATACAAATCAAGAACACACTGGAAGAACGTTGTTCCAACATCTTTGGTTTACTTGTAGAATTCTTGAAGAGAATGGATTTCCTAAAGAAGTATGCGGTGCTGGATTATTTCATTCTGTTTATGGAACCACTGAGTGGAAGTCAATAACTACAGAAGATAGAGAAAAGGTAAGAGGATTTATTGAAAGAAGAGGTGAAGAGCTTGTTTGGGAGTTTCACAAGCTTTCAAGAGATAGATTCAAAGATGTAATGGAAGGTGACTATTCACAATATGATCCAGAATTCAAGCAAGACCTTATGGCAATATGCTGGGCAAATGCACTTGAACAGAATCCAGTAGGACCAAATGCTCACATGCACCAATGTTGGGAACCGTATTTACAAGGAGTAGATTTCTCTCGTCAAAGGTATCTAATCTTATAAATAAAACTACCATGTTAGAACAGAGTGCAAAACTAATAAGCTACTCGCAACCTGTAGACATAGAAGGAGTAGAAAATGCTCAGGATCTCGTCGCGTATACAGCCCGTGTATCCAACCCATCGAACCAAGCCAACAAGAAAACGGCGCCAAGACTTTTGTCATATCTCGCAAAAGAAAAACACTGGTCTCCGTTCGAAATGGTATCAGCTTGCCTTGAGATCGTAACTACGCGAGATATCGCGAGACAGATCTTAAGACACCGAAGCTTTTCCTTTCAGGAGTTCAGCCAAAGATATGCTAAGCAAGAAGGTAAGAGCGTGGTAAGAGAGACACGTATGCAAGATACAACTAACAGGCAAAATTCTATAGAGGTCGAAAACGATCCAAGTATTCAGTTGAACTTGAAGCAACAAGAAATAGTTACTGAATGGCGTAGAAAACAACATGGTATTATTAACCGATCACAAGAAGTTTATGATTGGGCAATAGAAAACGGCATTGCTAAAGAGCAAGCAAGAGCCGTCCTACCTGAAGGCAACACGCAAAGCACATTATACATGAATGGAACATTAAGGTCATGGATTCATTATATCGATCTTCGGTCTGGGAATGGGACTCAGAAGGAGCATCGGGACATCGCGGTAAAGTGCGCTGATGCATTGAGCGAAGCCTTTCCAATGGTAAAAGAGTTTTTGCAAAAAAACTAGTTTACAAACCTCTCCCTTTATGGTATAATAATATATGTTTAGAAAAATAGTATTTGTTACAATGTTTTCATTATTTGCATTGTGCTTTCAACAAGCGCAAGGTATGGACAGTAAGCTTCCGAAAGGAGACAATCTTACTTTTCATAATATTGAAAGCATTGAATGTTTAGCCTTGAATATCTATTTCGAGGCTCGAACGGAGTCGGTAGCAGGACAAGCTGCAGTGGCAGATGTCGTCATGAATAGAGTCATGGACGAAAGATGGCCAAACACAGTTTGCAGTGTTATCAAACAAGGACCCATCAGTAAATGGTGGAAAGAAAAACATGGCAAGGAAATTCCTATCAGAAACAGATGTCAGTTCAGCTGGTTCTGCGATGGTAAGAGTGACAAGCCTAAAAATCAAGACGCTTGGATAAAAGCGCGTGACATCGCCTATAGTTTGTTAGTGTATAACAAATATAGAGGCCTAACTGAAGGAGCAACACATTATCATGCAGACTATGTCAACCCCAAATGGAGTAAACATTACACTATCGTCGGCAGTATCGGAAGACACATCTACTACCGCGCCGATTAGTTACGAGAGCTACGATTATAATCAGCCAGATTTATTTGATGCTGCTTATAATAAAATTACAGTAAGCTGTGGAAAAAAATATAAGTTTAATGAAGATAAGCTTATAAAGGAATTTAAGAAACATGTTGACTCTACTTATGATAGTCACTATTCGAAAGAAAAATTTCAGGCCACTGAGTTCATTATTGACGGTGGCCATGGGACTGGCTTTTGTATAGGTAACATATTGAAGTATGCTCAACGCTACGGAAAAAAAGGAGACAAGAAAGAACAACGTAGAGATCTTATGAAGATTCTACATTATGCTCTTATTCAGCTTCATGTGCATGACGAAGAGTATAAATAGAGTTACGGTGTCGAAGCAATTCGAACGTTATACAGGACGCCGGGGCAGTACCGGCCGCCTCCACCATAATAAGTCTTGAGGTAATGATGGACGAAGTGATACTTTGGGAATTTAGAAAAAGATGTGTTGAGTATATTTGCATAAATAATTATTCAATATATCATGCAAGACTTATTATGATGGGGGCGAAATAGGATCGACTGGTGATCAATAGGAAAGTGGAGCCGTCCCGCGGAAGCTGGGTTAACGCAACAAACTAAGTAATTGCAGACAACGACAATTACACACCTGCTCAGTTCGCACTTGCTGCTTAATTGAGCTGCGCTCGGAGAGAGCGTGGAAACAGAATCTCTCCACTTTAACTTAGGGAGTAAATATGAAAAAATTATTGTTAATCTTACCATTCGTATTGTTTACAGCATGCGGAACAAGTTATGTTACAAGCGATGGTAAAAGACTTATTGAAAACAGTGCAATCGGATGTCTCGCTGGTGAGGTATTCTTTAAGGATTGCGCAGCAGGTGCGGCCGTTGCAGGTACAGCAACCATTATATCGGATCAGAAAAAATGAGGCAGTTTGTCTTTGATTCATGGAACAGCGTAATGGATCATAATATGAATCCATTGCGCCATATCCCCGATGTTCATGTAAGACACATGATCATGCAAGTGTTGGCTTTCATGTGGGCGGCTGTTTTTGCATTTACCACGAGTGATGTGATAATGAATTTTGCTATAAGTTCTATTGCACACACTGTAATAATTGCTGCAATCGTAATTACTGTTGCAACATTTAAAGTAGCAAAGTCAAATCCTAGTTTCTTTCTTAAGAGAGATTATCACACTCCTAGCAGAGCAAGAACTATATACATAGATGGTAAGAGGTATAATGACCCTTATGGAGGCGAGCACGAGTAATGTTTAAAACTTTAGATCCAATCCCATGGAATATAAGAAAAGAAGTACAACAAGACTTCTTAACTACGCCTGTTACAGATGATGATAAGCAATATACCCATGACACAGAATGGGGTCGATATAAAGTTTACAAAAAAGAATCTAAGGTACAATTCTTGAGAGATCGTATACAAGAATTTGTGCCGAAGTGGAAAATTATGGGAGGAGCGGTTTTCTCTACATTTTATCCTATGGCAATATCAGCCGATGGATCTTCTAAAACTGTAGATCTTAATAAAGTCGAAGGAAGAGATAATCATAACAGAAACAAAGATGGAAGAGTAGAAGATGCAAGATTCAATCCATCAATTGGAATGTACATCAAGAAGAAACCTGCTGATACACATCAGACGCTGTATATCCCTTTGCTAGTGACTGGAACAGATGTTAACCTATACATTTTGAAACAAAGAAACTGGAATATTGATGCGCGTACATATGAAAAGAAAATTGGTACCACTGATAACGTAGGTGACTTTAGCCTAGATGTTGTTGATTATAATGATTCACTAGTAAAAGCGTGCAATCATGTTAAAAAGACTTGCTTTTACAAATTAGTCAAAGGAACTAGTGTTGAGCTCAAAGAGCTTACTCCTTTAATGTTTAACTCGAGCTATTTACATGTAACTAATAATTGGTCATCTACCTGCACATCTTTGATGGTGTTAAAGGTTTTTATGACAAAGGGAGAAGACTACAGCATGTTAATATCAAACTCGGCAAACGCCTTTTCCGCAAATGCTATATAATGAATATGTTCCAGAAAAAAACCCCTTCAGTCTTCTAGTTGCAGACTTAACTCATAAATGCAATATGGAGTGTGCAAACTGCTACATTCCGAATAGAGACGTTCCGGATATGGACGTTCAAAAATTATACGCCTTTCTTAAAAAACTTCCAAAAAGAATAATTGTAAGACTCATTGGGGCAGAGCCTACGATGAGAACTGACCTATGTGATATAATTAGAAATGTTAAGAAGCACGGTCATAATGTAAGTCTAACAACAAATGGATTAAAACTTTCTTCATCAGGCTACGTCTTAAAATTAAAAGAAGCGGGTTTAAGAATGGTTTTGATTTCTATGAATGGAGCAGATCGTCCATCTGCATACGAGATACTTGATGGAAAAGAAGTATATTGCAATATGAAGATCAAAGCATTGAGGAACTGTATGAACATGAACATGATTATCAATACAGGAACTATCATTGCTAAGAACGCAAATGAAGATGCAATGATGAGACAGATATCATTGTTCAGAGATGTGGCTAAAAGTGTTAGTTACAAACCGAAAGTAAAACCTATCCTAAGATTTAAAAGTGTAGGTGCCATTGGAAGATATATGGAAAACTCTACATATGAACTCGGTGAATTAAGAAATATGATTCCATCATGGTTTCAAAAAGTAGAGAAAGGTTCTCCTAATCACGCAACACTTTGTGACTTGTACGAGACAGATGATATGTACTTAAGACTTATAGATTGGGAGGTAGATGAAGAAGGTGTACCAGATTCTGGAAATGAATTAAGAGGAAGAATAACTCCAGATTGGAAATGCGCACCTTTCTTTGAGCACGTTAAAGTAAACGAAGGAGGATACTAGTGGAATTTACATATAAAGCAATTGACCTAGGAATTACGTCAGAAGAAATTAATTCAATGCTTCAGGAAGTCGAAAGTGTTGATGAAGAATGGAGAGGCAACTCATATAGAGGATGTGCAGGTTTACCTGTGTTTGGAGATCTTGTAGAAGAAGGCGATAGGTTTAAAGGAAAAACTGGAAAGCTTGACTGGACACCCGCTGGTAAGCAATGTCCAACAATACAGAAAGTGTATAATGAAAAGATAAGACCTATCCTTGATCAAGATGCAAGAATCAATATTCTTAAAACTTATGCAGGAAATACTTTACATGAACATATTGATTGCCAAGAAAAAGAAATAGGAACAGACCAACATAAGTTAAGAGTCGTGTTGCAAGGTGAGATAGATAAGTTATATTTTAGAAACTTTGAAGGTGACAAGTGGTATGTGCCAAAAGAATATCATACATATGTTATGGATGGAGGACATCTTCACGCATTAGAAGAAAGTGAAGAGACTAAAATTACCATGTGTATAGGTGCACCATGGAGAGGTGAGAGAACTGCTAAATATCAAGAAGTACTAGATAACAGTTCATATGAAATGAAAGTCCCATATCCAGACATAAACGATAAACATATTGACCCAAGGTTTAAATGATAAGAACTAAAACTTATGCAATATCAAATAATCCTGAAGCAATACGTGAAGCACATAGATATCTTTCAACAGTATTAAGTAAAGAAGAGGTTGAACAGTATTTAAAGTATGTAGGAAGATGGATAGCAATTTCTTTTTGGATGGGGAATCCACAGAAGTATCACCATCGTATCGTAGGATTTGCTGCAGCAGAATATTACATGAACGGAGCGAGACTTATGACTCGAATGTTTAAAGGAAAAGAGATAAGGCACAACTCAAAAGTTAGTATGCAACAGGACACATACGATATTGTACATGATCAATATAAGATTGCTAAGTCATTAAACGTAGATTATGTTTTCATGTCGAGAGAAAAGAATCCTAAATCTTTTATAAATTATAAGGACCAGCTAGATTTTATAGATTGGAAAATCGAAGAAGGCAGGTATCTCACAGGACACGGAGAAACCTTTAGATCTAGTTGGCAATACATTATGTGGAGTCCAGTTGCTGCTGGAGCTCAACTAGATTTGAAAGCGATTAGTAAGGAGGAATTTAATGAAACTTTCGCCAATTAAAGTAGGATATAAAGCCGAAGACGTAGACTTTTATTCTAAAAAAGACGCGCATGAAATAAGAGACATGATTGCGTGGAGTAGATTAGTCATTGTAAAAAATGAAAAAGCAGTACCAGCAGAAGCTCTTGTAAATTTTTATAAGAATATCGGAGATGTCGTAGAACAAAGCAAAGACGTTGTAGGATCAGGTGTCGATGGTTTTCAAGAAATAGTAAGAGTAAGAAGAAATGGGCTATTCACCGGTGATGAGGACGGAGAACTTGAATGGCACTGTGCAGGTATGAATAGAAATGGTGCAGAAAATATTGTGGCCATGTATATGAGCATCTTTAATGCAAAAGCCAACACTTGGTTTAGTGATGGAAAAAGAGCATACGAAGATTTCCCTGATAAAGAGCTTGTAGATGAGGCCATAAGCAAAACGGTAAACTATCCAGAAAAAATGTTAGTTGGAAATACACACTATAAGAATGTATTTGCAGATGAAAAGACATACAAGTCTTTCATTGATATTGATGGTGTTCCGGCTCATACAAAACAAACTAGTCGTAAGAAACTTGTTACAGAACATCCTTTTACAAAGAAGAAAGGATTTCACTTTCCGTGGTCTGTGATAAGAGGATTTCTTGGAATGGATAGAAAACAAAGTCACGCGTTATATTATAATTTGAAAGAGCATTGCATGGGTGATAAGTACACTTATGAACATGTATGGGATCCTTACGATATTGCGTTAAGTGATCAGGAACATAGTCTACATAGGAGAGATGCATATGAAGGTGATCGTGAATTATGGAGATCTGGGATCTGGTATAGATCTGAAAGAGCTGCTGCGTGATTTCGGCCTAGTTCATATAACTAACGCTGAACTCGATATTGTAGAGTTCAGTGAAATGGCAAAAAAATTAGGTCTTCCTTTGAAGACTGAAAAGCACACTGTCAATCAATTCGTTCAGATGGTAAGCACTGATGGACTGTTTGAAGATAAAGAAGTTGATTGGCATAATGACTGGAGTTATGGACGTGGAAATTACTATGGGACTATATTATATAATGTAAAGGGAGGAGAGTTGGCTAACACATATTTTTGTGATATGACTAAAGCTCCAAGAGAATTGAAACAAAAGTACAGAGGGAGGATTGGAGAATACTTTCCTCCTGAAAGTCTTCAAGAAAAATGCTTCACTGAAAAGCAAATAAAAATCCTAAAAAAAATGAAAGTAAGAAGACCATTCATACAGAAGTGGAATGGTAGAGAACTTTTATACTGTAGCCTTGGGACCATCAATGAGGACTTTCCAGATATTCGTGAGTTTGCAGAGCAAAACTCTCATGAGCACTGGTGGAAAACAGGTGACATTCTTATATGGGATAATATGAGAATGATGCACAAGCGAGATAGTTTTAAAGGAGAGCGAACTTTATGGCGAGTTCAGTTCACTATATAAACGAAACAATATATCATAAAAAGGAAAAAGATGGCAGTCAGCAGTGGATCATCGTTCTTAGGCGAGACAAAAAGAAAAATTGAAGTGGACCTGTTTAAAAACTTTAAATATTTACCTTGGGCTTTAAGAGGAACAAACCCTCCTCCCTGGCCTATACGTATTATAGCCGGCCCCTGTCAACACGAGTCATTTGTTGATAGTTTAGAAATAGCAGAAAAATGTAAAGAGATTGTCGAAGACGTTGGCGGCAATTATATATTCAAAGCGAGCTTTGATAAAGCAAATAGATCTCATGGCGATTCTAAAAGAGGCATAGGTATTGATAAGACTCTAGAAGATTTTGCTAAGATGAAAGATCATATGGGACATCTTCAGATATTGACAGATGTACATGAACAATGGCAGATTGATTTGATAGAAAGACAATGGCATGATGTCATAGACGTTTATCAGATACCTGCATTCTTATGTAGACAAACCGATCTTATACAAACGGCAATTGCCACAGGTAAGAGCGTTAATATTAAAAAGGGTCAGTTCATGGCACCTTGGGATGTTGATGGAATCTTATCTAAAGTAACACCGGGCGATGACGTCTGGATAACAGAAAGGGGAACAACTCATGGCTACAACAACTTGGTGGTTGACTTCACTGGCATTCTCTATATGCTGG
>Ga0310343_10000498_pt1 | contig 18808 bp, 16 predicted proteins | sample HC15DNA2025_MG_FD_203519 | JGI IMG/M metagenome (GOLD analysis project Ga0310343, IMG submission 203519) | Marine microbial communities from station ALOHA, North Pacific Subtropical Gyre - HC15-DNA-20-25_MG | ecosystem: Environmental > Aquatic > Marine > Oceanic | place: Pacific Ocean: North... | reverse complement strand
CGACAGGATTAGACACGTCCACCCCTGCCCTTTCGTGAAGGTGGGTCACCACTTGGTGACCGAAGACGTCCCAGTCGATCCAGGTATCTGCACTTCGACCGCGAGGGCAGCCAAGAATCTCACCGTAAAACCCAGCTGCCTCATCGAGATCATGGACAGGAATTGCGAGATGGAAGCGTGGACGGCTCATCAATGAGTTACATCGTGAAGCACAGATTGCGAGCGGCTCGCTCACCTAACTCTTCGTCGCCACTCCATGTGATATGACCAGAGTCGATGCGGGATTGTGGATCAACCCGTCCGCAGGCAAGTAGAGCGAATGTCGTTGAATCGGCAGTAATCGACGCTGTGGTCTCATCTGTGTCATCGACAAGGCTTGCACGCCCATCGACCCGCACGGTGATATCCCCGGCCACAGGTCCGGTGAGATGCACCCGGAGTGAGTCGCCGTCTGGAACCCCTACTCGTTTACCTGCGATATACGGCATCGACATTCTGATTTCGTCTATTGACCGCTCGGCAGCTGGGCCGCCCTCATGGCCAGGCAGCTCTAGCGGTGTTCGAATGTCTTGCTCGTGAACCCAGAAATCGAATACTCGGACATTCATAAAACGTCCATACGTTCCAGGGCCGACCGGGGTCATGACCGGCGTCGCAAAGTCATCGTCAGACATCGCGGAGAGTTGCGCTCGGCGCGCAGCGGTCACCGACGCAAACTTTTCAGTGAGTTGAGCACTCGAGAGCGACGACATTGCTTCGATAAGCCCTGCAATTTCCTCAAAGGGGAGGCGCTCAGCGAATTCAAGTGGCTGTCGGTCAAGCAACATCTCTTCAACGGAGACGAGGTGCATGACAACGCCGGCAACATCCCAATCAGGGCATAGCGACTGAGCTGACCATTGTTCATCTGAAAGTTCGCTCAGCAGGCCGTGCAGCGACGACCAGCAAAGATCGAGACCGTGAAGCGCAGGGTGCGTCATGACGCTGCCTCTTCATCATTTGAAGCGCCGATGGGTACCACTTTCCCACGGTTGATTGACACCCAATCTCGAGCCTCGAGATACGGACGGAATGTCGTTGCAATAGAGCGCTCATCGACCTCGGTTTTTGGATGCTGCAATTCGTAGAGGTGAGGAAATTCGGCCCACAGCGACACCGCTTCCCAGAGTCGAACAGCAGCCGCCCCGCTCGGAGGATCGAGGAGCACAGGCCCAAATAAGCAGTGGCCATCGAGATAGAGCGTGGGCACGCCGTACCCGCCTGAGGCAATCACCCGATCGTGGTCGTTTCGGACCTCATCGTGAGTTGACTCGTCGGAAATGGCCGCATCAACGATCGATGGATCAAGCCCAATTTCTTCGAGGAGGTGACGAGCGACATCTGGCTCATGGGGTTTATGGCCATCGACATGAAGTGCCCTACCGGCCCGCGCATACCAACTGTCAAGATCATCCATCGACGTGCGGCGAAGATAGGCGCCGATCCGCATCATCGACCAACCGTATGACCACTCGCGTTCCCAAGGGTGCTTCTTGCCTTCGCGAAGGTTGACCTCCTCAAGACTGAAGAATTTCCAGTTGATCTTGAGACCAGTTTCTTCTCTTACCGAGCGAATCCACAGTGAGGTTTGGTACGCCCACGGGCACATGACATCGAAATGAAAGTCGACGCTGTCTGCTGTTTCCATATGCCGACACTAGGCGCAGGAAGGAACGTCCCTAGTGTCGAAACGGGTCGTCACCGAATGAAAACGCAGTTGTTGTACAATTTGTTAAGCGGCATTCAAGGGGGACTAATGGGTGCATCACAACAACTAGAGCTCGCGGACCGACTTGCTAATCTCGGAACGGAGACTGCGTTTGCGGTCTCAAAAGCGGCAGCCGAGTGGGCCTCTGCCGGAAACGAAGTATTCCCGTTTCATCTCGGAGATATCGACCTTGCAACACCGCGCAACATCGTCGAAGCGATGCGCGATGCAATCGATGCAGGGCACACCGGATACTGCGCTGGCGCTGGGATTGATCCGCTACGCGCCGCTCTCGCTGATGACATCGGCACGGCACGAGGGCTTCAATTCAGTCCGGAACATATTGCTGTTCAACCCGGCGGAAAACCTGTCATCACCAAGTTCATCCAGACGCTGATGAACCGCGGAGACGGTGTTCTCTTCCCAAACCCCGGCTATCCGATTTATGAAAGCCAAGTTGAGTACTTTGGCGGAACGCCGTTGCCGTACGGGTACTCGATGACGGCAACCGGGTTCGAGATCGATATGGCTCGCATCGAAGAGCAGGCCCCAAATGCCCGACTGCTCATCTATAACAATCTTCAAAATCCCCTCGGTTGTGAAAGCAGTCGAGAAGAAATGGAACGAATCGCTGAACTCGCAGTCAAACACAACCTGTGGGTGCTCTCAGATGAGGCCTATTTCGAAATGAGGTACTCAGGTTCGTCGACATCGATTGCGTCGTTGCCAGGAATGAGTGAACGAACCGTCATCTTGTACACCTTTTCAAAACGCTTTGCGATGACGGGATGGCGACTCGGATGCGCAGCAGGCCCAACGCCGGTCATCGAAGCGATTGCGAGGCTGAATACAAATGACGAGAGTTGCACCACTCACTTCATTCAACATGCGGGAATTGCCGCGCTCCGTGACCCATCGGGCTCAATCGCATTGCTTGAAGAGTTGCGGCGTCGACGAGACGCAACTGCGAGAGGTCTTGCCGATGTACCCGGCATCGAGTTTGCCGTTCCTGAAGCAACCTTTTATCTCTTCCCCCGGGTGGCAGAGGCAATGGACTGTGTCGGCCACACAGATGTTGGCGAGTTTGCGACCGCAGCGCTCCACGAAACAGGAATGTCGTTTTGCACGCGGCATCACTTCGGCCGACCACTCCCACGTGAAGATGACCGATTTATTCGGCTCGCGTACTCCGGCATCGGTGAAGAGCGCATCGAGCGCGGACTTCAACGATTTGCCGAGTGGATCGATAAAGGAGCGAAATGACTGCCCCACGCATTGTCGTCACCGGAAAAATTCCTGAGCCCGGTGTTGAGGTATTGAAAACCATCGGAGAGGTGTGGGCCTGGACCGATGACGAGCCGATTCCGCACGACATTCGTGACGAGCAACTTGCGACCGCAGACGCTGTGGTCACCCTTCTCACCGACACCGTTGACGAGGCATTTCTTGACGCCGCTCCCCAGCTCAAAATCGTCGCCAATGTTGCGGTGGGCTACAACAACATCGATGTCGGGTTATGCCAAGTCCGAGGCGTGACGGTTACCAACACGCCGGGGGTGCTCACCGACGCAACCGCAGATCTCGCCATGGGTCTGCTTCTCATGGTGACACGCCGTCTCGCAGAAGGGGAGCGCCTCATCAGGTCGGAAACCCCGTGGAAATGGGGAATGTTCATGATGCTCGGGACCGGGTTGCAAGGTCGTCAACTTGGAATTATTGGCATGGGCGGAATTGGGCAAGCGCTCGCTCAACGGGCTCGCGCGTTTGGAATGCAGATCGTGTACCACAACCGAAGTGCCGTGGCGCCCGATATCGAAGCTGCCCTCGATGCTCGCCGCTGTGATCTTGACGAACTACTCGCAACATCTGATGTCGTCTCATTGAATTGCCCGTATAGCGAGCAAACACATCACCTCATCGATGCAGCTGCGTTGAGTGCAATGCGAAACGACGCAGTGCTCGTCAATACTGCTCGAGGACCGATCGTTGACGAAGCCGCCCTTGCTGTTGCGTTATCGAATGGCGTGATTGGCGCAGCTGCGCTCGATGTCTTTGAACGTGAACCCGAAGTTCACCCCGGGCTGTTGGGTCTCGACAACACCGTGCTAGTTCCACATCTCGGATCGGCAACTGTTGAAACTCGAACTGCGATGGCGAAGCTCGCTGCCCACAATGTGGTCGGGTTCTTCGACGGCAGTGGACCAGCGACCCCTGTGACCTGACGCAGGTCTGCTGTCATTCGCTCAGTAATCTTTAGTCATGAGCGGAAACTACATCCCAAGTACATGGCAATGGGTGGCTGATCAGGTCGCGGAATATGAGGCGTCGGGTGGCACCCGAGCGAACACGCTGCGAGATACAGGTATTCCCGTCATCATTGTCACAATGAAAGGGGTCAAGACTGGTGCAACACGAAAAATCGCACTCATGAGAGTTGAGCACGAGGGCTGCTATTCGCTCATTGCGTCACAAGGCGGCGCACCAACGCACCCGGGTTGGTACTACAACCTTCTCGCTGACCAGTCAGTAATGATTCAAGATGGCCCTGAACCTTCGGCGTTCACCGTAAGAGAAATAGATGGCGAGGAGCGCGCTATTTGGTGGGAACGTTCGGCTGCAGTCTTTGCACCATTTCTTGAGTATGAAACAAAGGCTGCCGAGGCGGGTCGCGTCATTCCGGTGTTTGTTGCTGAGCCGGCGAACTGACTCAGCAACCCTTTGCTAAGCGAGTAATTTGAGGGCGGCATTAAATGTTGCGCTTGGACGCATCGCAGCGCTGGCAAGGTCGTCGTCCGGGCGGTAGTAGCCACCGACATCACATGGTGATCCCTGGACTGCAGCGAGCTCGGCGACGATGTCGCTCTCACCCGAGGTGAGCGCTTCGGCAACAGGGCCAAATGCTGCAGCGAGGCCAGCATCGTCGCTCTGTGCCGCAAGAGCTTGTGCCCAATACATCGCGAGGTAGAAGTGGCTGCCGCGATTATCGAGGCCACCTACCCGACGCGCCGGGCTGCGATCATGTTCGAGAACTTGGCCAGTGGCGGCATCAAGAGTCGATGCGAGAACCCCGGCCTTTGCGTTGCCGGTGACCGATGCAAGGTGTTCAAACGAGACCGCTAAGGCGAGGAATTCACCGAGAGAGTCCCAACGTAGGTAGTTCTCGGCTTCGAACTGCTGCACATGTTTTGGCGCCGACCCGCCTGCGCCGGTCTCAAAGAGCCCGCCACCGTTCATCAGAGGAACGATCGAGAGCATCTTGGCGCTCGTACCTAGTTCGAGAATGGGGAAGAGGTCGGTGAGATAGTCGCGAAGGACGTTGCCGGTGACCGAGATCGTGTCTTCTCCGCGTCGAATCCGATCGACTGAAAACTTTGTGGCCTCAACCGGTGACATGATCTCGATCTGGAGGCCGTCGGTGTCATGGTCATTGAGATAACTGCGAACTTTCGCAATCAACTCACGGTCGTGAGCGCGTGACTCGTTAAGCCAAAACACAGCAGGAGCGCCAGTGGCACGAGCCCGACCAACTGCGAGCTTCACCCAGTCACGAATTGGCAAATCTTTCACGGCACACATACGCCAGATGTCACCTGTGTTGACCTGATGCGACATCAACACCGTGCCCGATACGTCAACCACCCGAACGGTTCCGGCTGATGCGATTTCGAATGTCTTGTCGTGTGAGCCGTATTCCTCGGCTTTTTGGGCCATGAGCCCAACATTTGGCACCGAGCCCATCGTCGACGGGTCGTACGCACCATGTTCACGACAGTCATCGATAACAACTTGATACACGCCGGCATAACTTGAGTCAGGAATGACCGCCTTCGCATCCTGCTGCTCGCCGTCGCTGTTCCACATCTGGCCCGACGTGCGGATCATTGCCGGCATCGAGGCGTCGACGATGACGTCACTTGGCACGTGCAGATTGGTGATGCCCCTGTCGGAATCAACCATGGCAAGTGCGGGACCGTTTGCGATACCAGTAGCAATCGACGCTTCGATCTGCGACCGTTCGTCAGCTGGCACATTGTCGAGCGCGCTCAGCACAGATCCGAGACCGTTATTCGGGTTGGCTCCGGCACCCTGAAGAACGTCGCCGAACTCAGAGAACGTCTCAGAGAAAAAGGCTCGCACGGCGTGACCGAAAATGATGGGGTCGGAGACCTTCATCATCGTTGCCTTCATATGTAGTGAGAACAGCACGCCAGAAGAGCGGGCATCTTCGATTTGTGCATTGAGGAATGCCCGAAGAGCGGCAACATCCATGAAGGTGCTGTCGACAATTTCTCCTGCAAGCACTGGAACAGACTCTTTAAGGATCGACACCGTTCCATCAATTGCCTCGTGCTCAATACGAAGTGACGTGTCGGCTGCAATCGTCACCGACTGCTCGTTCGAGCGAAAATCGTCGGACGACATGGTAGCGACGTGACTTTCTGACCCAGCAGTCCATGCACCCATTGAATGCGGGTGGCTTCGGGCGTATTCCTTCACTGCCTTGGGTGCCCGTCGATCTGAGTTTCCTTCACGCAGAACCGGGTTGACCGCTGAACCTTTCACCCGATCAAAACGAGCCCGAATGTCGTGCTCTTCATCTGTTGACGGATTGTCCGGATGATCAGGGATGTCATAACCCTTTGCTTGCAACTCTGCGATCGCCGCCTTCAACTGTGGAACTGAAGCAGAAATATTCGGCAGTTTGATGATGTTGGCGGAGGGATCAGCAGTGAGCTCACCCAGAAGCCCGAGGTGATCAGGAATTCGCTGCTCTTCGGTAAGCCGCTCAGGAAAGACCGCAATGATGCGCCCCGACAGCGAAATATCTGATGAGGTCACCCCAATCCCTGCCACGCCCGCAAATGCACGAACCACCGGCAACAACGAATATGTCGCAAGGGCAGGTGCCTCATCGGTGAAGGTGTAATCAATTGCTGCCGATTGGTCAGACATGTCGCGGAATCTCCAGTTATCAGGGGTCAGGGGGCGACCCAGGTTTGGTGTCACCCGAAAGTGAATCGGTTGTAGCCGAGGTTAGCGGAGCCGTTGGTGGCGGTGTCGGGGTGGGGTTGCGCTGCGAGGTGACAATGACGGAGAGGGCGACGATGACGAGTCCGATTGCGCCAAGTTGAATTGCAGTGAGCGCTTCGTCGAGGGCGATCCAGGCGATGAGTGATGAGACGATCGGGATCAGCAATGTAAGCGTTGACCCAATCCACAACGGGATACGGGTCAGAGACCAATTCATGAGCGAGTGGCCAAATAATCCACCGATGATGACGAGGGCCAAGAGCACTGCCCATTGATTGATGTTCGGAATCGACATGTCTTGGCCGGCCGCAAATCCGACCGGGAGGGCCACCAATGCCGTCCAGAACCCGGTGCCAAGTGTGTACTCGGTTGAGGTCAGCACCCCTGCCGATCGCTTTGACATGACGATGTAGCCGGTCCAAGCGAAGAGAGCTCCGAGTGCCGCAAGGTCGCCAGCGCCGTTCCACTCGGGGTTTCCCGACGACTGGGTGATGACGACGACAACACCAGCGATCGCAACGAAAGCGGCAATGATTTCCCGAAGTCGAACTCGCTCACCAAAAAAGCGGGTTGCGATCGACAGCACAATGATGGGCTGCAACGCACCGATCGTGGTGGCGTTCACAATGGTGGTGGTCTTCACCGCAGTAAAGAACAGGACAACATCGATGCCGAGCGAGATCCCGCCAGCTGCGGAATGTTTAAGAACCCTCAGCGTGGGCTTATTGCCGCGCAGTCGTAGCACAAGAAAGATCGCGAACGAATACACCGTGAATCGATAGAACGAAATTGCGACCGGATCGAGGTCGAGCGCTTTAACGATGACTCCTGATGACCCCCATGCCGAGACCGCTATCGCCGCCCCGAAGAGTCCGAGACTGAGGGACTGCGATGACGTTACGGACTCTCTGGCATCAAATTGCACCCGGGCAGGTTACGCGCCAACAGCTTCCCAGCGAGCGTCGGGGCTTACGAGTCGAGTTCAGTGAATGCCGATCTGATGCTCTGCAATAAGTCGGGGTACTCCTCAAGAGCGAGAAAGTCGAATTCATCCTGCACGCGCTGGGGAGCCCGAAACAGGAACCCGGCATGAGCGGCACTGAGCATTGTCGTGTCGTTATATGAATCGCCGGCTGCAACGACGGTGAATTCGAGGGACCGTAACGCCTCGACTGCTCGACGCTTTTGGTCGTCGATGCGAAGCTGATAATCGGTGATCTTGTCTGCATTTGTAATGAGCTGATGGCACCAAATCGTTGGCCACCCAAGCTGTTTCATCAACGGTTGAGCGAACTGTTCGAACGTGTCCGACAAGATCAACACTTGAACTTCCGACCGCAACTCGTCGAGAAACTCCCTCGCCCCATCGAGGGGAGACAGAGTCGAAATGACGTCTTGGATCATGGACATTGTGAGGCCGTGGTCTTTAAGAATGCTGAGACGCTGCTGCATTAATACGTCGTAGTCGGGTTCATCTCGGGTGGTCCGGCGGAGTTCGTCGATCCCGGTGCGCTCGGCAAACGCAACCCATATCTCAGGGACAAGCACACCCTCCAAGTCAAGGGTGACAATGCGCTGACGATGTTGTGTCATGACATCAGCGTAGAGTCAGTCAGCCGTGCCGCTCCAGACGTTCCACGTGGGGCAACCCAACGCACTCGGCGCAACAATGCAGTGTGCTCGATAGTGACCTCGGCACCGATCGGTGCTGCTGCTCGCGCATCAACAACGAACGTTTGCGTCGTTCCTAATGTCGAACGTTCAACGGTCATTTCAACAATTGCGACACCGTCATGACCCGCCCCTGTGAGAAACGCCCTCAACTTTTGTGGTGCCGTACGATCCTCGGGGAGTCGGACGTCGATGACAACCCCCTCCACTGAGCGCCTTGCGAAGAGATCGATGAAGCCGATCACGGCGAGAGCGATACCTCCCACCAAAGAGACGAGCGCAACCTGCTGGCCAATCGACAACAACCGCTCGGTGTCACTCACCGCTGAACTTGCGTCTTGGAGGAGCGATGTGTACCACTCGCTCGATGCAAGACGTTCGAGCAACCGCCGCACAGCAACACCGACAAGCGCAGCACAGAGCCCGCCCATAAGAGCCGACCGGGGGTGAGCACCCTCCCCAGGACGCCAATCCCGATGTATGCGAACGAGTTGAAGCGAGCCGCTGTAGTCAGACCACATCAGCGGCTCGCGACGAGATGAGAACAGCGGCACCTGACGGGCGACTCTGGTCGGAAGCCCGACAGCGGTTGCAAGCGCCGTGTCGGCAGAGTCACCGAGACCGTGCGTTGGGCCAATAGCGCCAGACAGTTGGTCATGTTGATGCGCAAGACGAAGGACGAGTTGACGACCCGCACCAGTCAACATGTCAGAACTCTCAACACTTGTGCGTAGCGCATCGAGGGCTATTCGGCCTCCGGCAATTCCAAGCACGAGCCACCACAAACGAAGGGCGAGCGGGTCAAGCGACGCAACGGCGGAGATGACTGAGTGAGCACCGATTGTGAGCCCAACCACTCCAATCAGACCCGCAACAGCAGTGATTCCAGTGAGCACCACGAACGCCGACCTTGCCTCGGTGATGCCGGCCGCCCTAGAACGACTGGCAACCGCCCGCCGATACCTCAGCCACCACATCATCCGAGGTGGATGATGGGCGAGTGTTCCACTGTCGACAACCTCAGACCCGTTGCGGCTGCGACTCATTCGAGCTGACAGCATGTCAACGAGCATGGCGTCGTCGCTCGCAAGGTTGAGCGGCTCACCAACCGAGATCCAGGCTTCATCACCATCGGTCTGAGCGTTGAGGGCACCAGATGCAACAAGTTCGGCCACTGCGGCTGAAGCGGCATGATCGAGGAGATAGCAGGCGTCACCATCTGCACCGGAGAGCGCAAAGGCAGCGACGACACTCGGGCAGTTTGCAAGGTCGATGGGATCGCCGGACTCGTGCATCGACGTACCTCTGCAGATCTTGTCGCTTGCTGCGAGCCACCAGACCACTCGCAGCAGAATGAGCACTGCTGCGATCGCCCAAAGCAAACCGGTGGGCATCATTTGGTGATGTCACCCTCATTGCGCACCCACACGGTTCGCTGCGGGAACGGAATCTCGATGTGATGGCGATCAAACACGACCTTCACATGCTCGCGGACCGCTCGCTGGATCGACCATTGATCGCCCGGATCGACTTTGATCGTCACTCTAAGCGTGATGCCGTCGGCTCCAAGTGATTCGACACCGAGCACCGTTGGGGGCTCAAGCACCGATTCGGTGAACTCCTCTCGCATGCATACTTCGCTGACCGCTTCTTGAAGAATCGACCTGACCTCTGCCAAATCGCTGTCATACGCAACATCAATATCGATTACGGCCACCGACCACAGTTGGCTGAGGTTGCCAACCCGTGACACCTGGCCGTTCGGGACATGCCACACCGTGCCGTTTAGTGAACGCAGCACGGTGGTGCGAAGGGTGACCTCTTCGACGACACCTACCGCTTCGCCGAGATCAATGACATCACCAATTCCATATTGGTCTTCCAACAACATGAAGAGTCCGGCAATGCAGTCTTGAACGAGGCTTTGCGCACCAAAACCAAGCGCAACGCCCGCAATGCCGGCGCCGGCGATTAGCGGGCCGAGGTTGATGCCGATCGTCCCGAGCGCCGTCGTGAAGCCGATGCTCCACACCGCAACCGAGACTGCGGAACCAAGAACGTTCGAAATGGAAAGCGCACGGGCTTGTCGACGCTCAGCCATGAGGGGATCCTCAGATTCGATGAGGCCTGTGACTGGCACCCCAAGACGATCGAGTCTCTGGAATGTTGATGATCGGTCAGCGGTCACGATGTGAGTGACGATCTTCCGGATCGAGCGGCGGATAATTTTTGAAAGCAGCCATGCTCCAAGAATGACCGCTAGAAATCTAATGGGCCGATCGAGGAACCACTCAGCGAATTGTGCAAGCCGGCCACTACCACCAGAAATGTCGTAGACCCACGTGCAGATAGCGCTGCCATCTGGGCACGCAGCGTCAACGTCGGCGGGAAGTAGGACGTTCGAAACGTTTATCACGCTCTCGACCATAGTTTGACGGTTAAGCTCACGGAGCGCACATGTGAGTTGCGCAGTAAAAGCGGGTCGGCAATCACGACCGCTACTTAAAGAGTAAGTGATGAGTGACGAACCAGTGATCGGAGTCGTGGGTGTCGGCTATGTAGGCCTGACCACGGGTGCATGCCTCAGCCACCTTGGGCACACAGTCGTCTGCGGAGACGTTGATGAAGAGAAAATCAACCGGTTACGCAACGGCGAGATTCCAATTGTTGAGCACGGCCTCACCGAAATCGTTAATGAAGGAATCACGGCTGGCCGACTCGAATTTGTTGTTGGGGCTACCGAGGTGGGAGAGCGATCCGACATCGTGTTCCTATGTGTGCCGACACCCGAGGACAGAGACGGCTCCGCCGACCTTTCATTCATCGAAGCGGCAAGCGCAGAGATCGGCCCGGTGCTCCGCGAAGGAGCCATCGTGGTGAACAAATCGACAGTCCCGGTAGGCACCACCATCGTTGTCGGTGAGGTGATTCAGCGTGCCGATATCAAAGTCGTATCAAATCCTGAGTTTCTCCGCGAGGGAACTGCGGTTAATGACTTTCTCCACCCTGACCGAGTGGTGGTTGGTGCCGACGATCGCGGCGCAGCGGAAAACGTCGCCGAACTTTACTCATCGATTGAAACCGAGATCATCATTACAGATGCAGCCTCAGCAGAAACAATCAAATACGCAGCGAACGGATTTCTTGCAATGAAAATCTCCTTCGTGAACTCAGTTGCTGCAATGTGTGAGGCCGTTGGTGCCGATGTCGTTGACGTTGTCGAGGGAATTGGCTCTGATCGACGTATCGGACGTGAGTTTTTGCAGCCGGGACCCGGATGGGGCGGTAGTTGCTTTCCAAAAGACTCTCATTCGCTGGTTCATCTCGCTGAAACTCGCGGCTATGGCTTTTCGATGATGCGCAGTGTCATTGCAGTGAACGACGAGCAGCGCGAACGGATGGTTCGAAAAGTTCAGCGTGCAGCCGGCACGAATGACCTCAATGGAGTGACAATCTCGGTGCTCGGCTTAACCTTCAAAGCGGGCACTGATGATTTGCGAGATTCGCCAAGCTTGGCGATTATCGGTCGTCTTCGTGAACTCGGGGCAACGGTGAGGGCATACGACCCGACGACGACGGGCACGCTTAGCCAGATCCAAGACTCGTTCCTCAAAGGAATCGAGGTTCAACAGTCAGTCGATGAGGCAATGAGAGAGGGAGATGTGCTGGTGATTCTCACCGAATGGCCAGAGTTCAGGTCTCTCGACTTCGAACGAGTAAAGGAATTGTTGTCAGGTTCGGCCATTGTCGACACCCGCAACCTTCTTGACTCCCAGTCGGTGCGAGCGGCGGGCCTCGATTACGACGGTGTTGGGCGTAAGGCATGACAGTGCTTACGTAAGGTTGCTTACGTCACTGCCCATGTGATCGACTGCGAACTGTCGATTTCGCATTTCCTGTTGCCGTTAGATGACCCCAAAGTCCGTCGGTCCGACATCACTCGTGGGACGGAGTTGCCTGCGTGGGTTCAATTGGTGGGAGGCGGCAGGCGAATGGTTGAGTTACTGCGCGAAACTATTACAGCAAATCGGTGATCAAACTTCTATAGTGCTTGAATGTGCCTTTGAGTCGTCTGATCCATAACAGGGTGACTCGCTCTGTTCGCCCTGATGTGTTTTCTCAGCGGCGAGACGAATTCCGATCAATTATCCGGCGATCCCGTGAGGTCGTGCTTCTTGCTGCGGCGACGGGAATCGCAACCGGTCTGTTTGTGCGAGGTCTCGATGTTGCGGTGCATGCGGTGTATGACCGTCTGATTGAGGCACCACTGTGGATATTGCTCGCCGCTCCCGTAAGTGGCCTTCTCCTAGCGGCTCTGTCACTTCGGTACATCGGTGGCGGTATCTCGGGATCGACATCAGATGAGTACCTGCACTCGTTCCATGACTCCCAATATCGGCTTGGGCTTCGTGCACTGGTGGCACGGAGCGTGGCTGCTGTCGCCTCGCTTGGCACCGGTGGCTCACTCGGTCTTGAAGGTCCGTCGCTATACGGCGGGTCGACGCTCGGCTCACAGATTCAGCGCCGGCTTCCCGCACCGTTCCGGGGCAGTGATCATCGAACCCTTCTCGTCGCAGGTGCCGCCGCAGGTGTTGCGGCCATTTTTAAGGCCCCAGCGACGGGAGCTATTTTCGCTCTTGAAGTTCCGTATCGTGATGACCTAGCGCGACGCATGTTGCTTCCAGCTCTTGTTGCAAGCGCCACTGGTTACTTCACATTCGTATCGTTAAGCGACACCACACCGCTGCTAGGTGGAACGATCATCCCCGTTCCACAGTTCGAGATCCGAGACCTATTCGGCGCCCTTGCCATTGGCGTTGCATGTGCAATAGGCGCGCGGGCATTTGCAAAGTTGATCAGATTGGCGAAAGCGTTTTCTGTGCGCTCGTTTCCAATCAGAATCATGTCGGCATCTGCAACACTTATCGGATTGGTGCTGCTGTCACGAGAACTCACTGGTTTACCCCTCAGCCTTGGTGCCGGATACGAAGTACTCGAAGAATGGCTGTTCGTTGAGGCCGATATTGCTCTCTGGTTATTGATTGCAGTGTTCATCATTCGTTCATTCGCCTCCGCAGCAACCCTGGTTGGAGGTGGTGTCGGTGGAGTCTTTATTCCTCTCGTTGTCGGAGGAGCGATCGTCGGACGAGCAGTTGGGGAGGTCGTTCACCCCGAACGGTTCTCTCTCTACACGCTGATTGGAATCGCAGCGTTTCTCGGGGCGGGTTACCGCGTTCCGCTTGCTGCGGTGATGTTCGTTGCCGAATCAACAGGGCGACCAAACTTCATTGTGCCTGCGCTCTTCGCCGCAGTTGCCGCCGAGTTGGTGATGGGGGAACAGTCGATTACTGCCTTCCAGCGCCGCCCCGGCCAAATATGATTTCCGGGCGAAGCCGGTGGGCTCGGCCGAGTCGGCCAGATCGACAGGTGACTGCCAAACTCGGGGCATGACCACGGACCACAACGTTGCTATCACCGCGGAGATGCAAGGCACCATCGTGACGTGGGAGGTGACCGCCGGGACACCTGTTCGACAGGGCCAGGTGCTTGGAATGTTGGAGTCGATGAAACTTCATCATGACATCGTTGCCCCCACTCAAGGTGTGCTGTCTGCTGTTGCAGTCGAGGTGGGGTCGACGGTGAAGCCGGGCGATGTCATCGCCTCAATCAACGCGAGCAGTGAGGCACAAGACGGCTCAGAAGAAGCCGCCGAGGAGGTCTCAGCGTCTGGACCTCTTGGGCTTGATCGACCAGACCTCTCAGAAGTGGTCGAGCGGCACGCAATCGGCCTCGATGAGGCTCGGCCCAGAGCGGTGGAACGTCGGAGGGAGCGCGGACATCGCACTGCGCGTGAAAATGTCGAAGATCTCATCGACGACGGTTCCCTTGTCGAGTACGGCCCACTTGTGCTCGCCGCCCAGCGAAAGCGGCGAGAACTCGATGACCTCATCGAGAACACTCCCGCTGATGGTTTGGTGGGTGGCATCGCTTCGGTGAATGGCGACCAATTTGAGGGCCATGATGCGCAGTGTGTCGTGATGTCATACGACTATTCGGTGCTTGCCGGCACGCAAGGACACCAGAACCACCGGAAAAAAGACCGCCTCTTCGAACTCGCAGAAGAACTACGCCTGCCGGTGGTGTTCTTTACCGAAGGCGGAGGTGGACGCCCCGGTGACACCGACACCGGTGGCGTCACCGGGCTCGACTGTTATGCGTTCTTGTGGTGGGGCCAGTTGTCAGGAACAGTGCCGATGGTGGGTGTTAACTCCGGGTATTGCTTTGCTGGCAACGCGGCAATCCTCGGTTGCTGCGACGTCGTCATTGCCACCCGAGACTCGAACATCGGCATGGGCGGCCCCGCCATGATTGAAGGCGGCGGGCTTGGCGTCTACGAACCAAAAGAAATTGGCCCAACTTCGGTGCAGTCAGCAAACGGTGTGATTGACATCCTCGTCGAAGATGAGGCTGAGGCGGTCGAGGTGGCTCGAAAGTACCTCTCGTACTTTCAGGGCGCGATCGATGACTGGTCGTGTAGTGATCAAACAGCCCTCAGAGATGTGATTCCTGTCGATCGTCTTCGCGCCTATGACGTGCGAAATGTGATCGATGGCATGTTCGACGATGCCAGCGTGCTCGAGATTCGCAAGGACTTTGGTGTCGGTATGATCACCGCCCTTGCACGAGTTGAAGGTCGACCGGTCGGAGTAATCGCAAATAACCCTGCACACCTTGCGGGAGCAATCGATTCCGATGGGGCAGACAAGGCAGCTCGGTTCATGCAGTTATGTGACGCTCACGGTTTGCCGATTATCACCTTGATCGACACTCCAGGGATGATGGTTGGCCCCGATGTGGAACAGACGGCGTTGGTGCGACATTGCAGCCGATTGTTCGTCACCGGCGCAAACGTGACGGTGCCCGTGATTTCGGTGGTCTTGAGAAAGTCATACGGCTTAGGAGCTCAGGCGATGATGGGCGGAAGCACTAAAGCCCCGCTTGCATGTCTTGCATGGCCGACCGGTGAGTTCGGCGGCATGGGTCTCGAAGGGTATGTTCGCCTGGGCTACCGGAAAGAGCTTGAAGCAGCAGGTTCTCCCGAAGAAGAAGAGCAACTTTTTCGACAGCTCGTGGATCGTCTCTACGAGCACGGGAAGGCGCTCAGCATTGCCACGTGGTTCGAAATTGATGATGTCATCGACCCGGCGGATACACGTCGTTGGTTGTCGACACTCCTTCGTTCGGTGCCACCTCAAGATCGTACGAGCCCGACTCGGCCTCAAGTCGATACTTGGTGACCACACCGCTTACCGGCGGAGACGTATCAGTGTTGGAAGACGAAATTTGACTGCTTGACCGCACCCATCGTCGCCGATGATGCGAGCGAGTAACGGTGGCCCGGATACAAAATGACATCGTCGGGAACTGTTGACAGCATCCGAAGACTTTCCATCATGGCTGACGCATCAGACCCTGGAAGGTCGGTACGACCGCAACCATCTAAAAAGAGAGTGTCTCCTGCAACCAGACGGCCGTCAACGAGAAAACACTGACTTCCGGGAGTGTGACCTGGTGTGTGAACGAGGGTGACCTCGACGTCTCCGACCGCCAAAACGTCACCTGGCTCGTGGGCAACAAGTTGATCGGCGGTGACGTCTGCGGTTCGTTCCATCCACGGCACTTCGGCAGCTTGCACGTGAATCGGACAGTCGACTCGCTCCAAAAGAGCGGCGACGCCCTCTATGTCGTGACCCATGATTGACCCGCCGACGTGGTCGGCGTGGTAGTGGGTTGCAAGAACACCCTCAACCGACATTCCATCGGCTTCGACAATGTCGACTAGATCATTGACATGCCACGCCGGGTCGACGAGCACACACGCTCCGGTTGCTCGGTCACCGATCGCATACGAAAAGTTGACCATCTGCGTCGCAAAGTCATTGCCGACGGCAAAGTCGCGACCCGAAAGCAATTGGCGGAAGTAGAAGCGGTTGTCTTCCATGGGTTCGAGCGTACGCTTCACAGCGTGGAAATGAGTGACTCAGCTGGGGTCGGTACAGACCGCGTCATGTATGGCGTCATCAGAACAGGGATGATGGGCGTTGAGCACATTGAGTACATTCTTCATCTTGGCGGCACCACCGTGAGCACAATGACCGATGACAGCATTCGCCACGTCGGACTTCACAACGGTGCGAGCTACCTCGAGCACGTCGATTTCCTTGCTGCGTTTCGTAGCGGGGAAGCAGCGAACGTGACCATTCTCGGCGGAATGAGGCCGTTGGAAATCGGGGTCGCCGCCCATCAGTCGATTGAATATGGACGGCCGGTAGGAATGAGTGAGGTGATCTGAGATGCGGCAGCAGATCAACCGACTCGAAGAGGGCCAGTTGGTGTTAACCGGTGGCGGCGAAGGTGTGCGTGTCAGCGCAGAGCTCGCAACTGCGTTTGTTGCGGGAGATCGGTTGTTGATTTCAGGTGACAGTTTGCTCCATGTCCCACAGGCTGAGGCTGAAATGGTGTCGGCTGCTGTTGAAGCGGCAGATGATGCCTTTTCCGGTCTCGCCCAGTGCTCCGACGAGGCGATCAGCTCATTCTTTCGCTCATTTGGATTTGCGCTCACTTCGACCGACGTCAGAGAGCAGATTTTGGCGGCAAACGCAATCGACGTTGCTGATGCTCAACGACGTGGCCGTTCGACCACGCGCCTCGAAGTCACCCAGAAGATGCTCGATGACATGGTTGAGGGGCTCAACATGTGGAGCGAGATCAGCATGCGACGTGACGAAGCCGTCGACATGGTCCACCATGCGGGGTGGGATATCGAAGTGCGTCGAGCACCGGTTGGTGTCGTTGGGTTCGTCTTCGAAGGTCGCCCCAACGTGTTCGCAGACGCAGCCGGAGTGATACGGACGGGGAACACGGCAGTTCTGCGAATCGGCTCTGATGCCTTGGGCACTGCGCAAGCCATGATGGCCAGTGCAGTCGTCCCCGCACTTACTGCGGCCGGACTACCAACGTCGTCAATCGTGCTTATCGAGTCTCGTGCTCACGCAGCCGGCTGGGCATTATTCGCCGATCGTCGACTTGCACTCGCAGTTGCCCGAGGATCAGGCCCGGCGGTAGATCAGCTTGGGGGCATTGCTCGCTCTGTTGGCACCCCGGTGAGTCTGCACGGAACGGGTGGCGCCTGGATGATCGTGCCATCGACTGCGACCCCAAATTGGGTGGAACCTGCTGTTGTGGCCTCACTCGATCGGAAGGTCTGCAACACGGTGAATGTGTGCTGCATCGAGAGGTCGGCGGTCGACGGGATGCTTCCTGTCGTAGTCCGGGCCGTCGCCGAAGCAGCAGCCGAGCGTAAAGCGACGGGAATTATCCACGGTGATGAGGAGCTTCGGACTCTTATCGCGCAGAGTGCGGCTGCTGATCACATCCGCACTGAGCCGCTGCCCGAGGCAGGTCTTGGCCATGAGTTTGAATGGGAGAACGATCCCGAGCTGTCGATCGTGCTTGTTGACTCCATCGAGGATGCCGTCAAGTTATGCAATGAGCACAGCCCACATTTTGTAGTGTCAGTGCTGACAGACGAGCCAGAGTTGGTCGAGCGTGTGTACGCATCTGCCGATGCTCCGTTCGTGGGTAACGGTTTTACCCGCTGGGTTGACGGGCAGTATGCCCTCGGTCAACCGGAACTCGGCTTGTCGAATTGGCAGGGTGGTCGATTACTTGGACGAGGGGGCGTGCTGTCTGGGTCATCGGTGCACACGTTGCGCTTACTCGCACGGTTTTCTGATCCGACGATTCGCCGTTGATCAGCGACGGAGTAGTCCGTCGATAACTCCGCCCAAGAATCGGCTTGTCTTTCCTGTGCGGTGCTCGCTCATATCTGCAAAACGTGCGGCGACCCGCCCGGTATTGATGCCCATCCAGCGAATCGGTTCGGGCTCCCATCGCCGAGAGAGCGGCCCAACCACGGGAAGGCGAAGCAAATCGGAACGATCATGCTGACCAGAGTCGCACTCTTGTTCAGTGATGAGATCAGCGACGATCCGCCCGAAGAGATTTGTTGCGCTCACGCCGTCACCGACGTATCCGCCTGCGGTCACGATGCCGTCGCTCCAATTTGCGTGAACTGAGCATGCCCAATTTCTCGGAATGCCCAGTGGACCACCCCAGTGGTGGGTGATGCGCGCGTCTCGAATAGCGGGAAACAGGTCGATGAGCGCGCCACGAATTCGATTTCTCATGGTGGTGTTGGTATCGAATGTCGGGCGAATAGCCGACCCGAAATGGTACGGGGCTCCTCTTCCGCCGAATGCGAGCCGGCCGTCGGCAGTTCGTTGCCCGTAGACGATG
>Ga0310343_10000495_pt1 | contig 18871 bp, 19 predicted proteins | sample HC15DNA2025_MG_FD_203519 | JGI IMG/M metagenome (GOLD analysis project Ga0310343, IMG submission 203519) | Marine microbial communities from station ALOHA, North Pacific Subtropical Gyre - HC15-DNA-20-25_MG | ecosystem: Environmental > Aquatic > Marine > Oceanic | place: Pacific Ocean: North... | reverse complement strand
GCTCTTCTCCAGAGCCGTTTAGAATCTGAACTTGTCATGGTTATTAAATTTTGTAAGTAATGTTTTGGACTAGGTAGTAGAGGGGTCATTTACGTATTTTGAGTCTGCTTTTCCTGTTTTTGGATGGACTTTGGAGTCTTCCCTTGGTAGTACTCCCCTTATAGTGAGCAGCGTCTTGCCCATCACCATTTCCGTAGGTACCAAGTTGTCTATTAAGTCTGTTTGCATTAACACGCAGGGCTAATCCCTTTTTAGTTTTGTTGTATTTTTTTTGTTGCTTGAGTCTAACTGCTCTAGCTTTTGGGTTGGATCTGTAGTATTTAGCTGTTTCTGCCATAGAGTTTAGCCTGTACTAATTCTGGATCAACAGTTGGCATAACCTGTGCAAGTTTTGACAGAGGGTTGCCGTCATAAGCAACTCCACTAATATCATTAGCTTTAAGCCAATCACAAGCTGCTTTTAAGTCTTGAGTAGTTGCCTCTCCAGCTTTGATGCGAGAGAGAAACTCCTTTGTAACTAGATTATGCAACTCGTTGAACTGATCTTCGGTTGCTTTTTTGTTCATTATCTTTTAGCTGTTTTAGCTGCACGTTTAAAGTTGGCAGCAGTAGGAGCACCTTTAGCTCCGGGTTTTCTCATCTTTTCGCCAGAACCTTTTTTAATTCTTAAACGTTTGGCGTGGATGTTTGCATAGAGTCCTCGTTTAGCCATATTAAAAATTGTTTTGTTTTTTTAATTTTTTTAATCTTTCTTGATCTGGTACTCTTAACAATTTACCTAAAACTCTATTTTTTAATTTAGTTTTAAGTTTATCTACAACAGTAGGTTTTTTCTTTTTTTGCTGTCTTTCAGAAATAGAGTTAGTTACTGAGCCATCCATGTCGTATGTTTTAGCCATTATCTATACCCCTTTTTTCCGCCTTTACCTTTCGAGCCACATGAGCCCTTGCCTTTATGTGCCATTATCTCATCCCCTGTTTTTTTCTTTTCATTGCATCCATAAGTCTTTTCTGTACTTTAGGAGGCATTTTTTTCATATTCATTTTTAGTTGACCAGTAGGGAACGAACCTGTTCTTGCTTTAGGTCTTTCAGCTCTTTTAACTTTAGATGGTTTTGGAAAAGATTGTGGCATCATTTTAGATGGTCTTTTCTTTTTTTTGTCTCCGTAGTGTCCGGGCATAATTAACATTTCCATTTGCGAAGGGCAAGAGCCTTACGAGTAGGCTTGCCGTTTGGTTTTTTCATTGGTCCTTTTACCCCTGACATACGGGCGCAAAATGATCTTTTGCGAGGACCTCCACCGGGTTGCGGTGCTTTTAGGTTAGAGCCTGTAGCTCTGTTGTACTTTTCTCGACCAGCTTTGGTGAGTCCGCCAGTCCGACTTTTATGTTTGCCGATTTTAAGACTGACGTTTGCCATTAGACTCCTAGTCCTTTTTTGACTATGGCTAATGCCTTATCATCTAAATCGTTATCTGTTTGAGCTACTAATTTTTCTAAAAGCTCTACCACAAAAATTTTAAATTTTGGTGACTTAAGTGCAGATAGTACAAATGGTTTAAGGATTGCTAACATTGTTTTTTAATAGTGATTGAATAGGTACTACGTCGGAGCATATGTGATATACACGTGAACCGGGTAGCAGGGTAAAGCCCTTCTGTTGGAGCTCGGCACATTTGAGTGCACGTACGAGCTCAAAATCGAGCTTATTTTTTTGTATTTGACTTTCAGCCATGCGTTCGCATTGCTTAGTCAAGTCTCGATTTAGGGGTACCATAAAGTTTATTTGGAAACCCCAGTTTTCTGAGATAACATAACCATCTTCTGTTTGTGGTTCTGTATCATTGCCCATATAAAATGGACTAAATGTCATTGTACTGCCATTGCAAGATATGTTGTTACCAAAGGCTTGTCGACTTGGTGCTCCATTATTCTGAAATTGGACAGCTTGATTTGTAACGTTTCCGGTAGCTGCTGCTACTGGGTTACTATTATTATTGGTATCTCCTTCTGCAAGTACAGGACTTACTGAGAGAATACAGACAGCGATGTAGTAGTAGAGTTTATTGTATAGTTTCTTGTGAAATCTATCTGTTCTACTAACCCTGCGCTTCTTGTTGTGGTTTCTAAGTTCCACGGTAGTGAATTGTTAGTTACTGAAAATGTTGTACCTGTAGCTGCTAAATCGCCAGAGGCTGTAACATTATTTCCAGACCACGTTTTCAGCTCAGCTCCGAAGACCTGACGCTGCTCTGTCTCCACTATAGTTTGAGTGGTAGTGGTCGTTGAGTTCATTGACCCTGAAGTAAATTGTGGGGTCACAGTATTAGCTCTTGCTATGCTGGGTGATAGCAAAGCCAGAACTAGAAGTAGTTTCTTCATTTTTGTTCTGGTTTTTTTACCATTGGGCAATTTGTAGGTGTCTTGCTACCGCCATTCTTGCCAGTAGTCAATCCGAAAGTTGCCAGCGCGCCCGTAAAAACGCTGGCTACGAAAGTGATATCTGAGTTACCAGATTTCTTAACCATAGGTATATCTATGTAATTCATAGTAATTATAAACCCAGACCAAACAACTACGCCTAGTCTTACTAAAGTTCCAAGAACTTCTAGCGTGTGTTCTTTTTCTTCACCTATGTCTTTTAGTTTACTAATTAAGCTTTGCTTTTTTGGCTTAACTTCTTCCATGTTGTTTTTAGTATTGGTTTCAATGCAGTAACCGCCCATTTAAAAGCTGCTGTAGCTGTAAGGGTGGCTGCTACAGAGACAACCGCAGTTGTCCCAGCCGTTACTAAAATTTCGTTTTCCGGGACAGGCATTTTAAAATCTGTAAACGGTATGTCTACTCGTCTTATACCCGTTGCTTCCGGTTCATCTTTTGCCTCTGCCTGTACTCCCTCGGGAGCTTCTAGATCGCTAGGCGGTACCACCATAGGAATGTATGATGGTACGTCTGCTGTAGGTAAAGGTATAGATATTGTTTCTATTTTTTGTATTGGTGGTATTACAATGGTGGGTATTTCCACTAGGTTTTCATTATATAGCAGAGTGCATAGTAAGGTGACATTGTACTTATTGTATCAGTACCAGAGCCACTAAAACTGTGTGTATGAGTTGAAGTAGCCAACTGGTTTTGAGGAGGATAACCACCCCAAGATTGTGTGCCTCCCGGACCGCCAGTAGTACCAGACACAGTAATATTTACAGTATCAGTAGTAGAACCACCAGTAGCTCCTACAGAGTAAGAGTTACCAGCACCAATAACAAACCTATCTTGAAGATTTGGTGTACCAGCGTTTCCATCACATAGTACCCATCCAGATGGAATGTTACCTGTAGAACCAGACCATAAAAGTATCATACCACTAACAAACGATACGATACCAGTTAATGCAGAACCATCACCAGCAAAAGCTGTAGCTGTGCAAGTACCTGTTATAGTAGCACCTGTGTTAGTAGTTTGAATTTTTGTGTTACCACTATAATTAATTGACACTCCTCCAGTTTGAGGAGCATAGATCATAGTACTATTTTGAGCAACATTCATTAACTGAAACTCGTCAGTACTTATTCTTAATGGTCCTGTACCACTTTCTGCTATGTGCGAAACATTACTATTACGATACACTTGTAGCCCATGGTCACCACCCATTTTGATTCTATTATTATCACCAAAAGCAATGTCACCTGACATAGTGCCACCAGTCTTAGGTAGCTTAGCTGCAATGTTGGTGTTAACTGTTGATGAGAAGTTAGCGTCATCACCTAATGCTGCTGCAAGTTCATTAAGTGTATTTAATGCACTAGGGCTGGAGTCAACTAAGTTTGATATTGCTGTATCTGTGTATGCAGTCGTAGCCACTTTTGTAGAAGCATCTCCAGCAGATTGTGTCGTTGCAGTTACACCATTAACTAACAATCCAGAGCCATTAGCAAAGAAAGAACCTGCATTACTATTTAATTGTGCTACGTCTACACCGTCAACATTTCCTGTAACTGTGATGTTACCTGTTACGTCAAGACCAGCTTCACAATCTAGATTAGTTTTTGCGTCAATATGACCATCTGAATTTATAACAAACTTGTCACTATTATCACCAGCATCCTCGATAGTTAAAGCACCATTATCTACTTTTATTCTGTAATCAGGATTATGGTTTGTATCACTAAATTCAATATTTGGAGTAGTTGCACTTAAAGTCAACTTTTCTCCCATAGTTAGATTTCCTGTAACTGTAGCTCCAGTACTTGTAGTTTCAAGCTTTTTACTCCCAGCATGGAATAGTTGTGCGGACCCATCAGTATTTGCACTGACCATTTCTGTGCCATCATCTTTTCTAAGATCTATTCCAGTACCGTTAGAATATAATTTTAATCTTCCAGTTCCACTGTCATAAATCGCAGAGTCTGTTCCATTGTGATATATTTGTAAATCTTCTCCGTTTCCAAGTTTTATTCTGTTGTTAGTATTACCACTTGAATCAGATACACTAATATTTCCTGTTGTTTGAATAGCCTGTGATCCAAAGTCAGGAGATATCTTAGTTCCAGCTATTGCAGCAGATGGGTTAACATGTGCGTTAACAACTATCCCAGAAGTAAAGTTGGCACCAGCTATTGTTACGTCTGTTGGTAAGGCTCCACCAGCAATTTTAGTTGTTGCTATAGAGTCGTTAGCTAATCTACCAGCAATAGATGCGGAAGATACGTTTGCCATATCTTCTGCTGCTACTGGATGTCCTCCAGCAGTTGAGCCGTCATGTACGACAAGTGTTTCCTTGTCTGTATCTACAGTAACTTCGCCTTCGGCTCCAGTAAAGCTACCGTGTTGCGTGGTTGTTCCACGTCTTAGTTTTAATAATTTTGCCATTAAATTGTTCCGAAGTCGAGTTGTAAATTAGCACCATCTATAGTACCGATGTTAGACATATTGTTATTTTGTCCATCTAATGCACCACCTAATTGTGGTGAAGTGTCATCGACTACATTAGCTATACCTGAGTTAGATGTAATTCCTAACCATGCGTTACCGTTGTAGTTTTTTAATACATTGTTGGTAGTATCAAACCAAAGATCACCATTACTAGGACTAGATGGTGCAGATGCAGATATTTTATACTCATTAGCATATCTGTTTACATCTGATATAACCGCACCAACTGTATTTACATTGCTAATAGAACCAGCAGTCGTATTTATATTTGCACTGTTATTAGCTACCGATACTATGTTTGCACTTATATCTGAAAGAGTCTTTATTGGGTCATCTTTTACAGTTATAGTATTACCCATTCCTGAGTGATTTGTACAGTAATACTGGAAGTTAGTTGGCTGTGATTCTGGTATTACAATCTGTACTTTTGCACCAGCTTGTCCCTGAGTACCAGTAACAGTTACGTTAGTTGAGTACTGTGAACTACCAGCATAGAATCGTAATGGATGAGTTGCGTTAGAGGCATCACTTACATCAAATGTGTATGTCCAACCTTTGTATAAAGTAAGAGCTGGTTTATCTACACCATCAATGATAAATTTACCTGTGGCTGCTGTAACAGTAAATGTAATTTCATCTTCTAAAACGTCTGCAACTATATCAAGTGAACCATTAGAACTACCTGTAGATGCAGCATCACTTATAAGACCTAAGTCTTCGGAATAAGTAATCGCACCTGAGACAATAGCAATATTATCAAGAACACTCTGTGCAGGGGTGACGATAGCCCAATTAGTCCCGTCATATACCCGTAAATTATCGGAGGAATTATCAAACCATAAATCGCCGTCTTGTAAGCTTGTTCCATCTGCTCTCTGTGTAGGCGCACTGCCTGATATTTGATAAATGTCTGCAAAGTTATTTATATCAACTACGTTTGCACCAGCATTAACAATGTTAGTTATGTTTTGAGCAACAGTATTAACCTGTGTTGCTATAGGTACTAATCTATGAAAACTGTATGTATGTAATGTAGATGTTGATTCTACTAAAAAACCAAAGTTTTGAGGTATTGCTGTAGGTACACCTGTAATCGTTACAGTGTTACCTGTTCCTGCACCGTTTGCTATGGTTAGTGTTGTACCACTTTGAGGAGTTAAAGTTGTACTTGCAGCTTGAATACTTAGTATAGCTGACTGCCCTGTAGCTCCCTGTGGGTTTGTTGTAGGAAAGCTAGTCTCATTAGCAATAGCTGTAAAACCACCAACCTCGTCAATAAGGTCAATAATTCTAGCATTGATTGCAGCAGTAGTAGCTACTTTGTCATCTGCGTTAGACCATGAAACTCCACTAGCAATAGTTTCTGAAGAATCCTGTCTAAGGAATAAAGCTTCAGCTTCTGTTTCTGTGTAATATCTATTATCTAATTGTCCAGCATTAAGTTCGGTCTCTGTGTAATATCTGTTATCTAGTTGACCAGCGTTTAGCTCAGTCTCTGTGTAATATCTATTATCTAATGTACCTGTTGCTATTTCGGAATCAGTAACAGCATTAGCTTGTATATGTTCGGTTCCTATAGCATCATCAGCTATTTTTGTGCTATCTACAATATCGGCTGCTAGATGTTCTCTATCTATAGAACCATCTACATAATGCTCTGAATTAACTGCATTATCAGCTAATTTAGTGCTATCTATTATATCAGCTTCTAAATGAACACGCTGTATAGAACCATCTATATATTGATCGCTGTTTACAGAATTAGCTGACATGTGACTTAAGTCTACACTGCCATTAACTAATTGAGCACTATCTACTGAGTTAGCAGACATGTGAACCAAGTCTACACATCCATTAACTAATTGAGGACTGTCTACTGAGCCAGCAGACATATGTAAAAGATCAATAGACCCGTCTACATAGTGCTCAGAATCAATTTGATCGTCAGCTATTTTAGCACCTGTAACACAATCCGCTCCAAGAGCTGTATTATCTACTGAACCGGGAGCATAGTGTTCTGTATCAATAGAATCTGCTACATAATGTTCAGAATTTATAACGTCATCAGCTATTTTTGTACCATCAATAGCATCATCTGCAATTTTAGACCTAATTACTGCACTATCTCCTATTTTAGTAGTAACAATAGAATCGGTTTCTAAATCTTCTGTTTCTATTGGACGAGTCTGTAACTCGTGTATTGCAAATAAAGCTTGTTCTTGGTTGGCGTTTAAATCTATTGCACGAATAGAAGAACCAGCAGCAAAAATAGCTTTAGGATCTTCGTCACCGTTTGTTTTACCAACAGTTGTTTCTCTATAAACTCTAACACGTACACCTGATTTAGGTGCTCCAGAAGTTTCTTGTACAGAACTATCAATACTGGTATTGTTAAACTCTATATGAGTAGGGTTGCTGACATTGTCAACAGTGTATTTAGTTGTCGCTTGTGTTACTCCATTAAGAGCAACTTTTACATCTTCAGTTTGTATGACTGGGAAAGAGTACGTAAATTCCTTATCGGAACCATTAGGCGCACCTCCACCATTGTCGGTAAATGTTGCCATTTTAATTTAATTTAATTGTTTGGCGGTGGATTATTTAGGAATATTTAGTAATCTGTCTATAGATTCATTCCTTGCTTGATTTTTTCTAATAGCTCTATCTCTATCTTCTTTTATAAGTTCTTGCGCTCTAGGATCTTGCTTAACCTTTGCCCAAGCTTTTTTCTTTGCTCTGTCAAATAGTTTTGCTATTCGTGAATTATGTACATATGTTCTAGGGTCAATATCTCTTTGACCAGTTCTTCTATGATATTCCATTAAAGCTACTGATCTTCCAATACCCTCATCTTCAGCTAGTTTATCTAACTCAACAAGTAGTCTTTGATCTCCAATAGCTTTTTGAAATAATGATCTAAGTATTGGACTGTTAGTTAAGTTTGTACCATCTGGAGCGTAATATGTTGAAGTTCTTAAATCATATCCACTATTAAATAATAACTGTTTCCCGGGAGAATAGTCCATATTTAATTGAACAGGAGATATAGAGTTAAACATTCTTGTTATAAAATCGTGATCTTTAATAGGAGCACCAGTTAACATATCATACTTAATAGGTAATTGATTGGCTGCTATAGCTTCAGTTATTAAGTTTCTATTTCTAATAGAGTCACCTATATCAGAACCTAGTTCTCGTGTGTAAGGAGTAAATATTTTACCTAACTCATTTCTAAGAGAACTAAGAGGTACAGTGTTATTTACTAAAGAAGCAGCAATTCTATTTAGCTGTCCGGGTTGACCAGCAAATAAATCTACAAACTGTGTTAAACCAGCCATATAAGATTTACTTGTAATACCTTGAGCTATAACTACAGCTAATTTTTGTAAATTATCTTCTGCCCACTCTTCACCCATTAATTCTTGGTGATCTCCAATATCTCCTATAATTGCAAGTATTTGGTTAAATGGTTCAAAAGCATCATAACTTACCCAAGCATCCCCTATTTTTATTGATCTTGGTTTCCAGCCAGCATCTAGCCAAACTTGTCTTTTAGTTCTATCAGCAGGACCGTTACCATGTAAGCCTCCGTTTAAAAACTTTTGACCAGCCATAAATATAATACCGGAACCCATAGCTAATCTTCCATACTGAAGTGCTTTAGCATTGGCTAAATCTTCAGCAGTTTCTATACCATACTTAGCTACTTTAGATAAGTCATCAGGTCTAGCAAAGTTAATAGTATTCCATTCTTCAACTAAAAAGTTAAATCCGGGAGTATGCTTAGCTGTTAAGTTTAGACCGTTAACACCTGTCTTAGCAAATAAGAAAAATGGTTTAGCCCATGGTGTGCTTTCAAAAATTGTATTTAATCCTTTAGCAAAGCCATCTAACTCTTGAGTAAGAGTAGCTTCTTTCTTAGCATTAAGAACGTACTTATCAGTTAAGTTACCATCTCTATCAAAGACACTATCAACTAATTTGTTTTCTGCTTTAGCAATAGCTTCAGGAGTTACATCTTTATAATTACCATCACCTAGTTCACTCATTACATCTCTAAAAGCTTTAGCTCTTAATCTACCTCTACCTAGTATATAACCAAAAGCATCATCAGTTGCTGCCATTACTTTTGTAGAGTAGGTAAGAAATTTATTATCATTCATACCTTTAGCTATGTTTGCTATGTAGAACGCAGCTTTATCACCTTTAGTTCCTTCTCTTTCAGTAAGGTATTTTAACGCTTCCCAGTTGTCATCAGGATTAAGTACTCTTTCAGCAAAACGAGTTCTAACATTAGCTATATCACCTGACCAGTAAGCATTTAAGTTTCTTTTAAATAATTCAAATGATTCTGGAATTGACTGTATCATACCATTTGCGTCAGCTAACGCTTCTCTATATGCTTGACCATTACCTGTCAATGCAGCACCTAATGCTTGAGACATTGGTCTCATAAATGATGCACTGGATGTACCCATAACTGCTCTAACTGATGTTTTAGGTCCAGATAAAACACTGTTAACTAAAACCATCTGTAGTTCTTTTATAAGTAAACCACTACGTTTAGATCCATTTAATTCACCACCACGCATTTTTTTACGTAGAAATGCCATTAAGTCATCAACATTTTGAATGTCGTCAGCCATAGAAATATAGTGTCTAATACCAGTAAGAAGTTCGTCGTTCCCTTCGCCAGCCAATTTTGTAGCTAGTTGTAGAGCTTTAATATCTTCTACAGCAGCAGCATCTACAGCTTCAAGTAATTTCTTTTTAGTTCCTATACCACCAGCTTTAAGTTTTTGTAAATCTTGACCAGCAATCATTCTGCTCATTCTGGTTAATTTAGTTACAGCTACTAACTGTTCAACTAAATTTTGAGTAGGACCTCCTACACCATTAACATCAAGTATCTGTTCTATTTCACGACTCATAATACCAGTATCTCTTAGTCTTCTAAGAAGATCTCCAGTAACCATATCTAAAGCTTTAACAAATCCTGTATCTAAATATTGAACTTCGCCACCTCTAAGTTTCTTAGGTTGCATAGCACCAACAGTATCATACAGTGGTTTCATAAACTCTTCAACAGTTAGTTCGGTAGGTTCTCTTCCTCTAACCATTTGGTCAAAAAGAAGAATATTGTCGTTGTAATAATCTTGTGGTGATCTACCAGCTTTTCTGTATGCAGCAATATCAGCTTTAATCTTTGGACTCTTTTCTATAGCCCTTGCATAATCCTCAATCTGTTTCCAACTTAAATCAGAAGACTCCATTGCATTGACTATTCCAGTCTTTGTAATTAATCCTCCAGAAGAACCTTTATCAGCTCCCCATTCGTTTCTCATTTTTTGTTGAGTAATAAGAACGTCATCTATATTTTCTACTGAAGTAGCGTTGCCAGTATGGGTTTCTCTAAGTTCGTTTTTATAAGGACTATAACTTGCAGCTCCATCATCAACTTGTTTTCTTAGCTCAGCTAGTCTTTCAACTAACTCTGCTTGATCTTCTCCTTCAGGAGCCCATTCATTATATTTTTTACGTTGAGCTTCAAACACTTTTTCAGCGTTATCACGATCTAGTTCAGCACTTGCTAAAGCTTTCTTTGAAGCATTACCTTTACGTAGTCGTAAATTTTCTATAGCATCATCAAGATCAGCCTTGGCTGTATCATATGCAGCTTGATTTGGGTTAGCTCCAAGTTTCTTTTCGATACTTATTATTTCGTCTCTTACTTTTTGTGAACCATTAAGCTCTGCTTTACCTTGTTCTATTTCTTGTAAAGATCTACTTTTTTGAAAAGCCTCACCAACTCTTCCCTTTGTACCTTTAGCAGCTACAAGGAAACTTTCTAATACAGTATCAGATATAACACCTAATCCCATACCTTCCACAATGTTTTTAAATGTTTTCATCATTGGATGGTCATGGTCTTGGGTAGCCAATGCCATATCAAATTGTGGATAGTGTTCTTTTAAAACACCTAAAGCATTATCGTCTTGTGAGTAACGAGAAAGTGCATCAACTTTCATACCTTTTAATGCACCAAATCCTACCTTTTCTACACGAGTAGCATTTAATAATTTTCCTGCTTTGTCAAATTTAGGAGAAGTTTGAACTAACTTAGGAACAATTTTTCCTGCTAATCCTGTGCCTCCTACTGCTTTACCTATCTTTGCTCCAATACCAAATCCGGGGACTGGTACAGCAGCTAAAGTTCCAAAGTGTGTGAATCCTCTAATAAGACCACCCCACCATGTTTTAGTTTCTATTGGGTTATCATCATCAACAAAGAAGTCATCCCATTCAGGTTTATATCCTTCTTTAGTTTTTGATTCTCTAGCCATCTCACCTGTAGCAAAGTCAATGACTCTTTCAGGTAATGTGACTAATGAAGATGCAGTATCTTGAATACCACCACCGACAGCAGAAAATACTTCTTTTACGTATTCTCCTGCTCCCCAGTTTTCTTTATTTCTGGAATCGTCAATTTCTGCATTTCTTTGGTTTAGATCAGCTTGTGCTTGATTCTGTTCAGCAACCCTAGTTGCCTCTGTTTGTTGTCTATATTCTGTTAGCTGTTGTCGTTGTTTTGCAACTTGTGCAGCTTCTTCGTCAGATATAGTATTTTGCGATTGATAATCGAGTGCTTCTAATTCGTCCATTGGGTACCGTAGTAATTATCTATCCTACGTTTGGTGCTGCCTTGGCTACACACCCTCCCGTAAGTTAGCGTTTTGTTTCCATGATGGAATGTAATCTCTTTCGTTTTTATTTTTAAATATATCTAATTCTTTCTTTGCTATTTCTACCTTTACAGGAGTTGGTTTATAAAGTAAATATTGACGTACATTAGGTGGTATTTTTTCTAATGATTTAGTATCTATTTTTGGAGCTTCAAAACCATGTAACGCTGCTTGTGCAGAAGCAAATTCTTTAGGAAAAATATTATTGTCATGGGCAAGACCAGCGTAGTAAGAAGGTACTGGACCTTTACCACCACTTAGTGTCCATGATCTTAGTTCTTCTTTTTCTGCATCAGGTACATCTAACTTAACTATTCTCCAATTACCACTTGCTGGTTTAATTTGAGATTGAGCATTGTTTAAAGCTTTTATTCTGCCGTCGTCTGTATCTGTATACACACGTTGGGTATTTTTATTTCTCCATCCCTGATTACCTAATAAACTAATAATCCTTTGTTCAGCTAAATTTCTAGCTGTTGCTGGATCTTTTGACTCTTGTAAAGCTAAATTATATTCAGTAACAAAAGCTGAATTAGTATTTCTAAGTAAAGTATCAAACTCTAAACTTGTTGTTTGTCCTTCACCTAATATTAAATCAAGTGTTTCTGCAACTCTGTTTCTTACATATTTAACTTGACCAGTTCCTAAATCAGCAACTGTACTAATTTGTGATTGGTCACTAGGTATAGTATTAGTACGCCAATCATTTCTAATTTTAGGACTAGCTCCTGCAAATTGTAAATGTTGTTCTGTAACTTTACCACCGTTGTTAGCTGCTACACGTTGTAAATATTGTTCAGCTTGCTTGTCAGGTTTGTAACCATACACAATATTGTAACCTTCGTCTGGTATAGCCATTCCGGGAAAATCGTTAGTTAACTTTCTAATAAAAGCAGCTCTTGTTTCAACAGTAGGATTTTCAATACTTTTAAATGCTTCAATTCTAGAAAGCATTGCATTCTTATCGTCGTCCTCTGTGTCTTCCATATACTTAGTATTAGCTTTCATCAAACGATCTTCTAGATCTCTCCATTCTTTGAAGATTGTCATGTCTTCAGTTTTCTTGGTACCTCTATGAAGTATTCCATGTTGAACTGTAGCTAGTGCTTGGTGTAGTGGAATATCTCCTTCTTGTACAGCATCTACAAGTACATCTGCATAAGCTCTTCTAGTTAATTCAAGACTACCACCGTATTTGTAAAGATTTCTATTTACCCAGTGATCTGAAGCATCTCTACCACCGGCAGGGTCTGCTTTAATATTTTCTACCAGATCAAGTCTTTCGTTAGTTTCTTCTAGTTCTTTAGCTTTCTCGTCAAACTCTTGATTTCTTGCTTGTTGATCGGCTTGATCTACTCTATCAATTTCTTTTTTGATTGTAGCTTGTAAAAGGACTGGACTAGCCCATCCATATCTAGAAACAAATTGTGCTCTGATTTTTCCATCTAAGCCATCAGCTTCAGCATCGTTTGCTGGAGGGCGCATGCCTTCTCCATAACCAACTTTTTCACCATCAATAGTTACATAAGCTGTACTTCTTGAAGCTCTTTTAAATTCAGTGTAAGTACCGGCTTCTCTAAGAAGTATATTTTTTTTAAAAGAATGCAGTTCCCATCCAGACATGTCACGAATTTCTTTTCCAAGAACATATCTTCCTGTTTCTTGTTCAACTTCATTACCAATTTTTGATAACTGAACATCTTGTTCTTTCATCTTCTCTTCTTCGTTGAAGAGCATATTTAGATCTTCGTAATTGTAAGGAGAGTTGACTGCTGCAATGGCTCCTCTAGCCATGTCTTCTTCTTTTCTTTTTTTATAAAGTTCGTCAGCAAAACCTTCGACTGACTTAGAAAATTTACCTAAAGACTTAAATAAGTTTGCAACATTATCTACTTCAGCTTGGTCATTTTTTCTAAGTGCATCAAAGTATTCAGCTTCTGATCTTTCTATTCGAGCATTATCTGCTTCCTGCTCCGGCATTACGTCAACCTGTTCTACAGGATCAAACGTTCCGCCTTGGAAAGTATATGAGTCTGTCATAATTATCCGGGTTTGTTAGCGAAATGGGTTCCTGCTGCATCAAACCCGGCACCGGCTAATCCTAGGAATAGTTGAGCACCTACATTTTGCATTACAGGTTTTGGTGGTGCTAAATCGGGAGTTGGAGATATTGCTACTTTTCCAAACAACTGATTTTGTTTAGACCTTACTTTTCTAGCTATGCTGGCGTTATGGTCAAAGTAAGCGTATTTACTTAAAGTTAACGCTCTAGATCTTTGAGCATTAGCCATACCTAGCTCAGCTAAGTTAGCACTAATCTGTCTCCTAACTGTAGTTCCTCTGATTCCACGTTCTGCTGCGGAAGCTTCTATCATACCTTCAGTTTTAAGCATTGACTTAAAATCTTCTTGGTGGTCAAGCATTGCTTTAGCACGTATATTATTTAAACTTGTTTGAGATTTGGAGTAAGCGCGTTGAGCTGCCATATTAGCTTCACTCAAATTAGTTTTATACTGAACTATCTTAGTTTGATAGCCAGATCTGGTTCGCATCCACCTATTCTCTCTGACTTTGAGTCTGTACTCATAGTCTCTTCTTTTAGCTTTGTTTGCTGCACTGGCTTGCATAGCACCACCTATGGCACTTACTGCTCCAGATCCGAAACTAGCTGCTGCTGGACTGCACATATTCGTACAAATTCTATAAAGGATAAATTGTTTGGTCCGTAGGGAAATTTTCTAAGAAATTTAAAACCTAAAAACCTAAGTAACTTAATATGGACTTTGTTTCTTTCGTCAACAAAATTCCACAGTAACTTGTCTTGTCTTGAGTTCACATACCTTTTTGCTTCTCTAGCAAATGTATGAGGAAATTTTAAAATAGCTGGGGTACATAGCATCCAGATTTGTCCACCTTCGTAGACTCCTGCAATGCCACATATCTCATCATCTGGGTTAGTAAAATAGACTGACTCAGAGTTATGTACTCCGACAACCAGAGCATTTAAAGGGTCATGTCCATGACCTTCTTTTACTTCCCGATAATCGTCGGGTAGCAAGTTAGAAGCTACACGTAATGCAGCCTCTACTGTTGCTGGGTGAATGTATTTACTCATTTAATGCGTGTTTTAATTTATCTATGGTATCTTGCATCCAAGATTCCCAAGGATTACCTAGGGGTAGTTTCATACCTTTATACATGCGGTTCTTATTTAACCATTGCATGTATATACGTACTTCTTGTTCGGTAAGGGTGAGGTTATACACGTTGATAAAATTTAGTATTGTAAGCTCCTTCCCATATCAAGTTATGAATAGTAGCTGGAGCTGGGTGTGTTGATTTAACTGTTAATGCTACGTTTATATTACTGTCATAAATAGGTACTTCTCTTAAAAGATTATCTTCTAATGTTGAAACATTGTTAGCTGTATATCTATCTGCACCTGTTAACTCATGTACCTCTGTATAGTCAACTCTACCTGTTCTACTTAATGTAGTTTCGTATAAACCTATAGGACCAAATCCAAACTTAGCTCGGTGTAATACAAGACTAGATCTAGTGTCAGCTCTAAAGTTTTCGCCTTCTCTAGTCACATAGTAAATAGTAGGTAAGTCAACTTGCATAGTAAACTGATAACCTATTAAAAAGGTTTGACTAGACCAGTTACCATCTATTTCTAAGTTACTACCATTGATAGTTATTAATCCATATCTACCTAATTGATCTCCGGAGTCAACATCATAAGCTGCTAATTGACTTGTACTTTCTATACCAGTAGGTTTAGCAAATGTTGTTTTATTAGTTGTAGCGTCGTAAGTGTTAGATCCTGTTGTTACTGACATTAAATGATCTAAATGTACTCTATTTTCTGCAATAGCAAAAGTGTTAGAATCCATTTTTATTGCATATTTAAGTAATTGATCTTTACTGTTATTACGTACAACTACGTATAAATTATCATCTTGCATACAGTGGTATTGAATTGTTCCAGTCAATGTCCATTTAAACCAAGCTGCTAATTTTCTTTCTCTAATATTGTCAAAATACCTATAACCGTACAGTGTAGATGTACCTTCTTCACTAAAAAATATAACTGAGTTTTCTCTAGAGTTAGATATAAGTTTTAAATCTTTTTCAAATAATCTAGCAACTACTGCACTTTGTTCTATGACCTCTGGTTCACCTTCTCTTTGTATCTGTGCCATCTCAAAAAATCTTGAGAACTTACCAGCGTTATCTAAGAACCCGATAGTAGTACCAAGAGAGACAGGATTTGTAGCAAAGTTAAAGTTGTAAGTAGAAAGAGCATTGATTTTAGCGGTGGTTGGGCTGAACACGTCACTATCTGTAGTGAGCATGAATTGTTGGTTTTTAGAAAATAATAATAAACCTGTGTTTACCTGTATGCCATCAAATAATACTGATGGATATTCTGAACTAGCTGAAATATCTATCGGGTCACTAGCTATAAGTTGTATAGCTGACTTAGCAAAGAAGTTAGTAAAGTCTCCGGGACGAGACATAACTATATTTTCTTCAGCAAGTATTGCAAATCTGTTTCTAAAAAACAACAACTTACTAATTCCTTTACCTATAAAAGAAGGTTCAGGGTTAGTTACGTCATCACCAACTATTGCATCGTCCCATTGAGGAACAGAATATTGCGTTCCGGAAATAGTATAATTAGAACCATCTAGTTCAGTTAATCTAAAATTACCGTCAGCAGTTCTGATAAGAATGATTGGCATTCTAGATCTTTTCAATCTAATTAATCTTCCCGGTTTAGCACACTCTTCCCATGTACCCTCACCATCTAAATAATCAGCATCATTATCTGGATCTCCTCCAGTTTTTAATTTACCAAAAAACTTAACGTAATGATTATCTTCATCGGCAACACTATTAACTACCTCTACAACCATGCCGTGCTTGCACTGAGAGGGTAAATCACCTACATCGTTAACTTTACTAGCAACAACGTTTAACAGCTCTCCTACGGGCGTAGAAGCGTTAAAGGCGGAGGTTCGTTTTATATGTAGTCCTGTACCAATAGTTGTTATATCACCGTCAGCTATATTACCTTCTGCAACAATAGCTGTTCTAATATCACCAAGGATACTTTCAGCCGTAATAGTTGTTTCTGTATCGAATGGTGTAGGAGCTGGTCTAACTAATGCAAGGTCTGCTTGAGCCTTAGATGTACTAATAGCTTCTATGGTTACTTTGTAATAAGCATCCATCATAAATACATAAAAGTAATCACCTTGTTGCCAGCCTTCTCCACCATGTAATAAATCATATGTAGTTGTATATCTAGCTTGATACGTAACATTACTTCCAGAACCAAAAGGAACAGACTGACCTGTTGTAGCTATACGAAAATATAAATTCTTTCTACCGGTTTGACTACCTTGGTTAGAAGCGTTAAATATATTAACTGTGTAACTATAGTTAGTATCAGACTGATTACCATTAGCTAATGTTCCACCGGGAGCACCCTCGTCAACAAGAGTCGTACCAGTACTTACACTAAATATTCTAGTACCAACGTTAGGTGCGAAAGAATCTCTACCATCTCCAGCAGGCTCTCCGCATCTAGCATTACCACTGTTACCTCTATCTGCATGTGTTCTCATTTTAAAGGCAGAGTCACAATAATTATTACTTGAGTTTACAAGAGTTACGTTTATACGTGTAGCTGTAGTAACCGTTTGAGTAGCAGATGATCCAAAAATATTTAATGAATATTGTTTTGCGTAAGAAATCTTTTTTAACTCGACAAAAATTTCTTTGCCAAAATTTCCAAGGGGTTCGGTAGTAGTATCCATTTCTGGAATAATGGACCTATTGTTTAGATAAGTAAAGTCGTTTAAAGTTAGTGTTTGTAAATCTTCATCATTTGTGTGCATCAAATAGTTATCTTTTACAGTGACATTACTTGTACTAATAGTTCCACTTGCTGTATCTTCAACTCTAAATGTATTAGCATCAACTATCTGTGTAACTGAATAAACACCATCTGTAGCTCCACCTGAAGTAAAGTCTAATTCAACAGCTCTTCCAGCAGTAAAATCATGGTTACTTAAAGTGACAGTAACTGTATTACCAGACCTAGTATAAGTTGCAGATCTGGATTGAGTAGCAGAACCAACTACTACAGACTTTTCTGCTCCAGTTAAACAATCCCACATTTTAACAATACCAGTACGTGATATTTGTCCTATATATTGTTCGTTTTCGTCACGATAGTAATGAAACCATCTACCGTTTGCTGTAGAGTTATTTGAACCATCAGATAAAGATGCCACAAACTTTCCAGCCGGTCTTTTTAATAATCCTTGTGTAACGTCAGGTAAGGCGTTCACCATATTTTTTACCTGACCGGGAATCTTTGACTCGTCAGGTTGTTGTGAAATGCCAGCCGTTAACGCTGGAATAGTTTGTGTAATGTTTGCCATTATCTAATAAGTGCCTTGTAAGGTTGATAAGATCTGTAGTTACTTTCATGTGGAAATCCAAAGAAAGTATGGTCTCCCTGCTCACAATCGTACTCTAATGCAGTTGCCTTAGTTTGTGCTTCTTCTAATTGAAGTAACTTAACTAAATCACCATTAGCAACTAATTGTGTTGCAGCTCTTACTGATGCTCTAGCAATAATATATCTCTGTATAGCTGGAGGTACATCATTAAAAGCTAGTAAGTATGTTATGTCAAAATAGTGATCTCCACTAAAAACAAATGTATGATTTACATTGTCATATAATTTTCCATCTTTTCTTACTACATCTTTAGTTCTATCAGACAAACCTTCGTGTACGTCGTACCTAAGATAATTAGTAGGAATTATATAGTGACCATTAGCATCAGGAGATATTAATACGTGGTCTTCTTTATTAAAATGCCAGCCTTCGTTTTGTACGTCTTTTGTAACTTCCATTAGAAGTCCATGAATCATTGCAATCTGTGGGTTGGCAAATGTGTTTGCTATTTCTTGTCCTGTGTTAGTCGCGTCTGTAGTTACAGTTCCAAGTGTAGTTACAGGTGACTGACCAATGCTACCCAAGATAGAATTAACTGCGGATAGTTCGGTATCGGTTGCTATTTGAGTAGTCATAAATAAAAAAAGGGGAGCCGAAGCTCCCGTATAAAAAATAAAAATTAAGCGTTAGCTGGGTATGATGTACCGAATGCAGC
>Ga0310343_10000493_pt1 | contig 18877 bp, 15 predicted proteins | sample HC15DNA2025_MG_FD_203519 | JGI IMG/M metagenome (GOLD analysis project Ga0310343, IMG submission 203519) | Marine microbial communities from station ALOHA, North Pacific Subtropical Gyre - HC15-DNA-20-25_MG | ecosystem: Environmental > Aquatic > Marine > Oceanic | place: Pacific Ocean: North... | reverse complement strand
TTTTTACTTACTGGGAGCAACATTGTCCCTAAGACTTCAAAAGCTATTGCTCCAAATAAATAAAAATAACTTATCATGATTAAAATTTAATATTTAAATATTTAGTTTGTAGGAAAAATAATATGAAAATATTTATATTAGACTGTTTATGAGACAATTATTTACAATTTTTATTTTTCATTATTTAATTTTTGGGCAGAATCATAATATCTATGATAGACCTTTTCAGAAAAAACCAAATTTTAATATTGATGTTTTACATTATGAAATTAACCTAAAAATAAATGATCTTCAAAAAACATTTTTTGGTAAAACTTCAATAAAGTTTAAAATTTTAAAATCTGAAATAGATACGGTTCGTTTTGATTCGGAGACTTATAAAGTTTCATTAGTAAATGAGAAAAATTTATCTATTCCGTATATTCAAACTGATTCCTCGCTAATTATTTTGCCATCTAAAACTTTATATAAAGATGAAATTATCGAATATACAATTTATTATCAATCCGATGGTAAAATTGCTAATCCTGCTAATTATAATATGGGAGGTGTTAAAGTTCTTGGTCTTGGATTCTTTGATGAATCGGATTATAATCCAGCATTAGTACAAACCCACTCTTGGCCTGAAGGAGCTAGACATTGGTTCCCCTCAAATGATCATCCAGCTGATAAAGCAACAAGTAAAATTGTTACAACAGTAAGATCGGATTGGAAGGTTTTATCTAATGGTGCTTTAATAGATGTAAAACCTACAGATTCAGGTGATTCATTAACCTACACTTGGCAACTTGATCTTCCAAATTCGACTTATCTATATGTAATGGTTGCAGGGCCATTTGAAGTAATTCAGGACTATTATAAAGATATCCCTATGAGTTATTGGGTTTATCCAAAAGATAAAAAAAATGCACATTTATCTTTTCATCGCACACCTGAAATAATGGAATTTTTTGAAAAGGAATATGGTGTTCCTTACCCATGGCCAAAAATGGATCAAATTACCATACCAGGAATTAATGGCGGAGCAGAGAGTACTACTGCTACAATTCTAGGAGAAACTACAATTCATGATGAAAAAGCAGAGAAAGATTTTCCTAGTCATTGGCTTGTAGCTCATGAAGCAGCTCATCAATGGTTTGGAGATTACATTACAATGAGTAATTGGCATCACGCTTGGTTAAATGAATCATTTGCTACTTATGGTGAATATTTATATAGTACTCATTTGTATGGAATAGATGAAGGTAAAATCAACCTTTGGAAAAAGAAACAAAGCTATTTAAACGAATATAGAAATAGCTACTCCAGACCGATGGTCCATCCATATTGGGAATACCCAAACCAAAATTTTGATAGTCATATATATCCTAGAGGTGCAGCAGTATTACATATGCTTAGAGTAATATTAGGTGATAAAATTTTCAAAGAATTTCAAACTGTATTTTTAAATAAATTTGCTTTTGGAAATCCAGATACTCAAGATTTGATTGATGTTGTAAATCAAGTTTCTAAACAAGACTTATCCTGGTTTTTCCAACAATGGGTTTTAAGTGCTGGTCATCCACAAATTGATATAAATACAAAATTCAAAAATAAAGAGCTGATTGTTGAAATAAAACAAACTCAAGAAGGAAAAAAAACACCTAAGAAATATTATATTCCAGCAAAGATTTCTTTTTTTATGAAAAATGAGATTGTGGAAAAAGAAATAATTATTGATGAAAGAAATTCTATTCACCGATTCCCAATGAAAAAAGAACCAATATTTGTTCGTTTTGATCCAGATGATGATTTGCTAATTGAAGTAACTCAAAAACATTCATATAAAGGATTATTAAATAAATTAAAAAGAGATAACTTAATTGGTAGAATGAGAGCTGCTGAATCTCTTTATCAATATTTAGATAATCCCAAAACAATTAAAATTCTAAAACAAACTACAATGAATGATTCTTCTTGGATTGTTCGCAAAAGTGCTTTTCAAGCTGTAGGATCTAAAATGTCTTCAAAAGAATTCATAAGTGCATATCAAAGTGAAAAACATTCTGAACCTAGAAAAGTAATAATTTCTGAAATGTCAAAATTTTACCCTTCGGAATCACTAAAATTGATTCGTGAAAATTTAGATACTGACAATAGTTATATTGTTCAGGAAGAAATGATTAAAAATCTTGGAAATATTGGTGATGAATCTGATATATTAAGATTAAAATCTTATGAAAAAGAATGGTCACCAAGAAGAATATTAAAAAATGCTACTGTTGAATCTTTGTCTAAACTAAGAGATAAATAATCCAAAAATTATTTACCATTATAATTTTAGTATATATGTTGTAATCAAAGAATAAGTAGTTTGGATTATCAATATAAATAAGGGTATCATGACGGATTTTTTTCTTATTATACTTTCAAATTCAATAGTCATCAATACAAATAAAATACAATAAATTAGATTAAAAATATTAGATTTTATACCGATACTAAAAAACTGTATTAACACTAAGTTTAAAATAAGTCCAATACCAAAAAAACTCATAAATATAGATGAAATATTTTCTAGTTTATTCATTTTCTTCATTCATAATTTATTTTTAGACAGGAATTATGAGTCATGGTTTGATGATTTAAAATCATTCCATTCATTAATAAGTTGAGGACTGACTTTTAAAAGTTTGACTCCTCTTGAAGGTTGCGAAAAAATAAACTCCCCTGGATTAGTGTTTTTTCTAACTTGACTACACATTGAGATTTTTGAACCAGGTGCGATTTCTATGTTTTCAGAAATAGCGGATTTAGTTCCTATAAATGAATAACTCCCGATTTTTACTCCGTTAGTTGTAGATACTGAAGATGTAATTAAACATCCTTCCCCTACCAAATTATTTGCTCCAATTACAGTCAAAGCCATTATAATAGTAAAAGGCCCTATTGTTGTATTATTAAATATAATTGATCCAAAATGGATTATACAACCTTCTCCCACATTAGATGTAGAGTATATTTTTACTGATGGGTGAATAAGGGTTAAAAATTTTTTTTTATCAATCCTTAATTTTGACAAAATTTCTCTTCTTAAAACATGTGTTTTATGTGATCCTATTCCAAAAATGTAGTAATCACAATTTGAAATTTCTTTATAATCATTTAATCTTCCTAATACTGGGACATCAAGGATTGAAGTGCCTATAAGACTTTCATTGTCATCTAATAATCCAATAATATTAATTTTATTTTTTTCTGGTAAAGTAGAATTAATATCTTTTATAAGTTCGCTTAATTCATAGTATGAACTTGCACCAAAAATTATTGTATTTCTCATTTGCTTAAATTAAATAGTTCCATTATCAACATGTATTGTTTGTCCTGTAATTCCAGAAGACTCATCAGAAATAAGAAATTTTACAGTTAAACTCACTTCTCCAGTTGTCAATTCTTTTTGTCTTGAATTTCTTTTAAATATTTTATTCCTCTGTTCATCACTCAGACTATTACTCATATTTGTATCCATAAATCCAGGACATACAATATTAGATCTTATCCCAAATTTTCCCCATTCTCTTGATGTATTTTTACTGAATGCCTCTAAAGATCCTTTTGATGAAGCGTACATAGACAAACCTTTATATCCAGTATGAACACTAATTGAAGAAATATGAATGATACTTCCTTTTGTTTTATGTAAAATCATATCCCTTATTACATACTTTGTCAGCATCATCGGGCTGAAAACATTTACCTTATACATTTCCATTAATTTTTCTGAGTTTAAATTTGTTAAGATATCATCATAAGCAAAGGCCGCGTTATTTATATATCCATGGATTGGTCCTCTTTCCTTAATTTTATTGAAATACAAATCCTTCACACCATCTACATCAGACAAATCATACTTAATATCAACACTACTTCTACTTAATCCAATTACATTGTAACCCGATTCAATTAGTTTAAGCTTTATATTTTCTCCAAGTCCCTTTGAATCTCCTGTCAAAAGTATATTTTTCATATCATGATTTTTTTCTTTCCATTGGAAACATGTTCAAACAAATCAACAATTCGAATAATTTGTGGTATTAATTGTTTTTCAATCGATTGTTTTGCTAATTCGGTTTTGATAATCTTCGATGAAATGCCTTCTCCAATCACATCTGCACATATAATATTTCCTAATAAAGAGTTTGATTTTCCGTAAACATGAACATCCTTTACCCCTTCAATACACATTATCTTTTCTTCAATCTGTGAAGGAGACACCCTAAACCCTCCAGTATTTAAATATCCATTTGAACGTGAAACGAATTTGAATTGTTTCTTATCTACAAACTCAACGGAATCATTTGTATCATACCAATCATCATTAGTTTTTTCAACTTCATTCAATAAACTTTTATGAACTCTTAAGGTTCCATTTTCAATTTTTAATAGAGAGATGTACTTTTCAGGAATAGAAAAATATTCGGTTTTAGAATACAATAAACTACCCGTTTCAGTTGAAGCATAGATATTAATATACTCTGCAGAAGGGAATGTTTTTTTAAATGACCCTATTAAAGTATTCTTCATCTTCTCCCCACCTGTAGTAATTTTAAGAATAGACTTATATTCCTTTTTGAGATTAATTAATAACATACTTAAAAAGGTAGGAGTAAAACTAAGGTTAGTAATTTTATATTTGGAAAAAACTTGATCTGAATTTTTGAAATTAATCCCAAAAAGATAAATAATGGTTTCTTTGTTCATCAAGGATTGAAAAAAAACTTGGGTACTCGCGAAAGATCCATGTGGATATCCCATTCCCCAAATCCTATTACATTCTTCTTTGGACTTTTTTACATATCTAATACAATTTGATACTTTAACTTTTATTAATTTAGGGATTGAGGTTGTACCCGATGTTTGGATGTGGAAATTCAAAATGTGTTTGTTGTCGATCAAATACTGAATAAGTGATTCAATGGAAGTAATAATTTGACCTTGACTTAATTCCTTTAGTAATGTCAAGAAATACTTGTATCCTGACAATTCAACTATTGGATTGTCTTTATTCAAGTCTTCTATAAGTTGATCATAAGAAACTTCAACTCCCTCTTCAATCCAAAATATCATTTTAAAAGTTTAAATATCTCACCAACCGTTGATATTAATGCTTTTTCAAAAATATCTACACCGAATTCAGATTCGATTTGCACGGTTAATACAGCTAAGTCAAAAGAGTCTAAACCCAAATCATCGATTAATGATGTTGAATCATTTATCTCATTGACAGAAAATTCAATGTCTCTTTCAACAAGAAAATTCTTAATTATTTCAATTACTTTTTTTTTATTGTCCATTATCTAGAATTTAATACTATTAAAATTAAATGAAGTATAATTTTATACCCTTTTTTGAAGAAGATGTAAAATTACTGAGGGAGAAACCGAAATGATGAATCCCTTCACCCTCCACAAATTACTCCACCGTAACAGATTTAGCTAGGTTTCTTGGTTGATCAACATCACAACCTCTTAGAACAGCTAAATGATATGCAAGCAATTGAAGTGGAACTGATGCCACAATAGAAAAGGTTCTTGGATGCGATGATGGAACTAAAATAATATGGTCTGATAATTTTTCTAATTCAGGTGTAATCTTATCTGTTAAGGTAATTATTTTTCCTTTTCTTGCTTTTACCTCTTGAATGTTAGACAGAACTTTTTCAAAGGTTTTATCATGAGGAGCAAGAAAAACTACTGGCATTTTTTCGTCAATTAATGCAATTGGCCCATGTTTCATTTCAGCAGCTGGATAACCTTCAGCATGAATATAAGAAATTTCTTTAAGTTTTAAGGCTCCCTCTAATGCAACCGGGAAATTTAGCCCTCTACCTAAATATAAAAAATTATCGGCGTTAACAGTTTCTTTTGCAACACTAAAAATGTGATCATTTTGGGATAAAACATTTTGTACTTGTTCACCAATTTCTGATAATGCTTTAGTTAATCCTTTTGACTCTCCAACAGAAAGGCCAATATTCTTTCTTAAAACTAAGGACAACATGAATAATACAGTAACCTGAGCAGTAAATGCTTTAGTTGATGCTACACCAATTTCGGGACCTGCATGCGTGTAAATACCACAATCAGTCTCCCTAGAAATAGTACTTCCAACGACATTACATATTCCTAAAACCAACGCTCCGTGACTTTTTGCTTTTTTTATAGCTGCTAATGTATCAGCTGTTTCACCAGATTGAGAAATAGCTATTAAAACTGTTCTAGAATCAATAATTGGCTCCCTATATCTAAATTCCGATGCATAGTCAACATGAACAGGAATTCTAGCATATTCTTCAATTACAGTTTTGCCTATTAATCCAGCATGCCATGATGTACCACACGCTGTAATGTAAATTCTACTAGCATTTTGAATTCTTGGCATAAAGTCTGCAATTCCACCTAAATGGGCAGTTCCATTATCTTGCGAAATTCTTCCTCTCATGGTATCAGTAATTGTATGAACCTGATCATGAATTTCTTTTAACATAAAATGAGGAAATCCACCTTTTTCAATTTCTTCTAAGTTGGTTTCTATACGCTCAATTATTTTATTTACTTTTGTATTATCACCAATTCTTCTAACTTCATAATTATCGTTTTTAATTTTTACCAAATCACCATCATCTAAATAAATAACATTTCTTGTAAATGGAATAATTGGTGAAGCATCTGAAGCTAAAAAATTTTCTCCCTCTCCAACTCCCAAAACTAAAGGACTTCCGAGTCTAGCACCAACTAAAACATCAGGTTCATCCGAACAAAGAGCTACTAATCCATAACTTCCAACAACATCTTGAAGAGCAAGTTGAATTGATTCTGAAATGGAAAGAGAACCTTCATTATAAATTTTTCCAATTAATTGAACTAAAACTTCAGTATCAGTATCAGTGTGAAAAGTTACTCCCTCTTTTTCAAGAGCTTGTTTCAACTCAATATAATTTTCTATAATTCCATTATGTATTAAAGAAATTTTTCCAGATTCATCCTGGTGCGGATGTGAATTCTTATGATTAGGAATACCATGTGTTGCCCATCTTGTATGACCTATTCCAATATTTCCTTCCAAAGGAGATTCTTTTAATAATTCCTCAAGTGTTGCAACCTTTCCTTCGCACTTAGTCACATGATTAACCCCATTATTAATTGTTGCAACCCCAGTCGAATCATAACCTCTATATTCTAATCTTTTTAAACCATTAATTAAAATTGGAATAGCATCTTTAGGTCCAATGTAACCAATTATACCGCACATACATACTTACTCCTTAAAATGATTTTCTCAGTTTGTGAATGACAAATTTTCAACCTGAATGTATAATTATAAAATTTAAAAGTTAACAATTTATTCCCATTCAATAGTACTTGGAGGTTTTGAACTTATATCATAAACGACTCTATTAATCCCATTAACAGAATTAACTATTTTACTTGAAACTTCTTCTAAAATTTGATTAGGCATACGATACCAATCCGCTGTCATTCCATCAACACTTACAACAGCTCTTAATGCTATTAAATTACCATATGTTCTTGAATCACCCATTACTCCTACCGTTTTTGTGGGAACAAGAACGGCAAAAGCCTGCCATATTTCATCATAAACTTTATTATCAATCAAAGATTGAATGAAAATATTATCAGCTTCTTGTAACATCAATATTCTCTCATTGGTTATTTCACCTATTATTCTAACTCCCAAACCTGGTCCAGGAAATGGATGTCTACCTATGAATTTTTTTGGAATTGATAATTCACTTCCAACTTTTCTTACCTCATCTTTGAACAAATCTCTTAATGGCTCAATTAATTTAAAATTCATATCTTCTGGAATTCCTCCAACATTATGATGAGATTTAATTACGTCGGCTGTTCCTGATATACCTCCACTTTCAATAACATCTGGATAAAGAGTTCCTTGTGCTAATAAATCTGTTTTTTTACCATTTTTAATTAATGATTCAAAAGAACGAATAAATTGTTCTCCAATTATTTTTCTTTTTTTCTCAGGATTAGTTACTCCTTTTAATTTTTTTAAAAATTGAATTGAAAAATCATGACATTCAATGCTAAAACCTAATGCTATGGATAAATCATTTTTAATAAAGCTCATTTCATTTTTTCTAAGTAAACCATGATCTATAAAAACCGCTCTAAATTGATCACCCACAGCTTCATGAATTAATTTTGCCATAACTGTAGAATCAACACCACCGCTTACTGCGCATAAAATATTTTTACTACCGATATCTTGCCTTAATTTGTCAATAGTTGAATTAATAAATGAAACTGGGGTCCAATTTTTTTCTGATTTACAAATATTAAATAAAAAATTCGATATGATTTCATTACCATACTCAGTATGAATTACTTCTGGATGAAATTGAATTCCATATAAATTAGAATCTTCATTACTTGCTATCGCAATAACATCATTACTAGTTTTTGCGATTTCTAGCCAACCATTGGGTAAAGCCTCAATACTATCCCCATGACTCATCCAAACCTTTGAATTATTTTTAACATTTTCAGTTAAAATAGATTTATCTCTTAATAAAAGTTTCGATAACCCATACTCTCTTTGTTTATCTCCATTAATTCTAGCACCATCATTTTGCAACAATAGTCCAAAACCATAACATATTCCTAAAATAGGAAGACCTAAAGAAAGTAATTCTAAATTTAGTTTTGGTGAATTTTTAGAATAAACACTTGCTGGACCACCAGATAAAATTATACCTGATGGATTTTTTGAAATGATTTTTTTTATATTTACGTTATATGGTAATACTTCAGAGTAAACATTTTTTTCTCTTATTCTTCTAGCTATTAACTGAGTATACTGAGAACCATAATCAATAATTAAAATATTATTATTTTTCAAAATTAAAAAATCCTTCAAAACGACCAGATTCAAAATATTTTTCTGATGTCAATTCAAAACTTATAGGTGTAATTGAAACATACCCATTACGAATAGCTACTTCATCAACATTTGGATCATCTTCCATAGAATCAATGGTTCCATCTACCCAAAAATAAATATTATTTCTAGGGTCTTTTCTTTTATGATATATCTCATTAAAATTACTTTTTCCTTGTTTAGTTAATTTAATACCATTTATTTTTTCATTAACAGTTTTAGGAATATTTACATTCCATACAACGTCATTAGGAAAATCTTCATCTAAAGCATTTTTAATTAATTTCTCTAAAATGACATCCACATTTGTAAAATCCATTTCTTCAGATTTTTGTAGAGAAAAAGCGATTGAAGGTATTCCTATCATTATAGATTCTGATGCTGCAGAAACAGTACCAGAGTATAGTATACTTCTTCCCACATTCAAACCATGATTCACTCCAGATAGAATTAATTTAGGTTTTCTTGGAAGTAGTGAATTAATTGCTAACTTAACACAATCAACAGGAGTACCGTTTATTGAGTATACTAATTTATCTGGAGCATCAATTTTTTCTAGCCGAATAGGATCGTACAAAGTGATTCCATGTGCTTTACCACTTTTCTCAGAATTGGGAGCTACGATAATTGTTTCACCAAAATTAGAAGCAACATCACTAAGAACCTTTATACCCTTTGAGGAATATCCATCATCATTAGTTACCAATATTAATGGTTTTGACATACTTTACTAAATTGTTTTGGATGAAAATTTTATTAATCTAAGTAAAGTTTTTTTCATCTCTTTTCTATGAACAATAGCATCTAAAAATCCTTTTTGAAGTAAAAATTCTGATTTTTGAAATCCATCCGGTAGATCTTCTCCAATAGTTTGTTTTATAACTCTTGGACCAGCAAAACATATTAAAGCTCCTGGTTCAGCCAAAATAAAATCACCTTGCATACCATAACTTGCACTTACTCCTCCAGTTGTAGGGTCAGTTAATAAAGAAATAAATAATCCGCCATTACTTGAAAATCTAGCTATTTTAGCAGAAACTTTAGCTAATTGCATTAGGGAAAATACACCCTCTTGCATTCTTGCACCACCAGATGCAGAAATTAAAATTAATGGAATAGATTTATCTTGTGCATAATCCACAGCTTTCGAAATCTTTTCTCCTACAACAGAGCCCATACTTCCACCAATAAATTTAAAATTCATTACACCTAAAACGACTTTATATTTATTTATTTCACCAATGTAGGTTGATAAAACATCGGGAGATCCTGTTTTTAAAACTGCCTCTTTAATTTGATCTTTATATTTTTTAACAGCTTTAAAATTTAGTGGATCAGATGGTCTGATTTGAGAATTAATTTCTTCATAATTAGTATTATCAAAAATAATCTTAAGATAATCCTCTGGTAGCAACCTAAAATGATATTGACAATGATGACATACCATTAAATTTTTTTTCATTTCATTTCTGAAAAGAATCTCATCACAGTTAGGACATTTATCCCATAATCCATCAGGAATGGATTTCTTTTCAATAGTATTTACATTTTTATTTTTTCGTTTAAACCAGCTCATAATTCAATATCAAATTTGAGTATTTATGATGATTTATCCAATTTTAAATGCGGAAACATAATTTGGTTGTAAATCACCAAAATCATGCATGCAAAACTTTTTATATTCTTGATTAGCAGTTATGACTATGCTCTTTGAAGATGGTTTTATTGGCTTGATGAGCTCAGACTGAATTAATTTTTCACACCCATAGTGAAATATCTTAAAATCTGTATTATTAATAATTAATTTATCCCATGAAGATAAAGTTGGTTTTGATAATTCTTTTATTTGAGAATTTTTTATTTCAAAATTTTGAAAATATACGTTAGTTGCATGTGAGTGTAATAATATTTTTATTTTTGAATTAGTAAAATCTAAATTATTTGCAATTGAATACAATGTAGGAATTGGTACTATAGGTAAGTTATTTGAAAAAGCAAGTGCCTTTGCAAAGCTTAGTCCAATTCTTAATCCAGTAAAAGAACCAGGACCATTTGAAACTGCTACACTATTAAAATCATTCATTTTTAAATTATTATTTTTAAGTATTTTATTAACAAGTATTGGAAGTTTTTCAGCATGATCTCTAAAAAGTATTAGTTCTTCAGTGTCTATTATTTTACCATCACGAATAATACAAACACCACATATATCAGTTGCAGTTTCTATTCCAATAATTTTCAATTAATAAATTCTTTTCTATATATTATTTTTCTTTTATCACTTGTATCAATTTGAAAATAAAACCATTTTGAGTTTTTTGGAATTAAATTTGGGAATAGATCAGCCCATTCAATTACACATATGCCTTTAGCTGAATAATAATATTCAATTCCAAAATCTATAATTTCTTTAGGTGATTTTATTCGATAAAAATCAAAATGAAATAAAGGTGGATTTGATTTATATTCACCTATTAATTTGAATGTTGGGGAATTAACTATTTCATTCACGCCTATACCACTTGCAATACCTTTAGTTAAAACTGTTTTACCAGAACCTAAATTTCCAACTAAAGCTATCACATCGCCAGGAACAAATTCAGAAGACAATTCTTTACCATAAGAAAAAGTTTCATCTTCTGATTGACTTGTAAAAATTTTTTTCATTATTATCTATATGTTAATTTAATCATAGGAATTAATAATTCCTCCATTGATATCCCACCATGCTGAAAAGAATTATTCAATTTTTTAACATAATTATTGAAATCAGTTTTATAAACAAAGTAATTTTGATTTTTAGCGATTATATAATTAGTATTTTTTGTAAAATGTGGCAAACCATAATCTTCAGGTTTTTTTATTGTTAACCCTTCATTTCTTTCACAATTAAGATTATTACCATATTTAAATCTAATACCTGATGATGTTTGTTTATCCCCAGCAATTTTTATAGCTTTTTTAACTTTTACACTACCATGATCAGTAGTAAGAAAAATATTATAACCCATTTCACCTGCTAACTTAATGGTTTTTGGAATCCATGAGTTATCAAACCAAGTTTTTACAATTGACCTGTAAGAATTTTCATCAGATAAAATATCTTTTATTACATTTGAACCATCTCTATGATGAGTTATTAAATCTATAAAATTGACTACTAAAGATATCAAATCAAGGTTATTGTATTCTTTAAGATGAGAATAAAATTTATTTCCTTGATTTGCGAAATTAATTTTAAAATATTTATGATTGATTTTTCTTTGCAATAATCTTTTCAAATTTTTGTTTAATAAATCTTCCTCTGAAACATTCATTGTTGAATTTAATTGAATAATTTTATTCCAATTTTCTTGATCGTTTTTTTGAATTTCGGATAAATTGCTTCCACTAAAAATAGCATTCCTTGAAAAGGGTGTTGCGGATGGTATTAATGAAACATGAAAATCAAAATCGATATCAAAATATTTTTGAAAGGGTTTTATAATAGTTAAAGCTTGATCTAATCTTAAACAATCAATTATTATAAAAAGAATTTTTTTGGAATCATTAATTTCAGGAACAATTTTTTTTTTTATAACATCCATCGACATCAAAGGTCTATTATCATCATTTGATGAAAGCCATTTAGGAAAATTATCTATATAAAAATTATTGAAATTATTATTAGCAATCTCAAATTGATTGTGCAAGGGATTTAATAAATTTTTATCAGAAGTATTATCTAAAAAAAGGTTCCACTGTACTAATTCTTTATAAATATTACACCAATCAAAAATAGTTGATGCATTATTTATCATAAAGTTTAATTCATTAATATTTTTTATGTAAAGGTTAGTATTTTTATTTTCAAATAAATAATCTCCTTCAAGAATTTTTTTGCATGCTGAAAAAATTTGACTTGGATTCACTGGTTTTGTTAAATATCCAGCTGTTCTTTCAGATATTATTTCATCCATCAACCATTCTTCCTCGTTTTTTGTAATTATAATAACAGGTATATGAGGTTTTAAATTCTTTATTTCTTTTAATAAGCTCAACCCATCTATTCCTGGCATCACTTGATCTAAAAGAATTAAATCAAAATTTCTTTTTTTAATTGATTTGAGCGCATCTATACCATTACTACTTGTATACAAACTATAACCTTTTTCTTTTAAATAGAGAACGTGAGGCTTTAATAATTCAATTTCATCATCAATCCATAAAATAGATGCGCGATTATTCTCTAAATTTTTCATTTATTATTTAAAGTCCAAATACCATCCCAATCTTTTTTAGGCGGATTATCAATGAAATATTTACATCTTTCAATATAAATCAGGCTTGGATTTGTTGGTCTTCCTATAAACATATCCTCAAATTTCTGTGAATTCTCAAAATCCTTAAGAGCTAAAGTCCATTTTTTATTCTCATAATTTTTAATTCCTTGATTAAATGAAGATAGCAACTTTTCATTTTTTTCATCTAACTTGTCTTTATTTGAAATTAACTCAAATACACGAACTGGTTTAGATTTTCCCTTAACTTTTACATTGTCTAAAAATCTCCACTCAAAATCATTTGAGACAGCTTTATATGTGTTTTCTGCTACTTGAATGTACACTCCATATTGTTTTGCAGATGCTTCTAATCGAGCGGCAATATTTACAGTATCACCCATCATAGTATAATTCATTCTCATATTTGAACCCATATTTCCAGTTACCATATCACCAGAATTTAAGCCAACTCTATGTCTAATATTTTTAACAATATCAGGCCAGTTATTATCTTGAGACCATTTTTGTCTTAATTCATTTAAATGAAATTCCATATCTAGTGCTGTTTTGCAAGCTAAATATTCATGTTTTTTTACTTGAACTGGTGCACCATAAAAAGCAACAATTGCATCACCGATATATTTATCCAATGTGCCTCTATTTTCTAATAAAATATCAGTCATTTCTGTTAGATACTCATTCATTAAGGAAACCATTTTTTCAGGTTCTAATACTTCAGAAAAAGTAGAAAAGCTTTGAATATCAGAAAAAAAGGCAGTGTGGTAACCCGCTTCACCACCAAGTTTAGGCTCTTGTTTGGCATCATACATTCTATCGATTAATTGTGGAGATACGTAAGTTCCAAATGTGTTTTTTAAAAATCTTTTATCTTTTTGTTCAATTGCAATTCTATATAATACATTACTAGTATATGTTATAAAAACACCTACTATTGATGGTATTATAGGTATAACATAAGAATCATTAATTCCAGGAGTGTTAATTTCACTCCACCTATTAGTTAATATTTTTAATATCCAAAAAAAGTCATTTGTAAATGTTCCAATGGCAATACTATAAAAAATTAAAATTTCTAATAAGATAAATATTCCCGCAAAGAGAGGACTTAATGATGATATAAATATATATGCAATCATTGAAAGAAACGATATCAATAAGACATGTTTGAACCATGAAACAGAGCTCCAATTTATATCTCCTCCAAAAATTTTTACATAGTTTCCATCTAAAATTGTTTGAATAGCATTGGCATGGTATTCAACACCTGGCATTTGCCATTGATGTCTTGCAAATGAAAAAAAAGAAGTTCTCTTAAAATCATGTAAAACCTCAACTGAAACACCAATTAAAACAATTTTGTTATAAAATGGTGATTGAGTAACATCAAATTCAGAACCTATTCCAAGCTCTTGCATTAATTCATTTTTATCAATTGAAGGATCATCTATATCTTTTATCCATTGTGGTATTTCACCTGGAATAAAATTTTCCATCCAATCAGTATCCTCATCTATATCTGTTAAGTCTACATTGGAAACATCAATTATATTTGATAGAGGATATCGATTAAATGTTTTCCATGCTTCATTATCAATGATATTATAGCCCGATGGTGGACCATATATGTTTACTAAAAACCGAGCATCAGAACTAAAAAAAGGAATTTTCAAAGGTCCATATTTTAAATTTGTGTAATTTTCATTAAATCGTGGTAAAGTAGAATCTGGAAAATCTAAATACCTTTGTATAGCCTTTATTCCTAAACTAGGGTACCATACTCCAGGATTTTGATCGAGAGTAAAAAATGTATAATATTGTCTAGAAAAACCATCTCTATCCGATTGTTCATTAACTAAACCATAATCTGGGTTTGAATTTTGTAAAACTTTATTAGGAAGTTGTATATATTGGGGAGGTTGTCTTGTTGCTTCTTGAACTAATTTTGAAGCTAAAATAACTGATGTGCCATTTTTTTTTGCATTTACAATTGAATTAGCAAACAAACTATCTCCATGCTCAGGAACTAAATCTGAAAATCCTCTATCATTTAAATTTTTTCTTATTCCTTTAAGATATTCAGATTGTCTATCAGGAGAATCAAATTGAATATCAAAAACAATTACCTTTGCTCCCGCTTTTGATAAATTATCTACAACTGAACCCCAGACTTCCCTTGGATATGGCCATGTATATGGAACTAATCTATAACTTTCATCATCAACATCAACAATAACGACTTCCAAACTATCTTTGGGAATTTCATTTCTTGCTGCCCATCCTGAAATTGGTCCTCTGGTTTTAAAACCCACATCTAATACTTTTAATTCAAAATATTCAAAAACTCCAGATCGATGCAAAAGAACAACAAAAACAATAGATATTAATGTAATTCCAAGACCAATTAAATGTTTTTTTAATAAATCAATTAATTTTTTCATAATTTTAAACCATTCAAAATAAATAATTAACAGATAACCTTAGTGAATAAGAGTTTAATTCAATTGAAGATTCAGATGATTTTATTTTGGCATCAAAAACTGTTCTAAACAACATGTTTCTAATAAATTTAAATTCAAGTCCAGAATTTAAACCTAAAAAATTAAAATTTGATAATCCTGAACCATTCAAAACAGAAAGACCTCCATTTAATTTCAAATTATTATCGAACATAAAGTAATAACCGTTTAATGCAATTGTTCTTAATAAGTTTTCTGCTGTTTGCATGTTTGAATCAATAAACATTGGAATACTAACTTTATATGATGAAAAATTTAAATTACTGCTGAATTGATCTGAAAACTTAGATGAAATAATTAATGAAAGGGCCTCTGAATCTGTTGCTTTTTGGAGATAATTCTCATTTCTTTCTAATTTTAATTGATCTTCAACATTTATGGAATTATATGATATTAAAATATTAAAATTTTGAAAATTATTATTAACTGGTATTGATACAGATCCAAATCTATTTCTTGATTTAGTATTTTCTCGATTATCTTTTAAAACAATTGAATCAGATTCTGTTGCAGAGGTATAAACTAACGTATCCAATTCTATTTTTTCATTAGTTCTTAATAATGTCTGAAAATTTGTTGTAAACGAGGGCATACCTGGCCCTGGAGCAAAAGAAATATTAGTAGATGTAGATTTTTGTTTGTTGGGATTAATTATAGATCTAAGTATTTTATTATCTCTACTTTTATAATCAAAACCAAATGATAATTTATTATCAAAAAATCTTACTCTATCACTTACTACAAACTCTCGAATATTTTTTGTCAAAAATGGATTTGCTAATGAATTAAATTGTGGACCAACTTGTGAATATTTTATCTCAAATAAATTTCCATAATAAAAAGTTCTGATCTTAAAATTATATGCTGTTGAAGGCATATTCATAAAACTTGCAATTTTAGAGTCTTCAAAACCTTGAATATCTATAGGAACTAAAGGTGTTAAGTAAAGATTTACAATCAAAATATCTTCAATTGATGTTAAGTCAGGAATAATACTAGTAGAAAAACCAGAGGTGCTAACTTTACCATTATCATCGTATGTTCTTCCTATATAATTGTCAAGATTATCATCAAGAGCAGTATCAAAATCTGCTATACTCATAGTTCCATCCCATATATTTCTGTTTAAAAAGCTTATTGCCCATGATGTTTCCATGATTAATTTACTATCATCTAAATTTAGGTTTAAATTAAAACCAGAGACAATATTATCCTTTGGTGATTCACCTTCTAAATTTTTAGATTTTAAATTAAAAGTTCCTTTTCCGCTTAATGTTTTTTCAAAATCATAAAATGAGTAAACACCAGGATCGATACCTGGAATTGAAATATAATCATTCCAATCTGGTACTGTAAAAGATGCAGAACTTAGTTTGTTTTCAATAGAATTAATATCATCAATAGCTTTTTGTCCAAAAAGACTAAATTTAAATTTATTTAATAAATTTATAGTTATTTTAGCTGCTGAATATTTTCTTGCAAATGAATATCCTTTTCTATCGATAAAATAAATTGGCAAACCAGATGAATCAATTTGGATATCATGAATTGAGTGTGAACGATCTTTAACATTATATCCCTGAATTGATCTTTCAATTTCACCTATTACAGTCTGAAGTCTTCCCCATCCTAAATTAATATCAGTTTCAACACCTCTAACTCTTTTACCTTGAATTAAATATGGAGATAATGATGGATTAAAATCTCCAAATTTTATTGTTATAAAATCATTAGATTTAAGAGAAAATGAAATTCTATTTTTAGGCTGTAAAAATGGAGATTCTTGAGAAGAGATTTTAATTGATCCTTTAAATTCTAACCATTCCCATCCTCCATTAAATTCCCCTACTGTTTCACCTATTTGCAAGTTAACATTTTGAACATTATTTAAAGAATTATCATTCCGAATTTTGCCTGAAAATTTAAATTCATCTATTGGATTAACCATCGAGTATGTATTTCCAACAGAAAATGACCAAATTGTAGGCTCCAAATCATAACCATACTTATTTTTAATTTGCACTTCAACTGTATGTAAACCCGGACTTAATATTGGAGCAACATATGTTCCTATATCTGTAGTAATATATGATTGATTTGTTACATCTATGTTATCTAAAAAAATTTTAGTATTGTTTGGGTCAACTCCATTTATATCAAAAAAAGAAATCGCAATTAAAATGTTTTCAGAACTCGATATACTTCCTTCCTCTGGGCTTAAAATTAAGGCATTTGATTTTATCTTTGAACTCGCGTCATTATTAATTGAGGCTATATTTTGTTGAGATTGAGAAACTTGAATTAATTTTGGTGATTCAAATGGATTAATTTCAGGATATGCAACAGATGAGCCATCATCAAGATTGAAAACTATTAAATATTCCAAACCTTTTTTATTAAGAAATTGTGATGAAACAATCGCATTCCATGAAACTAAATCATATTCCATAAATATTTCTTGAAAACCTGACTGACCAACAATTCTGTGATATAAGATAGCATTTTCCACAGTACTTTTTCCATCAAATAATACTTCAATATTTAACGGTTGATTTTCGAATGCAGAAGTTGGTGGTATATGAAGTATTGAATTTCGTTGCTGTGATAAAAGCAAACTAGATATATGCAAACAGATAAAAAATAATTGAACAAAGATTTTTTTCACAACTGAATTTAATAATAATTATAATGGTTTAATTAATTAAACCCTAAGTTAGTTATATTTTATAATTAAAGTTTTCTGTTGCTGGTTTGGACCAATTAAAATTATGCGTAATTCTTGGGGAACATTTATAGCAGAGTCCTCATCTAAAGGAACTTCAGATTGAATAGTTTGTGAAATATTTATTAAACCAGATGATGTTGAAACACCTGTTTGATTTGCGAATAAATCAACAACCTCTCCAGATGCAAGATTTTGAATTTCTACGATACCTTCTTCATTAAAAAAAGTGTCTCCTTGTTCAAAATTTACAACAGACCAGAATGATGTCCCTTTTACAGATGCTACAGAGGTCGGTGATGTTACTTTAAATTCACCCTTTTTTTGTTTGTTTATAATAGATTTAACTGAACCATTGTTGATATTCAAATTTTTATTAAGAGCATTACCATCTTTAA
>Ga0310343_10000492_pt1 | contig 18891 bp, 12 predicted proteins | sample HC15DNA2025_MG_FD_203519 | JGI IMG/M metagenome (GOLD analysis project Ga0310343, IMG submission 203519) | Marine microbial communities from station ALOHA, North Pacific Subtropical Gyre - HC15-DNA-20-25_MG | ecosystem: Environmental > Aquatic > Marine > Oceanic | place: Pacific Ocean: North... | reverse complement strand
TGGGGCGACCACGGTTGGCACCTAGGCGATATGGGCGTTTGGGGAAAGGCGACCAATTACGAAATCGCTACTCGCGTACCCTTGATCCTTTGGTCGCCGGAGATGGGATCGAATAGCCGGGGAGCTAAAACGGAAGCCCTGGTCGAGCTTATAGATATGTATCCGACCCTTTGCGATCTGGCAGGTGTTGAGATCCCCGATCATGTCGAAGGGACCAGTTTCGCTCCTCTCATCAGCGATCCAAACCGCACTTGGAAGCGGGCGGCGTTCAGCCAATATCCTAATCCAGCCCTTCGCGAATGGGCAGCCAATCCCTTGTCTCAGGGAGTGAGAGAGACCTTTTTCGGACCGCTCATCGAAGAAGTGGAACAACGGATAATAGAGCAGCAAGGGGATACTTGGGATAGGAACTTTTTTGAAAACGATTTGATGGGATACGCCATGCGAACGGATCGCTATCGTTTCGTCGTCTGGAAGAACTATAGAAACCTTGAGAGAAAGCCGATTTTCTACGAGTTGTTCGACCACAGTCAGGATCCGTATGAAACGCGAAACATCGCGGGGGATAATCCTGAATTGGTCGAAACCTTGTTGGAGCAGTTCGAAGCGGGTTGGCGGGGTAATCTGCCGCCTGGAAAGGGTTAGAGCTGACTGGCGACTACTTCCCGCCAGAGGGAATGGCTTGAAAAACAGGGGAGGTTTCTAGTATATTGTGTGATCCGCTCGGGGCCCTCTATGAATAGGTTACTACATTTTGCAGTTTTACAGGCTTCGCTAGCTGCAGCGATTTCGTTGATCGCGTTGACTGGGAGTGAAATGCGTGGCGAGGTGGAGCGAATGCGGGACCCGGATAAATTCTGGGTATTTCAAGCGATTGAGCGTCCCAAGACTCCAAAGGTAAGAAACGATTCCTGGAGTAGAAACGAAGTCGACCGTTTCGTGCTTTCGAAGCTAAAAGCCAATCATTTGAAACCATCAGAAGAGGCCAGCAAGGCCGATTTTATTCGCCGGGCCACTTTCGATTTGCTTGGACTGCCACCGACTCCAAAGGAAGTTAAAGCTTTTTTGCAGGACGATTCGGAGGACGCTTACGAAAACTTGGTGGATAGATTGCTCGATAGCCCGAACTATGGGGAGAAGTGGGGTCAGCATTGGTTGGATGTGATCCGCTACTCGGAGTCGGAAGGATTTGAATACGATCGACACCTGCCAGGAGCCTGGCGATTTCGGGACTATGTCATTCGTTCCTTCAATGAAGACAAGCCTTTCGATCAGTTCATAAGAGAGCAGCTGGCGGGAGATGAAATTGAAGATGCTAGCGAGGACGATTACGTCGCAGCCGGTTTCCACCGGTTTGGACCGGTCCGGCGGAATGCGGGCAATCCGGACATTGCGCTGAGCCGCAATGAAGTGCTGACAGAGCGTACGGATATTATTGGCACGGCTCTTATGGGGTTAACCTTGAGCTGTGCCCGTTGCCATGACCACAGGCTCGATCCTCTCTCCCAGGAGGACTACTATTCACTGCAAGCATTCGTATCGGCTACTCAAGAAAAGAATCGTTTTATAGCTCCGCAGGAGACTATAGACGCATGGCAAGCAGAGACGGATCGAATTAAGGAGGAAATCAAGGCTCTGGAGGAAGATAGGCGGAATCTGCCAATCGAAGAGAAGGAGGCAGTTGAAAAAAAGATTAAGGAGCTGAAAAACTCATTCCCTGAGGCGTTGCCTACGATTATTTCCATCGAGAACGACCCTGAAAAACGAACGCCCATCCACGTGCTCAAGCGGGGAATTTGGGAGAGGAAGGGCGATTTGGTGGAAATGCGTCCACCGGAGATACTCAATCGAGCCTTGCCCTTGGTCCTGCCTCAGGAACAGCCGAAGCCGCGGACAGCTTTGGCAGACTGGCTCGTCGATTCTCGAAATCCGCTCACCGCTCGTGTCTTGGTAAATCGCGTTTGGCAATATCATTTTGGTAATGGGATTGTTAATACGCCCAATGATTTTGGCTATTACGGAGACCGTCCAAGCCATCCAAAGCTTCTCGACTATCTGGCGTCAGAGCTTCTCGAAAGCGGTTGGCGACTCAAGCCACTCCATCGAACGATCATGCTGAGCAGTGCCTATCGGCAATCATCGAGCACGCCGATGTCGGAATTGGCCCTAGAGATTGATCCCGAGAACCGATTGCTCTGGAAATTCAATCGTAGGCGTCTTCAGGCGGAGGAAGTACGGGACGCGATTCTGGCTGTATCAGGTATTCTTAATTCGGAAATGTTTGGCGAAAGCGTTATCACTCCCGTTGAAGAAGGCATGGTCCAGCTGCTCTATGACCCAGACCAATGGAAGATTACTGAGGACGAACGTCAGCACTATCGTCGTTCCGTGTACTTGATCGCCAAACGAAATTTGCGTATCCCGTTTATGGAAACTTTCGACCAGCCTACCTTGCAGAACAGTTGTGGTCGTCGAGAGTCCAGCACCCACGCTCCCCAAGCGCTGGAATTGCTCAATGGAGACTTAGCCAATGAGCTTGCTGAAAAGTTCTCAAAGCGACTTCTTGCAGAGGCAAGTGGAGGCCGCCAGAATCAAATCGATCGGGCATGGCAACTGGCTATTGGGCGAAAACCATCCTCTCGCGAGTCCGATTTGGCCAAAGAGTTTCTTCAGGAGCAACCATTGCGGGAGTTCGCATTGGCAATGTTTAACCTCAACGAGTTTCTCTATGTACGGTGACCCGAATCAGCCTCATGCCCGATTGACCAAAACCCGTCGGGAGTTTCTAAGGGATGCATTCTGCGGATTCGGAGGCTTGGCGTTCTCGTCTATGCTTCATGCCGAGTCAGTTCGTGGGGGGGCGATGGCTTCGCGGGCCACTCACTTCGAACCGAAAGCGAAGTCAGTCATTTTCCTTTTCATGTCTGGTGGCCCAAGCCACTTGGAAACCTTCGATCCCAAGCCGTTGTTGAATAAGCTCCATGGACAGAAGCGACCGGAAGAGTTTGGAAAGGCCGAATATCAGTTCTTGGAAAGCGATGCCCTTATTTTAGGAACCAAGCGAACGTTTAAAAAGTATGGGCAGAGTGGTATCGAAGTTTCAGATCTCTTTCCTCATATGGCTACATGCGTTGACGATTTGGCAGTGATTCGATCGTGCTATGGGGACAGCGTAGTCCATTCGGCTGCCATGTATGAGCTTTTTACGGGGAGAGTTACCCCAGGGGCTCCCAGTATGGGCTCTTGGCTAACCTATGGATTGGGATCAGAATCGGACTCACTTCCTGGATACGTTGTAATGACCGATCCTAAGGGGGCCCTCCCAGCAGGCCAGCCGATGTATACCCAAGGGTTTCTGCCAGCCAATTTCCAGCCGACCATGTTCCGGCCCGGAGAGAACCCCGTACTGAATCTAAATCTCCCCAATGGCATTTCGCTGAAGGAGCGGAAGCGCACCTTGGATTTGATCGGCGAGTTGAACCGAGCGAATCTCAATAAAGAGGATCACGAATTTTCGGCGCGCATCGATTCCTACGATTTGGCCTTCAAGATGCAGACCGAAGCTCCTGAGGCATTGGACCTGTCAAAGGAATCGCAGGAGACGTTGGATTTGTACGGTATCGGTGGAAAGCATACAAACGACTATGGACGACGATGTCTCATGGCTCGAAAGTTGGTGGAAAATGGCGTGCGCTTTACCACCGTAGTGTCTGGCGGCGGGACTGGCGATCTTATGTGGGATGCTCACAAGAACATCGAAGAAAACCACGTTCGCATGGCCCAGCATACGGACCAACCAGTTGCCGGGCTGATAAAAGATCTTAAGCGCCGTGGATTGCTTGATAGCACATTAGTGCTTTGGGGAGGCGAGTTCGGAAGATCGCCGGAGGCGGAGGCGGGAATCGGTCGCGACCACCATAATCTTGGATTCACCATGTGGATGGCCGGTGGCGGCATCAAAGGAGGACAGGTCGTAGGAGCCACCGATGAAATTGGGCTCCACGCAATTGAGCGCCCCTACCACTTTAGAGATATTCACAATACCATTCTCCATCAGTTGGGGTTGGATCAGCACAAGCTGACCTATCCGCACATGGGGCGGGACGAACGCTTGACCTTCCTGGAAGGGAAATTGGTTAGAGAGATTATATAGGATGAGAAGTCGCCGGTAGCATAGGCTTCAGATTCCAAACCTATTATCCGCAAAGCGGGTGAAGAGAATAGCGAAAGAAGGGAGAGATGTTGAAAAACCTATTCCTGAGTTCTAAAAGAGCATCATCTTTTAACAACGCTCGTGCCTCGCTTGTTGCCTCTGCGAGGCAAATAATTGTCTCTCGAGCCCCCTCCCGCGACTGCGGGATTCGTCGAGATAATAGGCATGAAGCAATCAGATTGGATTCGACTGGGTCAGTCTATTTGTAGACGTGCTGGCCTACAGTTGATTGTCTCTATCGATCTTCACGCTTTACCGCTTGAAACTAGGGGTAACGCGGCGTCCCGGCGCGTTTATACCGCTCTGGGTCTAATACCCCGAAGCTCGATGCGTATGCTCGACTGCGGGAAGGCGAATGGCCTGAGTCAAAACAGGCGAGATCTCTGTGCTACTTTCTACCCGGCCGCGGTGGCCCGAATCTTGATATCAATAGGATTCCCAACCTTTTGCATGGAAAACCCGGGTCGATAATGGCTGTCGACGGTGATGACCATTGGGTTTTGAGGTTCCCCAGTATGGTTGAGGCTCAATTCCGAAAGGGCCAATCGGGTGGCCTCTTGGCCAACTAAGTCATGGCGATGGTCGACTCCTGAAGCATCCGTAGGTTCGTAAGAAAGATCCAGACTAGCAAATCCAATATCAGAAGGTGCCGAGTATCCAATTTTTTGGAGTGTTTGATAAATTGCCCCAGAACTGATGACGGCCTCCGGCTGATAAGATTCCATCCATTGTCGGATGTTCGGTTCGCTGATGTCACGTCGAGCCAAGATGGGGATGCGTTCGTTTTCATTAAGCTGGCTGGAATAGTAGAAGTAGGAAGAGGCGAACAGCTTGTGACCGGCTCCGCCGCTTTTGTAGGCCATGATGAACCCGATTCTTCGATAGCCAAGAGCAAGGGCTTGTTCAAGGAGCCCATCCATCATCTGCAGATAATTGGGGCAGGCCCGATTTACGTTGGGTTCTATTATACTGTATCCAGATGAAGATGCGCATAAGCCATTGAGATCGAGATCGATCGTGCCGACTCCATTCAGATAGGGGAGCAGTATGACGACGCGTATACCTCGAGAAACGAGAATGTTCTTCAATCGCTTCGAACTGACCTGCATGTCTTTCAGGTAGAAATAGTCGGTCCCATAACCGCTAGCCAGGCACTGCATCTCTATTCCGGAAACAAGTTTTTCGAATCGATGGTATCTTTTCAGAAGATGCTTTTCCAGGTCGGGAATGATTACCGCCAGTTTTGACATTTGCCGATTCGAGCGCTTGGAGCGCATATGTTCCATCAATTCGGAAATGCGCCCATCTTTAACGTAGCCCATACGCTCGGCGATTCGCTCGATCTCGAGACGCCGCTTTTCTGATACCTTCGGGCTATTCCGCAAAGCGAGGGAAACGGCGGAAACCGATACGCCGGCTTCTTGAGCGATTTCCTTCATACTGACGGTGTAGTTGGGGTGGGACATGGGGCTGTTTAGCGATGAAGGCTGAAGGATTAACTATGAGGTATGAAGGATGAATTGCGTATACTGCCAAGATTGATAAAGGGGCTCGTTATAGGTATCGCTGCTAATCAAAAAAGAGTCATTTGGTATTAATTGAGTCAACGGTTAACTGCTTTTACTGTGGCAATATTCGCGTGGAGCTAGACAATATTGGAATAATGAAAACCACAGTGTCGTCGGACATTCGATTATCCTTAAGTATCTTCTGCTTAACGTTTTACATTTTTACGAGTTCTCGAGTCTTTGCCCAGGATTCGCCGAACGTGGTCATCATCTTGGCTGATGACCTAGGGATAGGCGACGTATCTGCATACAACGAAAACGCTGCCTGGCAGACGCCGCATATAGATCGCATCGCTTCTAACGGAATGCTGTTTACTGATGCCCACACCAGCGCGGCGATCTGCACGCCGACCCGTTACGGAATAATGACCGGCCGGTACAATTGGCGCTCGACTCGGAAAAGCGGTGGAGGGGATGGGTACTCGCCACCGCTCATTGAGCAGGAACGCATGACTATAGCTAAACTATTTAAAAAAGGGGGATACAATACTGCTTGGATTGGAAAGTGGCATCTGGGTTGGAACTGGAAGCTAAAAAGTGATAGTAAGATAGAGTATGATGAAAAAATCCGGCCCGATATCGATTTTAGTCAGGCGGTGACGGAGGGGCCGAGATCTCAAGGGTTCGACTACACTTATGGGATAGCGGCATCGCTTTCGTCGCCTCCGTTCGTATATGTCGAAAACAGTCAACCTACTGCGATACCCAGTGAGCTTTCAGTAAACTACGATGAAAAGGCTTTCTGGAGGAAGGGGCCAATTGCGGATAATTTCCGGCATGTAAGAACACTCGAACACTTCACGAATCGATCGGTTGAATACATCAAAGAGCAAGCCGCTGAAGACGAACCCTTCTTTCTTTATTACGCATTAACGGCTCCACACGCTCCCATTATTCCGACATCGGAATTTATCGGCAGCAGTAATTCGACCGCTTATGGTGACTTTGTTTTGCTTGTAGACCATGTGGTGGGCCAAATCACCGAAGCGATTGCTTCTGACGATCGATTAGAGAACACGCTAGTTTTTTTCACCAGCGACAATGGCCAATCGCCTCGGGCTGACTTTGATGATGACGAGCTACCGCTCGCAGGTCACTCGGGCAGCTACATCTATCGAGGCAAAAAATTTGATATTTTTGAGGGAGGGCACCGCGTTCCGTTTATCGCCAGCTGGCCGGGAGAAATCGAGAAAGGCTCCCGCAGCGATGAGGTCATTTGCACGACCGACTTCATGGCGACAATAGCGGATATTGTAGAAGCCGATTTGCCAGATGATGCAGGTGAAGATAGCTACAGCATGCTTCCCGTATTGCTAGGGTATGATTACCAAAGGCCCTTGCGTGAAGCGACTGTGCATCATTCAAGCAATGGCCGATTCGCTATTCGGCAAGGAGACTGGAAGCTGATCTTGTGGCCAGGTTCCGGTGGATGGGCCTATCCAGCCACGGATGAAGATATGGATGGCTTGCCTCTTTTTCAGCTCTATAACCTTACCAAGGATCCCGGTGAGACGACCAATGTTATGTCCAGTTTTCCAGATCGAGTGAACGAACTTAGAAAGCTCATGGAACGGTACATCCTTGAAGGTCGCAGCACGTCAGGTGTTGCCCAATCGAACGACGGACCCCTTACTTGGCCTCAACTGCACTGGATAAATCAAAACAGCTCGGAAAAATGAAATTGGAGCGAAGGAAATTTATCAAAGGAATGGGGCACATTTTGTCTGCCTTTACCCTTTGACTTGTCAATCTGCCAGACTGCTTGACGGAGGGCGTGTACAAGGGTCACAATTATGAATGGATACATCGTTCACGAATAGCGTCGAGGAAGTAGCTCTGGCTCGGAAGGATGATACGGACTGGGCCTCGTATTCGAGAGCGGATCAGATTCGATCGATCGAGTTGGAGGGGTACGTTGTTCTACCGAATTTGCTTGCGGAGGCCCAGCTAGAATCGATTAGGGATGAGTTGAAGGATCTCCCTACTCGAGCGGTGGATTATACTCCCCATCAACGAGGGTACTCGAACGTCCAATGGTCGAATTCACCGTGTTCTATCGAGCTTATCGCCCATAAGCCGATGATCGACTTTTTGACTGATTTGTTTGGTGACGAGATGATATGCACGTCGTGCGCGTACACGGTTTCCGAACCGGGACATCCTGGGATAGCGATTCACACGGATGCCCAACCTTATGGATCAAAGATTTTTGGGCTGCAAGCGAGTTCCCCCGTATTGGTGAGAGTGCTATATTATTTGGACGATCAAACAACCGAGTGTTCGCCATTCAAGGTGATCCCAAGGTCGCACTTGTCTATGCATATCGATGGCAATCCCTATAACCGCTTTCTGAGTCATCCCGGAGAGCGAATGGTCTGCTGCCGGGCCGGTTCGGCGGTTGTGATCAATCAAAACGTTTTTCATGGAAACTACCCCAATCACAGTCAACGATCTCGAAGAATGCTGGCTATCGCCTACCGACCGGCCTGGGCAGGGCCGATTATCGATTTGGATCGAGACTGGGACCCGGAAAGAGTGAAGACCCTACCGAAAGCTATTCAGCCATTCTTTCGCAGCTTGAATACGCGAAATATTGAATACGATGTTTCCAACCGGCCCGATGGAATGCGAAGGGAAGCCGCGGGAATCGCTCCGAGCCGGTGGAGTACGGGATCCGATGAAGTCACTGGACTTTGACGCTTGCGTACACTTCGTGCCGAGAAGCGGAGCCTGAACTGCGGCCAATCATCATGAATCGAATTCGCGGGAAACCCAACGTGTTGCTGATAGTTGCCGACGATATGGGCTATGGCGATTTTGGCGCATTCAATCCGGGATTCGTGGATACGCCTAATTTGGATGCTTTGATCGACCAAAGCGTTTGCTTTCGTCAGCACTATTCGGCTTCGCCCATTTGCTCGCCGGCCCGGGCATCCCTGTTGACGGGCAGGGTTCCTCAACGAACCGGTGCCATCACGCAGCACGATTTGCACGGTTTGGATCGCATTGCCCTGCGGGAAGTGACCATCGCTGATATGTTTCAAAATTCCGGATACAAAACCGGTCTAGTGGGCAAGTGGCACAATGGAGCCCTCGATAGGCGCTTTGAGCCCAACGCCCGAGGTTTTGACGAGTTTGTTGGCTTTTGCGGAGGATGGGCTGATTATTATGACTACACTTTGCAGAGGAATGGAGTCTTCGAAAAATCCGACGATACTTATCTGACGGACCGTCTTACGGATGAAGCAATCGGGTTTGTGGAGAGGCATCAAAGAACCCCCTTTTTTTTGCAACTAGCCTACAATGCTCCGCATGCTCCGCTTCAGGCTCCAGATAAGCTGTTGGATAAGTACAAGAATAAGGGATTCGATAGGATCACGGCGACTACTTATGCCATGATAGAAGTCATGGATACAGGGCTGGGTCGCATCTTGCAATGCCTACAGAATCTCGGATTGGAGGAAGACACCATTGTCATGTTCACGAGCGACAATGGTCCGGCATTTTTCAATCCATCGCGTCAGCTTCTGCCAGGAGAGCCCAATTTCAATGAGCGTTTCAATTGCGGCATGCGAGGAAGCAAAGGCTGGGTATACGAGGGCGGTATCCGCGTACCTATGATTGTACGTTTTCCTGGGCGAGCTCCGGCAGGTCAGTTGAATGATGAGCTTACTCACTTCACTGACTGGTTTCCCACCTTGGTCGGGCTCTGCGGGCTCGAACGTATAGAGGGTCCAGCCTTTGATGGGCATGACCTTTCGCTACTTATTCTTGGCGAAGACTTGCAGATCGAGCCAAGACGTTTTTGGCAATGGAATTTCTACGTTCCCGATATCGGAACTAATGCAGCCATGCGTGATGGCGATTGGAAGCTCGTCCGCCCTATGATTTCCGGTACACGCTATTTTAGTAAAGAGCTTTTTGTCTCTGAAGAAGACGAACGGCGAACCAAAGCATTTACGGATGCGGATACGCGACACAAAAGGGATCCGCAATCGGTTACAGAACTGCTGCCAATCCCTCGGGTAAAGCTTCCAGCATTGGAACCTCCTGAACTATACAATCTAGCTGAGGATCCAGGAGAGAAGTGCGACCGGGCTGCTGAGCATCCGGATCGCGTAAGCAGGATGCTCGGGGAATTAGAAACTTGGTTCGAGGGCGTAGAAGCGGAACGTAGGACTATACCGGGAGCGTATTTTGGTTGAAGGATGAATGATGAGGGTTCAATGGTGAATAGTGAATGGTGAGATGTAGAAACCTGCTTCGAGAGTCATTGTTGGACTTCGCTTCGATGGATCCTTGTCTGCGTCGGGGATAGCATTGAGTCGCGGTCGAATCGACAGGATTTTGGGTATCGCGGCGTAAAGCCGCTTCTACGAGATTTGCGTTAGTGACCGAATTTCTGTTAACCCTCCACATTTCGCGATTAGCAATTAAATCTAAACCTGCCGATCCGCCGGAGTCGGTGCGATCCTCGCCGCGAAGCGGATATAGCTCTCTAGCAACTGTGGGAGAGCGATATTCATAAAACCCAACCCCCACTACTTCGACTGGAAGATATCGCTTTGGGTGACTTCGTGGATCAGGGTACGGAAACCGTAGTCGTCTTGAGAGAGACTAGCGATAATCTCTTCGATTTCCCGTTTGTCAGCGAATTGCACCTCAGCGCCAGTAGCGTAAGTGATGACCTGGTTGACCACGTTGCGGGCAATCTTTTCGGGCCTTTCCAGGGCCAGCTTCTTGAATCCCTTAACGTCTTCGAACGAACGCCCGTCGGGCATATCGTAGCTGGCATCCACGTGCGGCCCGTCTGCCCATTTTTTGCGATCATTGACAGCCCGGTAGTTTTTTCGCCATCCGCCAATCACGTCGTAATTCTCTAAAGCGAATCCAGGCGGATCTATCTTCTGATGGCAGGCCATGCAGGATTCGATATTCCGGTGCTTCTCAAGCTGGTCGCGGATGGAAATAGCCCCTCGGATATCCGGCTCGACTGCAGGAACTTGATCAGGCGGAGGCGCGACATGTTCACCCAAAATACGCTCTAGCAGCCAGACGCCACGAAGGATAGGCGAGGTGGTAGTGCCATTAGCCGTAACTTTGAGCACGCTGGCGTGAGTGAGGATGCCGCCTCGGTGGTCGTCCTCGTCCAAGGCTACTTTCCGCATCCCGGTTTCGGTTCCAAAATCCAAGTCGTAGTGTTTGGCGATCCGCTCGTTGACGATCGTGAAATCGGAATCGATAACATTGGTTACGCTCAGATTCTCATCGACCATGTGCTTCAAGAAGGCTCTCGTTTCATCCAGCATTGAATGAAGTAGAATGTTGTCAAATTCCGGATACAATGTGGCGTCGGGAGAAGTGAAGTTGATATCCTTCAATTCCAGCCAGCTGTCGGTGAAGTTCTTTACGAATGCTTCCGCCTTGGGATCGTTAAGCATTCGTTCGACTTGGGCTTTCAGATATTTGGGTTGGGATAGGCGATTAAATTTCGCTTCCTGGTACAGGATTTGATCTGGCGGAGCGCTCCAGAGGAAATAGCTTAGGCGTGAGGCGAGGCTGTAGTCGTCAAGCTTTCCGTTTTTCTCTTCGAAAAAGATGAATCGATGGGAAGAGAGTATGGCTCGGTAGCCTGCCTTTACTGCCCTCAACAGGGACCCGCTTCGATCCAATTCTTCCATGGCGAAATCGTAGTAGGGCTCGATATCGTAGTCAGTTATGGGGCGCCTGAATGCTCGTTCGGCAAATCTGCCAAGCAGGTCATGTAAGTCTTGCTCGGGACGGCTACTAACGAGTTCGCCTGCTCTGACTTTCAGCTTTGCAAAAAGCTGTTCTCGCAGCTCGGATGTTTCCAACCCTGGATGAATTCGCTCGATCTCCAAGCCTTTCACTGCGATGCCGGTAGCTCCATCCTCGAAAATGGCTAGATCGACAAAGCGCTTGGACGATACCCAAGGAATAGTTTTGTCGATGGGGGCTATGCCTATGATATGGTCTTTGCTAATCCAAGCATCGAACACGAATTCCTGTAGTTCCCGAGTGGCTTCGAATTTACCGACCCAGTAAGTGGCGGGTGCTTTGGCTCGGAGAATGCCAGTATAGATGCGTCCCCAAACATTGCGTCCTTCGGGTGGGTTATAGGCTTTCGCTTGCACTTTGATGCGATACCAGCCCGTAGAGGGTACTTCTGTACCAGCCATGCGGCCATGAAATCCATGAGTCGTAGGAAAGCTGTAAACGTAGCCGTCGTAATAGATCCCTTGGCGTTCGTTGTGTATCCGCTCTTTTCCCGCTCCGAGTTCTCTGGGGCTGTAAACTCGCTTGAACGGCCCATAGGTTAGACGGTCCATCAACTCGGCGTTTTGGACTCTCGTTGTCTCGAGATCGAGCGGAGAATTCAAATCTATCCATTCGCCGTTGGTGTGCCGGTAGGTTTTGTTTGCCGTTGTATGATAGAGCTTTTTGCCTTCCCAATGGAATATAGTACCGAATTGATTGTCGATCACGGTGGGCTGCATCTCCATTGGTAGGGGCTCTCTCGCTACAGGTGGCGGAGAGATGGCCCTGCCAAAAGATTCGTCCAGCATGACGTCGACCACTTCGAGATACTTTTTTAAGACGTGATATGAAAGTTGCTGGCTTTTGGCTATGTTGATAAATCCAAACGTAGCCTGATCTTCGGGCAACAACTCGAGAAGAGGAATATTGACGCCGAGCAATTCGTGAAGCGTATTTTCGTATTCGATACTATTCAGTCGACGAGAGTTAACACGTCCTTCTGCAGCGATGTATTCGCGAGAAACGTCGTGAAGAAGGCTTTCAAATTCCTCGACGAAGTCAGTCCGCTCATCCGCCTTGACGAGCGAGTCCTCGGGCGGGGGCATCTCATGGTCGCGGACGCGATCATAGAGGTAGGCCCAGAGGTCCATGTTGGCGTGACTCTCTGGATCGAACGCCAGGGACTCCAAATCGAGCTCCCCTTTAGTTTCTACATCATTGTGGCACTCGTAGCAATTGAGATTCAGGAACTCGGTAATGGACTTTGGCAGTTCGTAAGCGGTCTCGGCGATGGCATAGTAGGAGAATGTGGATACTAGTGCAATTACGGGGAGTTTTCGACGCATCTGTTCTAGTCTAGATGAAATTAATTAACCGCAAATCACACGGAGAAATTGTAGGTGCGATCGTTGACCGCGTCTACAGGTGATTCATTTGCCATCAGCGAAATATGATTCGTGTTGATTCGTGTGATTAGCGGGCAACAATATCCAAACCCGCTAAGCCATTTCGAGACCAGTCATTGTACCGGTACTAGTGGCGAAGCGATCCTCTTCGAGGCCATGACGGTGGAGAATGCTTAGGAAGAGATTCGGCAGCGGGTAATTGTTTTCTGTGTCGAAAGCCAAGTGCTGGCCGTGCTTGAATCCACCGCCGGCAAGAAGGACTGGCATGTTCCGATTATCGTGGGAACTGCCGTTGCCAAGATTGGAGGTCATGAGCACGCTAGTAGTATCGAGCATAGTGCCATTGGCCTCTTCTGCTCCCTTTAAGTTGCGCAGGAAATCTCCCCAGCGGCGAACGAGTCCTGATTCTACTAGGGTAAGCTGACGAAGCTTATCATCATCGAGCCCGTGGTGACTTAGCGTGTGATAACCTTCATCTACGCCATTAATCGGCACGGCACCACCTTCACCAACGAGGTGAAGCGTGATGAACCGGGTCGAGTCGGTCTGCAGAGCCAGGAACATTACGTCCAACATCAGCTTTTTACGGTCGATGATGGCGTCGCTATTCTCGATATCGACGGGCGGCTCTGCTTTCACCTTTGGCTTGGGACGAGTTGCCCAATCTTGGGCGGCTCCCAAGCGTTTTTCAAAATTGCGAACCGAAGTGAAATATTGATCCATCTTCTCGCGATCGCCCTTGCCCAGCTTGTGCTCGATGCGTTTGGCGTCCGAGGCAACGACATCCATGATGCTTCGGCCCTGTTTGAGTCGCTCCACGTGCTGAGCTTGTTCCTTGGGCGTATCTGGAATGAACAACTGATTGAAAACCCGCGATGGAGAAATCTCGGCAGGTATCATGCTGCCCGAGCCTGTGTAGGATGAACTCGTCGTGCCATTTACATCGAGGACTAAGGAAGGAAATCGCGTGTGATGGCCCTGATGCTTGGCTAAGTGCTGGTCCAGCGAGATGGAATTCTTGAAAGCGGAGCTTCGCGAATAGGGAGCCGCTGTTAGGATACTGCCTTCGGCTTGGTGGCCTCCGCTTACATCAGGGTGAGAAGATCCAGTGACAATTGTCATGTCTCCGAGAAGATCTTTAACCTCTGAGAGGTATAGTGACGGCGTATAGTTTCGACCCGCCTCATTGGGGTTGAGATTTGGTCCATGCAGCCCGAGAGCGAGGGTTACTGCCACGAAACGCCGTGGGGGTTGCTGGGCAACCGAAGAGGCGAAGGCTGGGCTCATGGCCTCGAGCCAAGGAAGGGCCATTGCCGCGCCGGTTCCTTTAAGAAATGTGCGCCGCGAAAGCGACTTCGAGAAATTAAAATTAATATCCTTCTTCATCACCTCGTAACTGTTTCCAAGCAACTATCAGATATGGACCTTAGCCATTCAAGTAAAAGCGGAGTCAACGGTTGATCATTTTGATAGGTTGGTAATCCGAGCATTAGCACGCCATTGAGCGAGCTTTCGGATTCCTAGGAGAGCAGAAAGATTCGGATCTGGGCAATAATGAATTGATTCGGAAAGCTAACCTAGGGACGAAGCGTTGGGTGGAGCAGTTTGCCTGATTCCGAAAGAGTGGCACAGGCATCCCGCCTATTTGGTCTATTTTAGAATTCTCTGCGTGTCTCCTTGCGCGGGCAGGATGCCTGTGCTATCCGGGTGAACGTTCGCAGATTGGTCGTTAAACGACCCGTTTAATTCTAGCGTATAATCTCCAGACTTCCCCATGAGCCACAATCAGCTAGTGTGTTCAATTATTTTATCCGAACCATTCGCCTCTTACTCAAAGATGAACATAAAGAGCTATCTATATTCCCTATTCGCCTTGATATTGAGTCTGTCGACTCAGGGTAGGAAACCCAACATCCTCTTCATTATGGCCGACGATCATACCTGGCAAGCGATTGGCAGCTACGGTAGCCACCTCAAGGAGTTCTGCCCTACCGAGAATATCGACCGATTGGCCAGCGAAGGTATGCTTTTTAAGAATGTTTACTGCACCAATTCGATCTGCACGCCGAGCCGAGCTTCCATTCTTTCTGGACAATACAGTCATAAAAATGGCCTTATGACCCTCGTGGACACCTGGGATCGCGATCACCAGCCCAACATGGCAGTTGAGCTTCAAAAGGCAGGCTATGAGACGGCCATTATCGGCAAGTGGCACCTCCACTCTGAACCAATCGGGTTCGACTATTATAAAGTCCTTCCAGGACAGGGGTTGTACTTCGATCCATTGCTCAAAGAAAAGGGCAAGCCCTGGCAGGACCACAATGATGGTGGCGAACTTTACAAAGGGCATTCCAGTGACGTGATCGGTAATGAAACGCTCAAATGGCTCGGCGAACAGCGTGACAATAAAAAGCCGTTTTTTCTCATGTGCCATTTCAAGGCCCCGCACGGTATTTGGGAAAACGCTCCTCGCTTCAATCATCTCTATGCCAACGAGGAAATTCCCGAACCCCACAGCCTGTTTGAAGATAAGAGCGACCGTTCAGATGGTTCACGCAACTACGGGAGCACGCTCGGGCCTACCAACCCGATTCGTAATCGCGTCGCCCGAATGCAAAACGACTTCTGGCCAGGCGGACCCCTTAATATCACGGGCATGGATAAAAAGCAGCAAACCCGTGCCGCCTACCAGAGATACTTGAAGGACTATCTTCGGTGCGTCGCTGGCGTTGATGAAAACGTAGGACGCGTTCTGGAATACCTTAGGGACAATGGTCTCGAGGATGATACTCTGATCATCTATACAGGTGACCAAGGAATGATGCTTGGCGAGCATGATCATGTGGATAAGCGTTGGGCTTTCGAGGAATCGATGCGCATGCCCTTCATTGCTCGCTTTCCCGAGGAGATTGAAGCTAACAGCATCAATAAAGATATCATCAACAACGTGGATTTCGCTCCCACTCTACTTGACTTTGCTGGTGTCAAAAAGCCCAAGGCCATGCAAGGACGGTCCTTCCGTAAGATTCTCCAAGGCGAAACGCCTCGGTCCTGGCGCCAATCCACGTATTATAGGTATTGGATGCATCGGGCTCACCACGACATCCCCGCTCACTACGCGATTCGTACCCAACGCTACAAACTGATCTTCTACTACGGTCTCGCTCTACATCCAAACATGGACGAGATTTGGGCATACGGTCCCGGCGAAGAGATAAATGAGGAGAATCTACATCAGGTTTCATCGTGGGGCGCGACCAAACCCGAATCTACGCCTGCGCGCCTCGAATTGTTCGATATGGAAAAGGATCCATATGAGCAAAACAATGTATACGACGATCCGGGATACGCGAAGGTTCGCGAATTACTCAAGGCCAAACTTCTAGAGCTAAAGCGAGAAGTGGACGACCGGGATTCTTCTTATCCCGAACTTGTTAACCGCCGTGAGCAAGCATGGGAAAACTAAGGATGCTTCACTGCTCCAATCTTATAAGCTGAACCGTCATCCGTTTCAAATCCATTTGTGTAGTCAAACTAATCAGGTGATCAATTCTAATGCACAATTTTCTTCAGATTAATGAGCGGAAAATCACTGAGGCTAGGTTAGTTGTCGAGACCGTGCTCTCGAAGGATTTCTTTCTGGAATGCGAGCATTCGGAGTCCGGCTTCAGGCAGGCTGAATTTTAGTCCGTGGCCGGCGCCGCGTGCGATGACGAGCTGATTCTCGATTCCGAGATCGTTGAGGAATACGTGATAAAGCAGGTTGCTCTTGTAGTTGGCGTCTGTATCGCCAACGGCGAGCATGATCTCGATTTTGGCATTGGATGGATTGGCGGCGTAGGCCCGAGCGAGATCCCAACTATTGTTCTTAGGATCATCCATGGTGATGAATTTGCCTTCGACGCCATTATTCTGGCTGATTTGAAATTCGCCTTGGTATCCTGCGGCCATCGCTAGAGCGGCACTAAAGAGATGGGAATGTTTTAGAACGTACCGGGTTACTCCTCGTCCGCCTTGTGATGTGCCTTGCAAAAAGCGAGCTTTGCGATTGGCGATAGTTCGGTAGGTCTTGTCGATATACTCGACCAATTCGAGGAATGCCGTCTCGCCATTGTATCCCTTCCAATTGTAGTGGCTGACTTTACCTCCGTTGACGAGTACGACGAAGCTCTGCGGACGAACTCCATTTTGGATGGACTTGTAGAGTAGTGGGAAATGGGAAGCGCCTTTGTATTCAGCTCCCGGTCGCCCACCGTGTAGGTGATAGACTACCGGGTAGCGTTTCTGGCGATTACTTGCACTGTCATATCCATCGGGCGTATACAGGTAGAATCCCACCTGCGCTTGATTAGATTCGGAAAAGAAAGATAGGTGCTCAAGTTTGGGATCTATCTTCCTGTTGGCCGGGAGTTTGTTCTTCCAGTGAAAATCCTGCAAATGCTTGTCATTGTTTCCGGCGTTGGGAATTTCGAATTCGATGCCTGCATGAAGGCTAGTCGCGATGACGATTGAGAGAATAAAAAGAGGTAGGTATTTCATTGTGGCTTGGTGTTTATCGGCAGAGTCCTAAGAATTCGAGGTGCTGGGTCGGTGAGGTTGTCATCACAAGTGCGGAACGATCAAGAACGGAATAATGCTTTCCGGGAGATAGATTTTGGCTAGGGTGCGATAGAATTGAGAATACAAATGCTGAAAGCCAAATTGAGTCTATCACTTGTGTCTTGCCTGTTTTGGGCATGCTCTACGGATAAGCGCCATCGTCTCGATGCAGTATCCCAGGCGACACTATCGATTCCAGATCTATCGCCCGGAGAAGCGGCTGCCGGAAAGCGAGTGCAGGTTACACCCATCGAGTATTCGGGTACGGAAGTGTATCACACTGTTTACCTCCCCGGTGATTGGGAGGCGGATGGTTCGAGCTTGCCCATAATTTTTGAATACACAGGAAACTATTTTCCCAAGTCGGGATCCACGGGAGAAGTTAAGGACGCTGGATTGGGCTACGGTTTGTCAGGTGGAAAATACATATGGGTTTCTTTGCCCTGCATACACGAAAACTTGAGAGAAAACCAAGTTACTTGGTGGGGTAGCGAGACGGCTACGGTGGATTATGCCAAGGTTAATGTTCCGCGGATCATCCAGCAGTACAATGCGAATCCCGATGCGGTATTCCTATGCGGATTTTCACGAGGCGCTATCGGAGTGAATTATCTGGGGCTTCATGACGACGAGGTGGCCAAATTGTGGACGGCATTCATCACCCATGATCACTTTGATGGCATTAGAGAGTGGAAGCAGACGGAGTGGGGAACACCACTCAGCGAATACCGAAAGAAAGCTAATGCTCGACTGAACCGAATCGCTAACCGACCCTACTTAGTTTGCCAGAACGGAGATAAATATGGAACGGAGGCATTCGTCCGCGAGCGGTTAAAATCGATGCAGAATTTCATCTTCATTGATGTGCGGACGAACGAAATTTTTGGCGAGTTTCCCCATCCCTTGGCTAAGTCGGCCCACACGGATATGTGGGCTCTGCTGCCGAGCGGTTATAGAGTCCAAACCTGGCAATGGATGAACGAAGTCGTGGAGACTGCTCAATAAGGTCCTTTCAAACCACAGGTTTTTGTTGAGCTAGTTCGCGCGGAAGGTATCGCTGGCAATCAGCCCAAGTAACAGATCCTGGAACCCATTTCCATGTTCATGATTGGCTTCCACGATGGCCTCGATTTCCTTGCGCTCCGAATAGTTTGGCACCCGTCCTGTCGCGTAGGTCATCAGTTTCTCTGACAAGCATTGTGAAAAGTGATCAATATTGTCTACCAGCCAGGCCTTGAAATCCGTAATATCCTTGATTGGCGTGCCATCGGGAAGTGTACCCGAAGGATCGATACGCGTATCGATCTTGGGCCACTCGTCGCGCCAA
>Ga0310343_10000490_pt1 | contig 18896 bp, 14 predicted proteins | sample HC15DNA2025_MG_FD_203519 | JGI IMG/M metagenome (GOLD analysis project Ga0310343, IMG submission 203519) | Marine microbial communities from station ALOHA, North Pacific Subtropical Gyre - HC15-DNA-20-25_MG | ecosystem: Environmental > Aquatic > Marine > Oceanic | place: Pacific Ocean: North... | reverse complement strand
CCCATTCCTAATGGCGTCAATTGCTAATTCGAGATTATTTTCTTGCGACAATGTATCTGTCTCTTTCAACTAAGTCTTTCTCTAATTTTACATCTTCCCAATCAGTAAATGAACTGAGTAGAGATTCTGCATGTGAAGTATCAACTTCAAGTACTAAAACTAATTCTTTAGAATCAATATTTTTCAAATCATTCAGCAATTTATCAATATAAAGGCGACCATCTTCTCCTCCATCGAGGGCAATGAGTGGTTCATGATCAATAACCTCTTTATTGAGTGTTGAGAGAGTACTTGTAGGAATGTAAGGAAGATTAGCAACAATTAAATCGAAATCTAATGTTTCTACATTGCTTAAAAGATCAGATTGATAGAAATTAACTTCTAGATTATTTATTTCAGCATTTTCTTTTGCCAAAGATAAAGCATCATTAGATATATCTACTGCATGCACCTCAGAATCAGGAAATAGTTTTTTCATCATTAGTGCTATACAACCGGTTCCAGTGCCAACATCTAAGATTTTTTTTGGCATGTCAATGTTGTTTTTGATAATTTCAATCATGTATTCAGTTTCAGGCCTAGGTATCAAACACCGTTGATCAACATTAATTTGAATAGAGTAAAAAGGAACGTACTCTTCAATGTATTGTAAGGGTTCACCATTTAGTCTTCTTGAAAGCAACTCTGTATATGATGACTGGTAATCAAACTGAGAGCCTGTGATTTCTTTAGCTTTTTCACGCAATCTTGCTAATTCGTGTTCAGGAATACTTTGAATTCCCATTATTCATCAAGGTTTGCAAGTCTTGATGCCTCATTGTCAGAAACTAATGCATCGACAAATTCATCTAAATCTCCATCAAGAACTTGATCTAATTTTTTAAGGGTTAAATTAATTCTATGATCTGAAACTCTATTGTCCTTATAATTGTAAGTTCTTATCTTGTCTGATCTCTCTCCAGAACCTACCTGTTCTTTTCTGTCTTTAGCTCTTTCAGCCGCAGCTTTTTCTTGCTCAGCCTTTAAAAGACGTGCTCTTAAAATTCTCATAGCTTTTTCTTTGTTTTGAAGTTGAGATTTTTCATCCTGGCAGGAAACAACTAATCCAGTAGGAATATGAGTGATTCTTACTGCTGAGTCAGTAGTGTTAACACTCTGTCCCCCTGGTCCACTAGATCTATATACGTCAACCTTTAAATCGTTTTGGTCAATATTGATATCTACGTCTTCGGCCTCTGGTAAAACTGCCACGGTTGCTATAGAAGTGTGAACTCTGCCTTGTGATTCTGTTTTAGGTACTCTCTGCACTCGATGTGCACCAGCCTCAAATTTTAATTTTGAATAGACGCCTTTAGATTTGATGGCAAAAATAATCTTGCTGTAACCACCCATATCAGAGTCAGTAATTTCTATAGGTTCTACCTTCCAAGAACTTCTTTCTGCAAATCTTGTATACATTTTATATAAGTCACCAACCCAGATAGCTGCCTCTTCTCCACCTGCTCCAGGTCTTATTTCTACTAATACATCTTTGTCATCAGATGGGTCTTTTGGAAGAAGTGAAATCTTTATTTTTTGAATTAATGGATCGAGCTTTGATTTGTTCTCTGAAATTATTGCCTCGAACTCAGCCGTCATTTCCTCATCAGACTCGGATTGCAAGAGTTCTTCAGCATCAGCAATTTCAAGATTAATGTCTTTCCACTCAACAAATAATTCAACGATTGTAGAAACATCGCTATGCTTTTTTGCCATTTCTGCATAGGCTTTTTGATCTCTAGAAATATCAATTTCTGACAACTGTTTTTCAATTTCAGGTAAAGAAGCTTCTATTGTAATTAGTTTTTCATGTAGTGACTTATCCAATTTCGACCTCACTTGTGTTTGCAAGAATTTCATTAAATCTATCTGTGTTTTCTGAATGTGCGATACAGTTAGCCATTGATAAAATTGCTACTTCAATTTGTTCTTTTGATGGATTTTTCGTTGTTATTTTTTGTGTCCATATTCCAGGAGTAGCAAATATCTTGGCAATAATTGAGTCTGAGTTTTTAAAATTAAATTTAAGTACTTCATAAGAAATCATAGAAACTACCACCACATGTAAAAGTCTCGTAATTGTTGTCATAACAATGTTTAAATTTGGGATAAATGGCAAAGTAAGAAGGCTGATAAAAACAATCAAAAATAAGAACGACGTACCACATCTAACATGTTCTTTAGGATAATTAGTGACATTGTCAAACTCCAGTGACTGCTTGTCTTCATAGGAAGCTATCGTCATATGCTCTGCTCCATGGTATTCAAATAGTTCTTGAGCATCTTTTGTTCTACCGATTAAATAAATATAAATTATTACTATCACTCCTCGAAATAATCCCTCGATTATTCCTGTGCTAATTTGTGCATAATTTATCATTTCAACAAGAAGACGTGGACCTGCGATGAAAAGTAAGAGAACTGCAATTAGCACTGAGTAAGTAACAACCTTTGATAATAAACTTTCCTCTTCATCTTCAAATTTGGAATATATCTTCTCAGATAATGTAATTGCCTTAAACCCAACATACATTGAATCAATTAGTGCGCCAAAACCTCTGATAAATGGAGCTGCCCAAAACTTATTTCTTCTTACGAGAGGAATCCTTGGTTCATAATATCTATGTAGATTTTCATCTTTATCTCTTATACCAAGAGACCACCCTTTTGGACTTTGTATAAGGACACCGCCAATTACAGCTTGGCCACCATAAGAAATATCAATATCAGACATAATAAATTAAGAAAAGCTAAGTTATTCTTCTTCTTGAGAAGATACTTCAGCTTTAGGAGCTTGTCGTGTGCTTGTAGATCCGTAACGTTGTTTAAATCTTTCAACTCTTCCAGTAGAGTCAACAAGTTTTTGCTTACCTGTGAAGAAAGGATGGCTTGCACTAGAGATCTCTAGTTTAACTAGTGGATATTCATTTCCATCTTCCCATTGAATAGTTTCGTTTGTTTTTATAGTTGAACGAGTTAAGAACGCAAAACCTGCGTCTTCATCTTGAAAAACAACTTCTCTATAATCTGGGTGTATGCCTTGTTTCATAGTTCTACTTTACAATAATATCTAATCTACTTTATAAGATTATTTAGCTTTTGCTACGTCTTTTAAGAAAGCGTCATTGCTCTTAGTCTCTTTTAATTTATCAATCAAAAGCTCTGTAGCGGCTCCGCCTTCTAGAGCAACAAGAACTCTTCTAAGTGCCCATAAAGACTCTAATTCTTTAGGGGATACAAGTCTTTGCTCTTCTCTTGTTCCTGAAGGAGTAACATCGATAGCTGGGAAAACTCTTTTATCTGCAAGTTGTCTATCTAGGCGTAACTCCATATTTCCTGTTCCTTTGAACTCTTCAAAGATAACCTCATCCATCTTGGAGCCAGTCTCAACAAGAGCAGTACCAAGAATTGTTAAACTACCGCCGCCTTCGATATTTCTAGCTGCACCAAAGAACTGTTTTGGAGGAGTTAGTGCTGTTGAGTCAACACCACCTGATAAAATTCTACCGCTTGCAGGTGTCGCAAGGTTATGAGCACGAGCAAGACGAGTAATTGAATCTAATAAGATGACAACATCTTTTCCTTCCTCTACAAGTCTTTTGGCTCTTTCAATAGCTAATCTTGAGACTTGTGTATGTTCATCTGGTGGTCTATCAAATGTTGAATATACTACTTCCCCCTCAACAGATCTCTGCATATCTGTGACCTCTTCAGGTCTTTCATCTACAAGTACTACCATCAAATAAACTTCAGGATTGTTTGAAGTAATTGAGTTAGCAATTTCTTTTAAAATTGTTGTCTTACCTGCTTTAGGAGGAGAAACAATTAATCCTCTTTGACCTTTTCCTATCGGTGCGATTAAATCAATTATTCTTGGAAGAATTTTGTCGGGACTTCCATCAATTTCTAGCTTTAATCTCTCATCTGGAAATAATGGTGTCAATTTATTGAAATCTACTCTTCTAGCAAGTAGTTCTGGATCTGCACCATTAACTGTCTTGGGCTCAACAAGTGCAGGATACTTTTCTTTTTGTCTAGGTGCACGGATTGGACCACTAACAAGATCTCCTTTACGCATTCTATATTTCTTAATTACACCGGCAGCAACATAGACATCTTCTTCACTTGGCTTGTATCCATTACATCTTAAAAATCCATATCCCTCAGGCAACGTATCAAGAATACCTTCTCTTATTTCACCTTTCTTGATGTCGCTACTTCCAGAACTGACAACAGCAGGTGCATCGTCGTCTTTGGTTGTGCTTATAACTTCTGGCGTCTCTTCTTCAATTGAATCTAAGATATCATCACTATGTTCAACGAGTAAATCTATTAATTTTGCTTTTTGAAGTCCTTTATGTTCAATCCCTAAACTTTCAGCTATGGACCTTAAGTCTGCAACAGGTTTAGATTGTAATTGTGATCTTGCGGACATTTTTTCTCCTATATATAAATCAAATTTGTTTGAAATGATTTGTGAATTGTATTTGTCTGAAAGACATTCTTATTATATACATATTTTTTTTAAATAAATAAGAATTAATATTTTTTTGTAAAAGCATAAATTACAGCAAAAATACTACTTATTAAATAATAAATAATTCCATAAATAGCAACTTCTGGAATTTCTATTGCAAGAGATATTCCAAGAACTATAGGAAAATTTTGACATAACGCTTCAATTTGTAATGTCTTTGCGTTAATTAAATCTACTTTTGATTTATTTATTATTATACGACTTACGAAGAAGACCATAATAATTGAAAAACATGCAACAAGTAGTCCTTCTTGCAAATACTCTAAAATATAAAATCTCAAATCTACTGGAGTCCAAATGGAGACTAAAACTATTAAAATTTTGAGAAATATATCTAGAGGTTTAAAAATAGTATTTGTTAATTTTTTAAATTTGTTCTTAAACATTATTCCTAGAACAAATGGAGATAGTACAAATGTAACAAGCTGTACGAATGAAGTCGCTATATCAACTCTATAATTATTTGCCTGAGAAGAAATGACTGTTAGCCAGAATACAATTATGACTGGAGAGAGAATTGATGTAGTAGAAGTTAATAGTACGGAAAGTGGCACATTTCCTTTTTTAATATGAGTAAGCAAACCTGAAATATGACCACCAGGAACGATTAACACAATAACTGCAGCAAGTGAAAATATTGTATTACGAAATATTGCATAAGTAGCAAAGCCGATTAAGGGAAGGGCAAGTATTTGAATTGCCACACCATAAGCTAAAGGTGTCTTATTAATAAACAATTTTTTTACTTCATCTAGATTGCTATTCAAACCTAAGAAGAAAAATAATACGGGAATAAACAATGTAACAATATTTAATGGTAATGAATTGCTTACAGCTTCTCCCATATAATAAAGAATAGAATTTTTAATATTAAAGTTCAGTTAAACGAAATTAATATGATTGCTTAGACTTACCAAAAAATTTAATCAAATAACCTAAAAATAAAATTACGAAAATATATCCAAGTAGGATAAATGCAAATGTTAAGGTAAATGAACCCATAGACAATAATTCTTGTTGAAAATTTGCTAACTCACTGTCAGGAGGAATAATGAGAATTCTTATAAATAACCAAATTCCTATTAGGAAAGACATAATGGGAAAAATTTTAAAAAGACCTCTCGAATCTTTCAGTGATTCACTTAGTTCGTTTCCTCCACCAGGCAAAGATTTAAATATAACTCCTTCCAAGCACATTAAATAAGTTAATGCAGCTACAGCAGAGAGCACAGATGAATTTGAGATTAAAGGTATTGAAGTTAAATAGAAGAACCCAAATCCGACAGACATAAGCGAAATAGAAGAATAAAATTTTGGAGATAATTTTGCTTTATTTCTTTTTGAAATTACGTAACTACTTGCAATAAAACCAAAAATAAAGCCAACAGGCATTTGAAAATAGATAAAGGAAAAAGTTGAAAACAATGCAAAGACTATGGCTTGAGGTGCCCAGTTATATGTTACTTTTTGTTTGTATAAACGACTTTCAATTATTCCTTCTACACCTTCATAAAAGAAGGTAGCAGTAAATAAGCCGACAAAAGCTGCTAAAAATATTGCAAGATTTTCAATTTCTAATTTTAATGATGCACTCTCTTCAACATATCCAATTAAAAACGAAGTTGAAATAAGAACAAATAGAATTGAAACAAATTTTCTAAATTTTCCTTTTGATCTTATTTCTTTATCGGTACTAAAAAATTTAAAGCTTTTTGTTGAAATTACTCTATTGAACCATTCCTGCAATAAAAGAACTACATAGAAAAGTACAATTATGATAGTTGTCAAAATTATTGCTATATTATTTTTTTCAATATCAGTAAAGTCAACGTCATCAAAAAGTGGAATTGTTGTAATTAGTGCATTTGTTATTTCAATATTTAAAAAAGATATTTCCTCTTTAACAGGCGGAGGGATTGTTGTAGTAGTTGTGGTGCTTGTTGTTGTGGCAGTTGGTATGGCAGTCGTTGTGGTTGGTGTTTGTAATTTTGCAGCTAGAGTTTCAGTAGTAAAATATTCTTCTTTGACAAAATTAAAACACTCTACAGCATCACAATCCTCATCGGATAGTTTTACTGCTTTTGTTATTTGAACTGTAATCGTTGTAACTATTTCATTTGGATAACAGCAAAGTTCTATACTCCCCTTTTTTGATGGAAGTCGATATGACTCAACACTATTGTTGTGTACAATGTCTAAAAAGATATAATCAAATTCATCATATTTGACAGACCAATTAATCTCAATAATTTCATCTTCAAATCTATCTAAATTTAATTCAATGTTTTCTGAATCTAATGATGCAAAGGTAAATAGAAGAAAATAAATAAGTAACGAAGTTATTTTTTTCATTAAATTAAATCTTGTAATAAAAGAGCTTTTTTAAAAGAATTATTTGCTTCTTTTAAAAACCATTCATCATCAAATTGAGACCATACACCAAAGTTTGGGTTAAACCTCATCCAAAGAAATAATGCTCCATTAAAAGTCTGTATGGTATCTGAAGTTAACTTCAAAGGATCAATATTATTGTTTGTCTCATAATATTTTTTACATAAATCTAATAAGAAATCAAATGGTTCATTTTGAGTCCAATTACCACTGCTAACAATTTCATTAATATTGAAAAATGCTACTCTAATAGCTTCTCCCAACTCAACAATTTGTTTCGATTGGGTATTTATAAATGCTTCAATTTGTTTTTCAATATTTTTTTCAGTTTTAATATACAAAGCAAGTTCTTCTGATGCATTTCTGAAGGCTAATGCAAAGATAGACCCATAAACATCCACCATGTTTTGTGGAAAGTGATTATATGCAGTTGCAACTGATGTCCCGGCCTTTTTTGCAATTAGTGAGACATTTATTTTGTCATTATCAATATCAGGATTCTTAAGAAGATCGATTGCACTTTTGACTAAATTATCATGGGATTGATTAAATATATTTTGCTGTCTTATTGATCGTCCATCGATTTCATTAAAGTCTTTCATAGCTAATTTACAGTTTCGATCTTAATTAAAATTGCTGAAACAATAAGTCTTTGTTTTGCTGAATATTTAGGATGACATGTAGTTAAAGTTAATCTGTCTTCGCCATTGCTGTATAAAACATACTCTCCACCTACAGCTTCAACTACTTCTACCTTGTCAACTTTGTAGTAATATTTATTTGATCCGAATATTAAATTAATATCATCACCTAGAGCTATAAAGTTTAAATCAGCAAATGGTGCTCCATAAGTAGTCCTATGTCCAGCAATTCCTACGTTGCCACCTGTGCCAGGAAGAGCAGTATTTGAGTAGTGACCTGGACCTAATTCTAAACTTTCATCATTAGTTCCAGTCACAACATATTGTTGTAAATTAATTGATGGGATTTCAAGATATCCAAAAACACTCGGCATAAATTTATCGCTTATATTTGGATTTTCAGGTAAAACCATTTCTCTAAAAGTTTCAAAAACTGGAGTATCTTTTAGAAGTCGATCTAGATTAATTAAATTACTTTGATTTGCTATACCAGTTTCATCAAAGGTTGCCTGATTGGAGGTGTATATATCTTCTAAGTACTGCTGTGCATTTTGTTGCTTTATATTTGTTAAATAAATTTCATTAATTGTATAACCACCAAATAAAATACCTGTCAACATTAGTAATCCAGAAAGTGCTAATGAAAGCTTATTTAACGATTTTTTATTTTTGGTTTTTTTTGGATTCGCCTCATGGAGATCATCTGTATCATCGGTTAAATCAAATATATTTACTTGATTTTTTTTATTATCTTTCAAATCCCCTAAAAATCTGACTTCAAATTTACCAGTAGTAATTAATTCCAATATGTTAAATATTTCATCTTTAGAAATTGATTTTCCATCTTGGACGGTATTTTCTGAAATATTTCTAACGGCTAACAATGTATTTAGTAACTCTATATTTAAATTTTCAATAATTTCTTCTTTTGGAATCCTGTTACTTGATTTATTACTATAAGGATTTATTTGGTCAAAATTTACTAATACTTCAACTCTTTGTTTGGTTAATTTTTCAAGTTGTGTTTTTAATTTAAATGTATTTTTATAAATTGGATCAAGTTGAGTTCCTCTATTTAATAGTCTTTTTTTTCTACTTTTTGTGAACAAAAATAATCCAAAAACTAAAGAAAGTCCTCCTGCAATTCCATAAAAATTAAGATTGAATCCAGTATTAGCTAATAATTTTTGATCTTCAAGATAATAATATTGAACAAGATAATCAGCATCTTCAACATAATTATCATCAACGTTAAAATCCCAAGCAACATAGTCATCACCTTCATTATTAGTAAAAGCTACTTCATCCGTATTAATTAATTCGACTTTAACGTTTGATACGACCTCATCACCATTAGTAGATGTGCCTAAAGCTTGAAGCGTATGAATACCAGGATCTAAGTTAGGTGTTGGTAATGTGCCTGATACACTTCCATTTTCATCAGTTTGAAGCAAACCAACAAATGTTGGTTCAGAAAACATATAAACCTCTACGTAAGAATTTGGCTCGAAACCCGATGCTTCAATTGTTATTTGACCGTCTAACTCTCCTTTAATTACGGCAGGCTTATCATCGTTAACACTCTCTTTAATCTCTGTTTCAAAAAGAGTACTGTTTGACTTAACAACAAATTCATTAGATTCTTTCTCTTCTTCATCACAAGCTATTGTGCAAGTTAAAGCAATACTAAGAGAAACATTATCATTTGATATTTGAACTTCAGATACATCTTCCACTTCTACAACTGTATTCTCATCCATCTTATTATTTACTATTACACTTGAATCTCTGATAAGAGCACTTGAAATAGGTCCAAGAGTTGTTGTAGGACTAATCAATGAAACATCATCTGTGATTTTTAACTCGCCAGGTAGAGTAGTTGTAGTTGAAACTAAAGGATCAATCGTTAATGGTCCGAGAAGTGGCTGTGTTGTCGATGGTGAGGCAAGTCTAGGTATCGTTGTAGTTGTATTAACTTCTTTAAAACAATTTGTTTTCTTTTTAAATTTTCCAACACTCTTATTTGAACCTAAAGCGTCACGAATTATTATCCTTGCTTTGTATTTTGCATCTTCTGGGACACTCGAAATGGTCGTAATATATCTTGAAGACCCTGCAGGAATTGTATAGGCGCTCTCTGCAACTCTTCTATTGTCTATAAATACTCTTACAACCAACTGAGCAGCAACATTTGATTTTGTATTATCTAACGATAAACCATAGTCTGCACCACCTTCGTCCTTACAATTTCTCTGGTTAAAGACAACAGGTAAAAATACATTTGGAGGTGGTTCGTAAATTGTAGTAGTAGTAGTTGTAGTAGTTGTAGTAGTTGTAGTTGTAGTAGTAGTTGTTGTAGTAGTAGTTGTACAAGTTGCTGCTGTGCTTCCCGATTGAGTCTCTGTTGACATATTTGTAAAATCATTTGATGTAAATGAATCTGTAATTCTCCAAGTAATAGTTGACCCCTCAGTAACTGATACTGATAATGATACATTTGTAACACTTGAAGCTATTAAAAGGTTTGAGCTTGCTGTTTGAAATGATCCTGAATCAATCCTGTATTCTACTTTATAATACGCAGTCGCTGAATCATCATTTCTTAAACTAAGTGTTGATGTTCGTGAGCCACTTGTGCAACTGCCAAAAGATGATGAAATTGTTGAAGCTGGGTCACAATCAACTTCTGAACTAGCATTTTCTGTCTCAACAACCATATTCGTATAATTGTCATCTGTAAATGAATCTGTAATTCTCCATGTAATAGTGGAACCATCATCAACGCTATGAGTTAATGAGGTATTTGTTGCTCCTCCATTAACTGTGAGATTTGAACTTTCAACAGTCCAACTTCCAGAATCAATCCTGTATTCGACTTTGTAATACACAGTCGATGATTCATCATTTTCAATACTAAGTGTTGATGTTCGTGAGCCACTTGTGCAACTGCTTGTAAATGATGCAGATACTGTTGAAGCTGGATCACAATCTACTGTTGAACTCTGCGATTGAGATTCATATTCTGCTCCATCAAAATCATCAGAGGCTAAACTGTCTTTTATTCTCCACGTGATTGATGAGTTGTGTGCAACACTTTGAGTTATTGAATCATTTGTTACTCCGGCACCGACAGAAAGATTGGAGTTTGCTACCTGAAATGATCCCGAGTTTATTTGGTATTCTACTAAATAGTATGCAGCTGAGCTTTCATTATTTCTAATTTCAATAGTTGATGTCCTAGCACCATTTGTACAACTAGTAGTGAAAGAAGCAGAAATTGTTGAATCAACAGCACAATCAACAACTGCGCTCTGTGTCTGGGTTTCTACAGACATATTTGTAAAATCATTTGATGTAAATGAATCTGTAATTCTCCAAGTAATGCGTGATCCATTTGATACATTTTGTGAAAGAGATGTATTAGTTACTCCAACATTTACTGATAGATTTGAACTTTTAACTACCCAACTACCAGAATCAATTTGGTATTCAACTTTATAGTAAACAGTTGGGCCAGTAAATGTGTGCGCCGTACCACCAGAGGCAACAGCGGTTAAATCGATTGCCGTACCAGCAAAAGCATTTGCACTAGATGTTGCAAGTTTCATTCTGTTGGAAGTACCTGATTTAATTAAGTAGTAAGTAGTTCCATCCGTCAAGTTTCCTTGATTGCCAGAACTGCCTTGTGTATAAGTAACTGCATCACCGGTGACAATTTTTGCATATTCTGTTGAGGAAATAACAATCTCATCAGTTGAAGTCAGGAGAACTGAAGAACTAGTCAAATCAAGATTGCCAGAAGAAAATTCATTATTTGTAATACTGATTCCTACAGATCCCTGTCCACTTGAACATGTAATATTTGGAGGGTTAACAACTGTTGTGGATGGATCACAATCTACTGATCTAGACGTTGCAGATGTATAAGATCCTGAAGAGGGGTCTGAGTCTGCATGTCTATATTGAAATTGTATAGTTGCGCCGTCACTCTGTGCAGGGGTTGTATATGTCTTAGTCTCACCGGCTGCAATAGCTGCACCATCAGCTAAATTAGTCCAGCTTGAACCATTAATAGACCATTGAACATCAAGATATTGAGTATTACCTGCAGCACTTGCTTCAATTGAAATTGTCCCAGTTGCAGCACCAGAACTACAAGAGTTAAGTGATGTCGCTGCAGTAACTGTTAAATCGCAATCTACAGTTCTAGACGTTCCAGATGTATAAGATCCTGATGAGGGGTTAGAGTCTGCTTGTCTATAGCGAAATTGTATAGTTGTACCGTCATTTTGTGAAGTTGTAGTATATGTCTTAGTCTCACCGGCTGCAATAGAAACTCCATCTGCCAAGTTAGTCCAGCTTGAACCATCTGTTGACCAATCTACATCTATGTACTGGGTATTACCTGCAGCACTTGCTTCTAAAGATATAGTTGCAGTATTTGTTCCATTGGAACAGGTATTCAGTGATGTAGTTGCAGTAATTGTAAGATCACAATCTACAGTTTGAGATGTAGCAGCTGTATAAGAACCGGAAGATGGGTTTGAGTCTCCATATCTATATCTAAAGGATATTGTTACACCATCATTTTGAGATGGTGTTGTATAGGTTTTTGTTTCTCCAGCTGTTAGCTCATATCCATCAGCTAAATCAGACCAACTTGATCCTCCATTTATTGAATACTGAACATCTACAAATTGATTATTACCAGCAGCAGTTGCAGCAAGACTAATTGTTGCAGTATTGGTACCGTTTGAACATGTATTTAGTGTGGATGATCCTGTGATTACCAAATCACAATCTACTGTTCTGTTTGTTACATTCGTAGTTGAAAAAGATCCTGAAGAGGGATTCGAGTCACCATATCTATATTGGAAATACACTGTCACTCCATCATTTACCGCCGTAGTGGTGTAGGTATCGGTATCACCAGCAGTTAAATCACCTCCATCTGCCAAGTTCTCCCAGGTTGAACCATCTGTAGACCACTGAACATCTAGATACTGGGTATTTCCGCTAGCGCTAGCTGCAAATTCTATTGAAACAGTTGCTGCACCGTTAGAACAAGAATTGATTGAAGTTGTAATAGTAAACGTAATATCACAATCTATAGTCCTTGCCGTCAAAGATCCCGATCCTGTACCTGTAGTTGTATAAGAACCAGAAGATGGATTAGAATCTCCAATCCTATATTGCCATTCGACAAGAGTTCCATCATTAAATGCAGAACTAGTGTGAGTATTTGTTTCTCCAGCTGTTATTTGTTGGCCATTTAAAGTAGTAACCCATGAACCACCATTTTCACGTCTTTGAAGGTCGTAATATTGTGTGTTGCCACTAGCACTTCCTACAAAAGTGACTGTGGTTGTAGCTGTTCCATTTGAACAAGAATTAACCTCAGTCGATACTGTTACAGTTAAATCACAATCTACCGTTCGTGAAGTTGCTGACGTATAGGAACCCGATGATGGGTTGCCAGAGGTACTAGATCTATATTGCCAGTAAATTGTAGTTCCATCGTTTTGAGAGGGTGTGGTATATGTCTCAGCATTTGCATCTCCTGTAGCAATGGGATTTCCATCTTCAAGAGTTACCCAAGAACCTCCGCTTCCTATTTTGTACTGAACATCTACATAATGAGTCGATCCAGCTGCTGTAATTGTAATTTTAGAAGTTGCAGTACCATTCGAACATGCATTAATTGCAGTTACTACAGTAATGCCAGCACAATCACTTGCGTCTACAGATATCGTTACGCTAGTCGTACCCGACGAGGGCGAACGAAGTCCATATGTGGTACTTTCTGCATACCAATCTAACTGTACTGATGTTCCATTAGCCTGTGCGGGTACAGAGAGCGATGTATTGCTCGAACCCCCATTCACACTCGTTCCGGTTGTAAGATTTGATGTGCTTCCTCCGATTGTATATGTAACAACATAATTGGCTGCAACATCGCTGCCAGAGTTATTTAAAGTTACAGCTACAGTTTTGTCGCTGTCACTACATGAACCTTGAGCAACAGAAAATGCTGGAACAAACTCATTACCACCTGATAAACCAATACCACAACCAGCACCATCGGTATTGCTTGAGCTATTAAAATCATCATTTGTCTCTGTTAATGATCCAGCAGACTCGTCATACAGCCAGAGATCTCCTGTATTGTTTTCTAAAAAATATACATCTCCATTACCAAGTGACATTGCAGCACCTGAGTTTGAACCTATTCCGCTACCAATATTTCCATTTATAACGCTAAGATCTATTGTTATAGCTTCACTGTTATTTCCAATATTTGTGTGAGAAGTTATTTCAGCACCAAGTAAATCATTTGAATTGGAGTCATAACCAACAAAGTCATTTCCAGATGGATGATTGGATACCCACGCAAAGTCTTTTGCTTTATTAGATCCATTTCCTCCATTTGTGATTGTTGGAGTGATTACTTTGTAAGTACCGTCACCATTAATCCGGATTACTTTTTGATTTCCATTAAAGAAGCCTTTTGATGTGAAAATATATTTGTAAGTTGTTCCACCTGAATCAACTTCATAATTAGAAGCGGCGTTGTTATCACCAGTTCCAATATTTATAGATGATATGCGGGTAGTAGTACCCGCTCCAGAAGCGTTGTAATTTAACTTATATAAGTAAACTTGCGATGTATTTGTTCTTTTTAAAATGGCATACATTTCACCATCAGTTGTAATGCTGAGAGAGTTAACTTCTTCTATATTTCCAAGATCCCATGAACTAAAAGTTTCGATAGTTGTAGTACTGAAAGTACCACTATCGTTATTAACTCCACGTGTGATTGTTAAGGTACCACTAGACCAAGTACTTTGATATAAATAGGTTCTTCCATCACTATCAACACAATCGAACTCTCCTGATGCAAATGCAGGTTCTGGATTAATAGTTTCAATAGTGACAAATACCAGAGTAAAAATCATCATGAATGCAACTGAAACATTAAAAACTTTCGTTAAAAATGGACGCACATTAGTAAAACGCAAAAAGCGCATGCTAATAAAAGCAGTGCTAAAAAAGTTTTTTAACATAATTTACAACTACATAATTATTTTAAATTAGAATTATTTCTAAGTAAATAGATTTTTATATAAAACCTTTAATTGCCTCAATGATTTCATTGTTTTCTGTGCTTAAGGTTAAATACTGTTCTTTTTCCTCTATTTTTGACTCAGTAAAACCATTTATAAGGGGTGATATGACATTTCCAAACTTTTCTGGAGACGCTGTAGCAACTGCAACGGTTGGAATAGAGGAGTCATTGTCTAATGCCATTTGCACAGATGTAACTGAGTGTGGATCGAAAATAATAGCAAACTCGTGATGTAATGATGTAATTAGATTTGTAATCATTTCATCTGAAAAAGAAACAGAAGAGAATACGTTTTTTAAACGGTCAACGCTCTTCTCATCTAACTGTGCCTTTGAGTTGGTTTGTAGCTGATCATAAAAACTCTTTGCTTCACTACTGACATCAAAAATTAATCTCTCTAGACTGGAGGGAATCTGGATATCCATACTAGGAGCAACACTTGGTTGAGTCACTAGAGGCTCTAGTACTCCTCCATCAATAAAACGTCTTAATACATCATTTACATTTGTACTACAAAGAATTTCATTTATTGGAAGTCCGTTTGTTCTACCAAACCATGCAGAGTAGGCATTACCAAAGTTTCCAGATGGGATTGCAACATTTATTGGAGCAGTAAATTGCTTTGTAAGCCAGACGTAGTATGAGACCTGCCCCATAACTCTAAGCCAGTTAATAGAGTTAAGAGATATGATCCTTCTACCAAATGGATTTTCTGATAGTAAATCTTTAGCAATTCTTTGGCAGTCATCATATGAGCCCTCTATTGCAATATTCAATACATTGTCTTTAATAACACTTGTCATTTGCTTTCTCTGATACTCACTAACTTTATTTGCTGGATGTAAAACAACAATATCAATATTTTCAGAATTCTTAACTGCCTGTATCGCTGCACTTCCTGTATCACCACTGGTAGCAACAATAACAAGTCCTTTCTCACCCAACTCTTCAAGTCTTCTATTAGCTATTGCTCCGAGAGGTTGAAGTGCATAATCTTTGAACGATTTTGTAGGTCCATGAAAAAGTTCCATAACAACTGTTGATTCATTTAACTCTTTTAAAATTGGTTCTGGTGAATTCTCAAATCCGGGATATATTGCTAGGTCATCTACATATTTTGCTGATGCTTTATCAAGAGAAATAAAAATAGTTTTTACAAAATCTTCATAGCTTAAGTCTTCCTGCGTTAAATAGGCTAATTTTTCTAAAGTTATTGAATCAGGGAGATATAAGCCTTTATCTGGTGCAACTCCTGAGAGAATAACGTCCTGAAAAGAAAGTATATCTTTATGACCTCTTGTTGATTGGTAATGTACCACTTAGCTGTAGACGCGAAGTGTTGAAGTTACTGAGGTGACTGAGTCAAGAGAGGATATTTGCTTAATTGAATTCTGCATATCTTTTTCTGGGGCTTCATGGGTTACAAGCACTAATTCTGCCTGTACGCCGCGTCCTTCTTGAATAACGCTCTCAATACTTACATTATTTTCACTAAATGTTCCAGCTATTGAGGCAAGTACACCTGGTTCATCAGATACTGATAGTCTAATAAACCAACTTGAAGAGACGTCATCAAAATTCTTATTTTCATTTTTTCTACTTCTTAGTGGATACCAGTTTGACTGTTTGCTTGACAGTTGGTGGCAAGCGCTTAATACATCTCCAATAACTGCACTTGCTGTAGGTGCAGCACCTGCACCTGGACCAGAAAATACTAATTGATTTATATTCTCTCCCTCAACTACCACTGCATTAAGTGCACCTCTGATAGCTGCTAATGGATGTTTAGTATCAATGAGTGCAGGATGAACTCTTGCATTAAATCCACCACCTTCATTATCAATGAGAGCAACAAGTTTAATTGTTTTGTTTAACCTGCTGGCCCAATCAAAATCTTCTTTTGTAATTGAGGAGATTCCCTCAGTATGTACATTGTCCTTGTCAGGAGTTGCACCAAAACATATTAGAGAGAGAATCATTGCTTTATACATTGCATCAATTCCCTCAACATCATTTGTTGGGTCTGGTTCTGCATAGCCAAGTTCCTGAGCAGTGCTTAATGCATCCTCGTAAGTACTTCCCTCTTCCATAGAAGTAAGCATGTAATTACTTGTTCCATTAATAATGCCTGTGACTCTGTTAAGATCTTCGCCCCTTAAGCTTTCAATGAGTGGTTTCAAAACAGGAATACCAGCTGCAACTGCAGCTTCGAAATATAGACAGGTATTATTTTCCTGCGCTAGTTGAACTAATTCATTTCCACAATCTGCAATTATGTCTTTGTTAGCAGTGATAACTGCTTTCCCATTAGCTAAAAGTGACTTTATGTATTCTTTTCCAGGCTCAACACCACCTAATACCTCTATTACTAAATCTATTGAATCATCATTTAAAATTTCTTCAAAATTGTCAGTCACTAGATCATTGTTAAAATTTCTATCTTTAGAAACATCAGAAACTAAGACGCTTTTAAGCTCAATGTTGACTATTTCATTATCAAGATTTTCAAGACGCTCAATAACAGCAGAGCCAATATTACCGGCACCTAAAACTGCAATAGTATATGAATTATTTTTCATAATTAGTAAGGATAAATGCTAATTTTTTTGAAACAACAACTTATTTAATGAGTTTTAAGAGATTTTTTCTCTAACTAATTTACTAACAACTGATCCATCAAGACCGTCTGCTTTTGCCATTACAAACCCTATTATTTTACCCATCTGAGACATATCAACATCTCCTATTTCAGCAAGTACTTCATCGATAATTATTACAACCTCTTCTTCGCTTAATTGCTCTGGCAGCCAACCGCTAAGAAAATCAATCTCAAATTGAATTTTTTCAGCCATTTCAAGACCTCTATCACCAAGTGACTGATACTCTTCAACTGCTTTTGTCATCTTTTTAACATATGAGGAGATAACTCCTAGAACTAGTTCGTCAGTTGCCTCTTCACCTTTTTCAGCTTTTTTCTTTGCTACCTCTGTCTGAATTTGTCGAATTGCATCAAGCTTAGGTTTGTCTTTTGCTTTCATTGCTTCTTTTAAAGCAGCGCTTAAATCATCAGTTATTGCCATAATTTACTTTCTGTATATATGCATTGTATCAGGAATATCTGTAATTACTCCAAATACACCTAACTCCATAAAATGTTGAAAATCTTTTTCATCGTTAACTGTCCAGACTACGGTTTTTTCAAGTGGTAAATCAAAATTCCTACTATCCAATAAGGAGCTCTCCACCATGAAAAATAAATGTTCTTCATGTATTGATAGAGATTTTGCTTCAAATAATGCATCTTCTTGATCAAGTATGATTCCATAATGACAAGTAAATAATTCTTTGAAGTCTTGGATAGCTTTCCAATTAAAAGAGGTAATAATATCTTCAGGTGACAAAATAGAGAGCATTTTTTGAAATAATATGTCTATCTGAGTTTTTTCTAAACTATTTGTTTTAATTTCAAAATTAACTTTTCCGTCTATTTGATCTCTTGATGATAAAATCAATTCATCTTTTTGAACATCATTTAACTTATTTAGTATCTCTTCTGTGGAAAGTTCGTTAATAAATTGTCCATTTATATCAGGATCATGAAATAAAATAAGATTATTATCGGCTGTAATTCGAACATCACTTTCAACATAATCACAGTATTCAAATGCTTTATTAAGACCTGTTATTGAATTTTCCCTATAAATACGGGGCAAACCTCTATGTCCAAAAATTTTTCCCAAAATGCCTCCATATAAATTAAAGTTGAGTACTATTAATTGTCAAGCTTGTGAAATATTTCACAAAGTAAGAAAGAATGTGCAAATGTTAAATATTGATTTTGAACAAGAAGACTGGATGCTAGAGGGCGGGTGTGTCTACTCCGATACTGAGCTGTTTTTTCCTGTCGGATCTTCAATGAAAGCAATGAAACAAGCTAATGAAGCAAAAGCTATCTGTATGGAGTGCCCAGTTATTACTGAATGTCTTGAATACGCGATAAGAACCAATCAAGATTCTGGTATTTGGGGTGGTACAACTGAAGATGAGAGAAAATCAATAAGAAGACAGTACCGTAAAACCGGTCTTGTTATCAACGGTTAGAAACTAAGCCCGCTCCCCTTTTATTTTCACCGTCATCTGAGAATTCAATAATCTGAATTAA
>Ga0310343_10000489_pt1 | contig 18905 bp, 35 predicted proteins | sample HC15DNA2025_MG_FD_203519 | JGI IMG/M metagenome (GOLD analysis project Ga0310343, IMG submission 203519) | Marine microbial communities from station ALOHA, North Pacific Subtropical Gyre - HC15-DNA-20-25_MG | ecosystem: Environmental > Aquatic > Marine > Oceanic | place: Pacific Ocean: North... | reverse complement strand
CCATAACAGCGTTGGTAGCTGATACCAGTTACGAAGAGTGGCCCACAGAGATGCCGACCTATGTAACACAACCGTGGGATTGCATGTCTCACGATCACTCAGTTTATGTATTGAATAGAGCCACACCTGCTCCTTGGATAGCCAAGGTAGACGGAGAGTTCTATCCTGCGAAATACTATTTTACTGTGGACTATACAAACAGTGAAGTAGCGGACGATCCTGCCCAACACAAACAGAGTCATGTTCTTGAACTGTTAGATGCAGGAGAGTATACAGGTAACATAGTAGCGTTGCCTAACAATCGGGTTCGTGTCACACACCCTGCGTGGTTTGAGACTGGAGAAGGCGCACCAGACTTCAGACCGAATCAACATACTTTTCATTCTAAACAGAATCACGAATACGTTTGGGACACCCAACGTGTTTTTAACAATCTATACAAAGAGGAGCAAGAAGATGGCTAAGATGAAGAAGAAGATGATGGCTGGCGGCAAAGGAGTTAAAAAGAAGATGATGGCTGGCGGTAAAATGGTTAAGAAGATGATGGCTGGAGGTAAAACCAAAAAGGGTTACGCTATGGGTAAGACAGTTGGTGCAGCAAAGCCTGACTTCTTAGATCTTGATAAAGATGGTGATAAAACAGAACCTATGAAGAACGCTGCTAAATCTCAAGGTAATGCCAAAGGTGGAGCTATCAAGAAAATGGCTGGCGGTAAAATGGTCAAGAAGATGATGGCTAAAGGCAAGATGGTCAAAGGCGGTGCTAAAGGCGGTAAGAAGAAGGCTAAAGCCAAGGTAAGAGGCGCAGGTATAGCACGAAAAGGTGTAAGACCAGCAAAAATGAGGTAAGTCATGGCGTTACGTAGGTATTACAAAAAAGGAGGTAAAATTTGTCCTGCTGGTAAGGCGTGGGCAAAACGCACCTTCGACACATACCCTTCAGCGTATGCCAACCTTGCGGCTTCTAAATACTGTAAAGACCCTAACTACGCAAAGGGTGCAAAAGGTAAAAAGAAAAAGAAGAAGTAATGGGTGAACTTAAGAAGTGGTTAGATCAGAAGTGGGTTCGTATAGGGACAGACGGAAAGATCAAAGGTCCTTGCGGTACATCTAAGGATAAAAAGAATCCTGACAGATGCTTACCTGCCGCAAAGGCTAGGAGTCTGTCCCAGAGCCAACGAGCCACTACAGCCAAGAAAAAGAAGCGAGAAGGCGCAAAAGGGAAAACTGTAGTAAAAAATACCAAACCTGCTACAGTAAAACTACGAACGGGCGGACTTGCAAGGAGAAGAAGACTATGAAAGACATGGATGAACTAGAACAACAGATACGTAAGGAGTATTTTGATAATGATGCCATTCAGAATATTATGAGTCTTCAAGAGTATGGTAGAACCAAAGGAGTGATAATCGCACCTGAGAAGAAAAAAGGTGGACCTATCAAACTAAAAGGCGGGGGGCTTGCTCGACGTAAACGAAGCATTGCACGAGGTTGCGGTGCTATAATGGCAAATAGAAGAAAGAAGACACAGTATATATAGGAGGCAGTATGGAACTTATACAGAATGGTACGTTTGCAACAGGAGAACCTGTGTACCAAATAGCAGAAAAGAATAGCGACGGGACACACACCACTGTTGTGTTTGACCCGATGACAAAAGAAGAAGCTGAAGCAAGACTAAAGTCTATGGGAGGCACGACTGTGGAACCCGTAGAAGAGACAGTATCTGACGACTCTCCTAACTACAAGTCTATGACAAAGCTAGAACTAGAAGCCATGATGCGCGAACATGGTGTAGAGTTGGACAGACGTAAATCAAAAAGTGAATTGTTAAAAGAGGTAGACGCTTATTTTGCTCACGTCTTGCACACACCTAGCGAGGACTAATAATGGCTACATCGGGTACTACAGCATTTAACATGGACTTCACGGAGATCGCTGAAGAAGCGTGGGAACGTGCAGGTCGTGAAATGCGTTCTGGGTATGACCTAAGAACTGCTCGTAGATCCATGAACTTGTTGACTATAGAATGGCAAAACCGAGGGTTAAACCTTTGGACGATAGATAGCGTAACACAAGCTGTAACCGCAGGTACGGCACAATACACACTTAATGCAGATACTATAGACCTACTAGATCAAGTCATACGAACGGGTGACAGTGGTTCTGGGGGTCAGTATGGTGATGGAGGATCTACACAATCTGATCTCACCATAAGTCGTATTGGTGTGACTACCTTCGCGTCTATCCCTAACAAGTTAATACGCGGTAGACCTATTCAAGTGTGGGTTGAAAGACTACGTGATGCACCACGAATAAACCTGTGGCCCGTACCTGATAAGTCCTATAGCTTTGTATACTGGCGATTACGACGTATAGAAGATGCAGGAAATGGTATAGAAACAGCAGATATGAACTTCAGATTTTTACCCTGTCTGGTAGCAGGGTTGGCATATAACATAGCTATGAAGACACCTGAACTATCGGGCAGAGTACAGATGTTAAAAGCGGACTACGACGAACAGTATAATCTCGCTGCTGGTGAAGACAGAGAGAAAGTATCTGAGCGTTTCGTACCACGAGTAGGGAGGATCTAGTGGCATTTGCATCCAGCAGAAAGGCAATAGCTGAATGTGACATTTGCGGGTTTCGTTTTAAACTACGTGAGTTACGAAACATAATTACCAGAGGTAGAGATACAAACATCAAAGCATGTCCACAATGTTTTAGTCCTGACCACCCACAAAACAAACAAGGGTTGTATCCTGTGCGTGATCCCCAGGCGATACGTGATCCACGTCCTGATTTTGCAGGGTACGAACAAAGTAGAAACTATGCGTGGGGTTGGAATCCTGTGGGTGATGGACAGAACAACTATGGACTAAGTAAGAGTAGTAGTTTAAAAATGATTAGTGGTGTAGGATCGGTAACGGTGACAACATGAATTATACAGACTTAAAAACAAACATAGCGGACATATGTGAAACGACGTTTACAGACGCACAGGTAAACATGTTCATACAGCAAGCCGAACAGAAGATATACAATACTGTACAGATACCTGCGTTACGTAAGAATGTATCTGCCACGACCACATCCAGCAATAGATATTTAGCCTTACCTGGAGACTTTTTATACGCATACAGCATGGCCATATACACTACGGCAGGTAACGTATATTCTTTTCTATTATATAAAGACGTTAACTTTATGCGTGAGGCATACCCAAACCCTACCACAACAGGCACACCAAAGCATTATTCGCAGTGGTCAGACGGGTTTTTCATATTAGGACCCACACCTGATGCTGCATATAATGTAGAACTTTATTATGGTCACTATCCAACCTCTATCGTTACAGCCACTAATACTTTCTTGGGTGATGACTTTGATTCAGCCTTGTTGAATGGAGCGTTGATAGAAGCTGTGCGGTTTCAAAAACAAGAGCCAGATGTCATACAAAATTACGAGAAATTATACTTACAATCAATTACATTGCTTAAAAACGCATATGAGGGTAGAAATGTTACAGATAACTACAGATCTGGAACGTATAAGGTAGAGGTTAGTTAATGTTAACAAATGCAATAAAAATGGGAGAAAACTTTAGTGTGGATGTTATAACCACTGACAACAGAGGTTTGACTCCCGAAGAAGTGACAGCGTTATGTTTAGATAAAATAATAGCTGTAAGTGATACAGCACCACCTGCCATAAAAGATCAAGCACAAGCATTTCGTGGTCATTTAGAGCGTGTTATACTAGAGTATATGAAACAAGCTATAAAACATGATAGAGTAACAATATATAATGCAATAAAAGACGCAGGGTACGACAAACTCGCAGAACATATAAGGAGAATATAATGGCTTTTTCAGGCAACGCATTATGTAATTCATTTAAGCAAGAGTTACTAGAAGGAGTACATAACTTCAAAAATAGTGGAGGAGATACTTTTAAGTTTGCCATGTATACAAACTCCCAGGCGGGTAATGATAATCTAGGGGGAAGTAGTAGCACTATGGACGCTACAGTCACAACGTACAGCACGTCAGCGTCAAACGAAATATCTGCCACGGGAGATTACAGTCAGGGTGGGGGTACGTTAACACGAGTTGACCCCTCATTAAAGTCCACATCAACTGCCACAACACAGTTTGGTACTCTAACGTTTACTGGTGTTACTTTGACCGCAAGAGGAGCGTTAATATATAACTCAAGCGATTCTAATAAAGCTGTATGTGTGTTAGATTTTGGGGCAGATAAATCAGCATCAAGTGGCACGTTCCAAATAAACTTTCCAACTAACGATGCGAGCAACGCACTGATAAGGATAGCATAATGGCATTTGCAATCGCAGATAGAGTAAAAGAATCCACCACAACAACAGGAACAGGCACTTTAACTTTGCTTGCCGCAGTTACTAATTTTGAAAGGTTTTCCGCTAACCTATCTGATTCTGATACCACGTATTATGCGATTGTTGATAATACTAACAATGCTTTTGAAGTGGGTGTTGGCACATATTCCTCTAACACGTTAGCACGAGGCACTATCTTTGCCAGTTCAAATAGTAACAATAAGGTAGATCTTGGTGTAGGCACAAAAGAAGTATTTATAACAGTCCCTGCAAGTAAGATTGTCGTGGAAGATGGTAGCAACAATGTATCCATTGGAGGCACAGTAACAGCTACAGCTTTTAGCGGTAGTGGCGCATCTCTTACAGGAGTTGACGTGGTAAACGATACTTCACCACAACTGGGTGGAAACTTAGATGTGAATGGGAACGACATAATATCAGCTTCTGGCAATGCTAATATAGAAGTAGCTCCTCATGGCACTGGAGGTCTTGTTGTAAAAGGCAACAATACAGGATCGGAAAATCAAGGAAAGATAATATTAAATTGTCAGAATAATTCACATGGACAGACTTTAAAGTCTCAACCTCACTCAGCAAGTGCTAGTAACACTTTATTATTACCAAGTGGGGCTAACGACAGTTCTGCCCAAGCATTAGTCGCTGTAGATATTACACAAACACTTACGAACAAAACGCTGACAAGCCCTGTTATAGAAACAGTAACAGGATCAACGATTACATTAGACTCAGCAGGAGACATAACCCTAGATGCAGGTGGAGCTGATGTAACGTTGAAAGACGATGGTACTACATTCGGTAGCTTAACAAATAGCAGTGGTGAGTTGGTAGTTAAGTCTGGATCTACCCCAACAACAGCTATGACGTTTAGCGGAGCTAATGTAACTCTAGCAGGGAACCTTACAGTAAACGGCACAACTACAACTGTGGATACGACAAATACAACTATTAAGGACAGTTTGTTAGAGTTAAACAGCGGAGCAACCTCAAACTCTAACGACTGTGGTATAGTCATAGAAAGAGGTTCTACTGGCGATAATGCCATAATAATGTGGGATGAGAGTTCTGATACATTTGTAGTAGGAACAACAACAGCCACTGGGGCATCTACAGGGAACTTAACCGTTACAGACGGAGCGTTACAGGCAGGATCACTAGATATATCTGGTGATGTGGATGTGGACGGAACGCTTGAAGCTGATGCTATGACACTTAATGATGTAGCTATAACATCAACCGCAACATTATCCACAGGTATAGCAAATGGCAATGTTTTGGTTGCAAATGCAAACGTGGTAGATAATGATTTTCTAAGAGTTGACGGAACAAGCATAGAGGGTAGAAGTGCCTCTGAGCTTGCAACAGACATAGGGGCAGCCACAACAGATGATGCAACAGCTTTGGCAATAGCGTTAGGATAAAGGAGAAAAGATATGGCAGATGACGCAATCGCAACGATACAGGCTACTATACTACCTGATGAAATTGCAAAAACTATATCAGCAACAACGACTGTAACACCTGCTGATGCAAACGATAAATGGTATTACAAACTTACGAGTGTATCTAATTCTAGTACAGACTTGATCGCAGGATATTATACAGACTACACAGCCGTAGATGACGACACAGCACCAACTGCTGTGGCTACTGGTGATAAAGTGAAGTTCTTGTTTATTAAGAATGTTGATACAAATAGTAGAAGTATTTATGTAACATTTGATGCAGGCACAGCGTCTTCATCTCTAGCGCAAGCTGTAACTATAGGACCTAATGAAGCCTTTACAGCTAGACTACCTAATTGCACTGTAGCAGGAATACACGCAATATCGTCAGCATCTACAGCAGAGGTCATAGTGTGTGCATTACTAGATGATGTAGGTTAAGGAGAAACAGATGGCTAATACATTTAAGAACAAAGTGTATGATGGCTCGAACACATCGGCTAACGCTTTGATGAATGTCTACACGGCTCCATCTGCTACAACAACGGTTGTGATTGGTTTGACACTAGCAAACACGACTACAAGTCAGATAACAGCCGATATCAAGTTGAGTGCAGGGCAGACTGTGTTTTTAGCCAAAACCATACCGATACCCTCTGGTTCATCCTTTGAATACATGGGAGGTAATAAGGTTATTATGGAGACAGGTCATACGTTAAGTGTTTCATCAAACACAGCGAATAGCCTTGATACTGTAGCGAGTATAATGGAGATTACATAATGCCATACATAGGAAGTCAAGTTGGTTCTAGTTTTTCATCAAGACCTGCAACGCAGGAGTTCAACGGAGATAACAGCACAACGGTCTTTACGCTAAACCAGACTGTTGCCCAAGAAGATATCGTAGTAAGCGTTGACGGTGTAATACAGGAGAGTGTAGACGCATTTACAGTGCCTAATGGCACAAACCTTACATTTACAGAGGCTCCCTCAACTGGCACAGGTAATATCTTTGTTATTTATCTTGGTGCAACAGATACAAGTATTACGATACCAACGCAGAACAAAGGAAACTTCAAGAATGGTGGTATGTTTAGGGTTAACTCACAGACTGTAGATGTGGATACAACGATTGAAGCAACAGAGAATGCGACAGCGACAGGACCTTTGACAGTATCTTCTGGCATAACCATCACAGTAAACTCAGGGGGCAACTTAGCAATCATATGAGCAACCTTCTAGTACAGAATATAAAGCACACGAATGGCACTACGGCTCAAGAAATATCGACCACAGGAGAGGTAAATAACCCTCAAATGACTGTAGCTATGTTTTCACCAAGTGATAATGCTTCAGTGGGTAGTGGTACAATTACTATGGGTAGTTCATCTCATGTGGCTTGGATTTCTTTGCACGATGATGCTAATTGGTCTTTTAAAAATATTGGTAGTCCTCCAACTTTTGACTCAAATGGAATATTCACCTTCCCTTCAACTGGAGTTTATGAGATTCACCATGTAGTTGGTTGGTATAGCACAAGTGATAATTCATTTGCAGGAACTAGTATTGATATTTCATCAGATAGTGGTGGAGCTTACAATTCTTCTTTTTTCTACTCACAATTAGAAAATTATGGTGGAACTGGATATTCTTCAGCAAATGCTTTTTTAATTACAAATGTAACAGACGCAAGCACATTTAGAGCTAGGTTTCGTCTTGACCATGCCGCTTCTATTGTTGTTAGAAACAAATATTATTCACGAACAACATTTAAAAAAATTGCACCTGCACAATCATAGGATAAACAATGAGTACATTAAGAGTAGACAGCATACGAGGACAGACAGCAGATGGCAATTATAGGTATATTGTGCAAATGCAATCGACTACAATAACAGATACAACTACAATAACAGCAACTTCTGCAACAGCTACAGGTCATATTGTTTCTATAACACCAAAGTTTTCAAACAGTTTAATACTAATAAACCTTACAGGGGGAGAGCAAAGTTATAGTGGTGGTTCATCAGGTGATGCAATGGTAGGAAGATTGCATCTTTATAGACAGTTAACTGGAGGTAGCTACACATCATTGGCTCAAGTACAAGAACAAGCTAATGGAGGTGTCAACTATGGCAATCCTCATTCTGTTGAGTTTGTAGATACAACTCACGCAACAACAAGTGCAATAAATTATCAGATATATGCTCAAGTAAACGCTAATACATACTACTATAATTACACACCATCAAATTTAGTCTTGAAAGCAACGGAGATTGCCCAATGAGTACACTATCAGTAGACACAATTCAGGGTAAAACGACAGCAGGAACAGTGGCTATGCCAGCAGGAACGATAATACAAGTCGTTACAGCAGTAGACGATGACACACAATCTATAACTTCAACATCTTTAGTGGACACAGGTTTAACATTAGATATTACACCTAAATTTCAAAATAGCAAAATGCAGATATTTGCAAATATGTATGAAGTATTTGCTCAAAGTGCTTCTTCTTCTGGAAGGGTGTCTTTGAGGAGAGTCGTGGGAGGAACAGAAACTGAACTAGGCGATCACGACTCAGCAACTATTGGTTACACAAACGCTAATTCTTACCATAATATAGCCATGCAACATCTAGATGAGCCAAACACTACCTCCACTATTACTTATAAAGTTAAAGCTAGTTCTAGTAGTGGTGGTGTTATTCATGTAAATGGTGACAATACACAATCACAACTATGTGTGATGGAGATACAAGTATAAGGAGAAAACAATGACAACAATATCACAAGCATTAACAAGTTTAGGAATTAAAGAGTGGGTTCTTAGAGGAGAACCTACAAATGAAGAAGAGTTCAACCAGATGTTTCGTAAGGTTACTGGAGCAGATGCAAATGGTTCAGCTATCGAAAGTGCAGACCCAAAGGACTGGGGTGTAACATATGCACAGGTAGCAGGTGAAAAGACACTACTGCAAAGCCGTGAGCCAATGCGATTGCTTCGTGTAGAACGAGACAGACTACTGGCAGAAACAGATTGGACTGCGTTAGGTGACGTAACCATGTCGAGTGCCATGAAAACCTATAGACAAGCCTTGAGAGACTTACCTGCAAACTCTGATCCAAAGTTAGCAAGTGATGGTACATTAGACATGAGTAGTGTAACCTTTCCAACTAAACTAAGCTAGGAGTAAGAAGTGGCGTTAACTACACTAGGTTATGGAGCTATGCAAGTTGGGACTGTCATACAGACAGTCATTCATGCTTTTACTGATACAACGACAAACTCAACGGATTCTGATGCTGACTTAACTGGTTCATCATTTTCATTCACCCCAAAACTTGCATCAAGTCTGTTATTGATTTCAATTAATGTTTCAATAAGAATGGCAAGAAACTCTAATACGGGACAAGGTTGTACAATAAATGTTGTTCATGACGGTACAGCTATTCAAGAAACCCCTCAAGATTATGAGTTCTATTGCTATGAAGCAGGTGGTTCAGCAATTATTTTTAAAGAAAGGCTTAACAAAGAAGTTTCTGTGTCTGCTTCAAGTACAAGTGCAAGAACTATTAAGCTTCAAGGTAGACCTTTTGCAACAGGAGATAGTGGTACATTAATAGTAAATAATGCTAGTATGACAAGCACTATAAAAGTACAGGAGATAGCACAGTAATGCCATACATAGGAAAAGCACCAAATCAAGGCGTTAGAACACGCTTCATATACCAAGCCACAGCAAGTCAAACCTCGTTTAGTGGTTCCGATGCCAATGCAAACGTATTGAGCTACAGCGATGGTGAGTATGTAGATGTCTATCAAAATGGTGTTTTACTTAAACCTGCAACAGACTACACATCTACTTCTGGTACAACGGTGGTGCTAGTAACAGGAGCATCTCTTAATGATGTGGTAGAGATTATAGTGTATGACGCTTTCAGCATAGCCAACAGCTACACCAAAGCAGAATCAGATACACGCTATCCTTTTCTTGGAAACGACAGTATAATACGAACCAACGGCAACAGTATCACAGCAGATATAACAATACCCAGTGGTACAAACGGATTGTCAGCAGGACCTATAACAGTTACAAATGCTACAATTACAGTTAACGGAGTGTATACAATAGTATGACTAGTAGATTATTAGTAGATAAGATTGAGGGGAAGACTACGGCAAGCACTGTACAGATGCCAGAAGGTAGTGTTATACAATATAAATTTCAAACAAGTGCAACAGAGGTGTCTAATGGTGCGAATAGTTTTGTAGCAACTTCCGTTGCTATTTCTCTTACCCCAAAATTTGCAAATAGTATTATACAAATACATTGGGATGGTCATCTCGCAAAAGGAGCGAGTGCAGGGGGTGGTTTTGGTTGGCAAATATTTAAAGATAGCACTGCCTTACATGATGTTGGTCAGGATTCAACTGATAAACCTTGGGAAATGTATAAAGATGAAACACGAATTATTAGTAGATTTTCAAGAACCATATCTCATGTAGCAGGAGATACAAATGCAAGAACATATACTTGTAAATTTAGAGGTTATTATAATATGACAGTTGTTGCAAATAGTAGCTCTGGCTCTGGTAGCACGGAAGAAATAATGACAGTAATGGAGATAGCACAGTAATGGCAAGTGAACTTCATGTAGATGCAATAAAACATTCTGGTGGCACAAGTGCCTTGACGATAGATAGTAGTGGTAATCTTACTACAAATGCTAAGTTGCTTAGTACAGGTCATGTCATTCAAGTTTTACAATCACAAAAGACAGATACATTCACAACCACTTCTGTTATTAATAGTGGTGGATTTGTAGATTTAACTGGTCTTTCTGTAAACATAACTCCTGCGTCTTCTAGTAGTAAGTTTCTTATAAGTGCAAAAATAAGTGGAATGATTTGGACACAAGGACATACATACTTTCGATTGGTGAGAGATTCTACAGTTATTGGGGTAGGAGATAGTGCAAGTTCTAGAGCTACTGTTGCATCATCTTCACAACAAGAATCAAACTGGGGGGTAACAGACCATGTAACTTCATGCTTAGATAGTCCAAGCACTTCTTCTCAAATTACTTATAAAGTTCAATGTGGCACTGAATATGGAACACTCTATGTTAATCGTTCTAATAGGGATACGGATGCTTGGTATGATGTAAGAACATCATCAGAAATTACAGTTATGGAGATTGCAGGCTAATGGCATCAATACTTAAAGTAAATACCATACAAGACGCAACGAACTCTACAACGGCTATTTCTGTGGATAGTAGTGGAAGGGTTACATTGCCACAACAAGTAGCATTTACAGCATCTATAACAAACGCATCAGGTAGTTCTGGTCATCAAGGTCCTTTAGTATTCGATTTAGTTAGTATAAACAAAGGCTCACATTACGACAACTCAAATGGAAGATTTACAGCACCAGTAGCAGGTATATATTTTTTTAGTTTTCATGGCTTTGTTTGTGGCAATTCTTCAGCAGCTAAACTAGGTAGTGGTAGCACTTTTGGAGCAAGGTTTCAAGTTGATGGAGGTAATTTTACTGGTATGCAACGAATATATCATATTATAGATGCTAGTAATTATGCCCATGTAAGTTTCTCGCAAATAATTGAATTATCAGCAAGTCAATATGTTACAGTTAATGTGACAGATAGTTATATTTATGGAGTAGCAGGTGCTACGGATATCTATAATGGATTTGGTGGACACTTAATAGGATAACACCATGAGCAAAGCAGCAGAGTTAGCAAAATTTATAGGCAGTGGAGAAGTAGCAAGAACCTCACATCCTGCATTTATGGCTAGGATTACAAGCACTCAAAGTAATATTCCAATAAATGCAACCACAACAGTGACGTTTGACAACGAGATATTTGATCAAGGTAGTGATTTTGCCAGTAATACTTTTACTGCTCCAATTACAGGTAAATATCAATTTGACGTACACGCTTATGTTCAAAACATGGATACTGCTTCTAATTATGTTCAATGCACTCTTAATACATCTAACAGAAATTATTACGATATAATAGAACCAGTGTTAAATAACGATGTAGATTATTATGTGTTTCAAATACACGTTTTAGCTGATATGGATGCAGGTGACACGGCTCATGTTGAATTTGAACTAGATAACTCAGGCTCTGCACAAATGGACGTACAAACAAATAGCCATTTTTCTGGCTATCTAGTAGCCTAATGCTTGGCTTTAATGCCATATCAGAAGTAGCAATAGCTGACCAGCCAGGAGTTACGTTATTTTTATCAGGGGTAAGTGGAACCACAGCTATAAATGCGGTAGGAGTCGAATCGACAGGTGCTGTTAGTGTAACAGGTGTGGCAGCAACATCAGCTTTTGGCAGTCTGTCTAGCGTAACAGGATCAGCAGTTCTAAGTGTGACTGGAAATTCTGCTACACTTTCTCTAGGAGATGTACTAATATGGGGAGAAATTATTACTGGCGTAACAACTGAGTATACAAATATAACCACAGGAGCGTCACAGACGTGGACAGAAATATCAACAGGAGCTTCACAAACGTGGACAGAAATATAGAGGTGAAACATGGTATCTACGTATACAACTAATGGTGGTATTGAGAAGATTGGTTCAGGTGAGCAGTCTGGTACATGGGGCGATACTACAAACACAAACTTCGATATTATAGATAAACTAACTAATGGCGTTATAGATATAACACTTTCAGGCACTACGCACACACTCACAACCAGCGATGGCTCAGTTTCTGATGGCATGTCAAAAGTCTTGGTTCTAGGGGGATCACCTTCAGGCACAAACACTATAACAATATCACCAAATGATGCTCAAAAATTATACTTTGTTAAGAACGGTACAAGTCAAATAGCCACTTTTACTCAGGGGTCAGGGGCAAATGTTAATGTAGCCGCAGGTGGAGGCGCGATTATTTTCGCTGACGGGGCAGGATCAGGAGCTGCCGTAACAGACTTAACCGCGTTGTTTCCTAATGTAAATACAGGTGGGGCAGGAGTTTTTACTACTGTAACAGCGAATGGCGGCTTGAAAGCAGATGACATAACGATTGATGGTACGGAGATAGACTTGAGTTCTGGCGATCTTACAGTGGATGTGGCAGGTGATATTGACTTAGACGCAGGTGGGGGAGATTTTAAATTTTCTGTCGGTGGCACAGAGATACTAAGAGTTACTAACTCGTCAAGTGACGTGATTATTAGACCTGTTGCTGATGCTAAGGACATAATATTTCAACAAAGAGATGGAACAGAGGTTGCTAGAATAGAAGATAACGGCACGTTTAACGTGGTTACAGACAAGTTTGCTATAAATGGCACAGCTGTAACGTCCACTGCTGCTGAGTTAAACATACTAGACACCGCAACTGTAACCGCTGGGGAACTAAACCTGTTAGACGGAGACACATCAGTCGGTAGCTCCATAACCGTAGCAGACTCAGATGGCATAATAGTCAACGATGCTGGTACAATGAAGACCATACCTGCTAGTGCTGTGAAGACATACGCAACTGCAGGGGCTACAAGCGGAACTGTTACAAGTGTAGCCACAGGCAGCGGCTTGACAGGTGGTACGATAACAAGTTCTGGTACGTTATCTCTAAAGAATAGTTTTTTAGCCGCTAGTGGTATTTACTCAAATGGCACTACTACAAGTTTTACAGCTTCTACATACCCTCATTTTATATCAGGGAGAAGTGCAGCAGGTGGAGGTAGTTTTACTTTTACCGTCACAGAGGCAGATGGTTCAACACATAGCTTAGACATGGCAGATGGAGACAGCGGTACTAACGACGCTTTTGCTACTATACTACCTGCAGGGGCAAGCATATCAGGTAGCACTTTTACATATCTAGCCGTGGCACTAATTCCAGGTTGACCATGACGAAAGCAGATATTACAACAATACTTACTCAGTTAGCTGTTTTACAGCAACAGATGCGGGCCATAGAATCAAGGGTCAGACGTTTAGAATACCTTGTTATATGGGCATTTGGTATATATACCACAGCAACCCTAGGAGTTATCTTCAGTGGAGTTATCTAAATGTTTGATCCCGTCACTATATCCGCTGCTGTAGCTACAGCCAGCACGGCATTTAATGGCATAAAGAGAGCCTTTCAGGCAGGGCGTGACCTTGAAAGCATGTCACAGGATCTATCGCGTTGGATGGGTGCTGTTAGTGACGTGGATGCAGCACATAAATCCGCTAAGAACCCAACTATGTTTCGTAAAGTGTTTAGCGGTGGTAGTATAGAACAAGAGGCAATCGAAGCGTTCACGGCAAAAAAGAGACTAGAAGAGCAACGATACGAGTTACAACAGTTTATTAAGTTTACCCACGGAACAGCGGCATGGGACGAACTGCTAAGAATGGAAGGGCAAATACGTAAGCGTAGGCAACAGGAGATATATGATAAAAAGATATTTAGAGAGAAAGTCATTGGTATCGTTGCGCTTGTTATCGTGCTTGCTGTTGGCTTGGGTCTTCTTGGTCTCTTTGTCTACTCCCTTATGGGACTCGACAGGGGCTGGTTCGAGTAACTGTGTACGTAAGCAGGGTGGTCAAGAGACGTTTGAATGGTTATGTGTAGAAGGAGATACGATATATCTAGCTAAATCAGAGAACATAAAGCAGTGTTTTACGTGTTTTCTTAAGAAATTTAGCGACTGGACATGGGAACAAGAGATACGCAAAGGGGTTAGAGAGGACCCGAAATACGTGACATGCAGACGATATAAAAGAAGAAAGGCAAGAAACGGGCAACAAGTTTGCCTATACAAAGGCGCAAATGATACATATACTCTGGTTGTAGAAGGTGAATGTCCCGTAGAGTTCCAATGTCGGTACGATCCAGGGGGGCAAGAGCCTAATATAGACAGCGTAGTAGATTCTTTGAACGATAGTTTTAAGAGGTAATAATGACACCAGAAAATCTAAACAAATGGCAGATAGTTCCCAGATTTATGATGCTTGTAATGACCATTGTATACATACGGTGCATAGAGTATGCGTTAGCGCAACCAGAACTTAGCACACAGATGGCATCTCTTATATCGGTTGTAACAGGAGCGATGACAGGGAGTTTTGCCGTATTCATAAACAAAGAATCAAAAGGAGGGGGTAATGATAAGTCAGATCCTTAGTTCTATAGTTGGATTAGGTACTAGCTTTCTAGACTCAAAAGCAGAGATTCAGAAGGCAAAGGCTATGAAAGAGCAGAAGATAGCAGAAGGCACAGCAAATTGGGAAACAATCGCGATGGATGCGTCTAAAAACTCGTGGAAAGACGAGCTGTGGACTGTTGTGTTCGTAGCCATACTTATTGCCAACTTTATACCTTTGTGGGGCATACAAGAGTATATGGCAAAAGGCTTTGAGAACCTTGAAAAATGTCCTGAGTGGGTAACATACGGCATGTATGCAAGTATTGCTGCTAGCTTTGGGCTACGATCATTTACTAAATTAAGGAGGAAATGATGGCGTTTAAATTATCACAGAGAAGTTTAGGACGGTTAGATGGAGTAAAAGCAGAAATGCACTCAGTTGTTACGCATGCCATCACAGTGAGCAACGTCGACTTCGGAGTGATCTGTGGTCTCCGTACTGAGGCAGAACAGGCTGACCTCGTAGCCCGTGGGGCATCGCAGACGATGAAGTCTAAACACCTTACAGGAGATGCCGTCGACTTAATGGCTTATATTTCTGGACGGGCGAGCTGGGAGTTGAACCTGTACGATGACATAGCCGACGCAATGAAAGAAGCAGCTGTGCGAGAAGGTGTTAAAATTAGGTGGGGCGCGGCATGGCACATAGATGACTTTCGTGACTGGGAAGGCACAGCAGAAGAAGCTATGAATGCCTATATAGACCTACGTCGTTCGCAAGGTCGTCGCCCGTTTATAGATGGACCACATTTTGAGCTGATGTAATGACCCTAAAGAAAGTAGTATTTAAACCTGGAGTTAATAGAGAAAACACCCGATATACCAACGAGGGTGGGTGGTTTGACTGTGATAAAATACGCTTTCGACAGGGTAGTCCTGAGAAGATAGGTGGGTGGACACGTATATCTGATAACACGTTTGACGGAAAAGCCCGATCTTTACGTGCATGGACAACACTTGGTAGCATACCTTTGGTGGGTGTTGGCACACACAAGAAGTTTTACATAGAGCAGGGAGGTAGATATTACGATATAACTCCTGTGCGTAAGACTACAACCAATACTGCTACTCTTGCAGCCTCAAACGGGTCTACAACCATCACGGTGACAGATAACGGGCATGGGGCAGAGGTAGGAGACTTTGTTACTTTTGCAGGGTTTGTTACGCTAGGCGATGCTATAACAGCAGCTGTGCTTAACACGGAGCATGAGATCACAGCTGTCACATCAGCAAATGTGTATACGTTTACAGCTACAGCCACAGCCACGGGCAGTGATTCAGGTAATGGTACATCTGGAGCAAGTGAAACCGTAGAATACCAAGAAAATATAGGTAAAGAGGGGCAGACAGCCTTAACAGGTTGGGGCGGAGGTGCATGGAACGAAGCAGGTACAACATGGAATAATAGTGGATCAACCTCGTTTGGTATTCGTTTATGGCATCAACAGAACTTTGGTGAAGATTTGGTGTTGGGGTTTGATGGGGGTAAACTATATACATGGGACGTTACCAACGGCATATCTACACGTGGTGTGCTTGTGTCTGGTTTGTCGGGTGCATCAGGAGTTCCCACCACACACAACAATGTAATCGTGTCTGATGTAAGTCGTTTTGTTTTCTGTTTGGGTGTTAACCCAGTAGGAAGTTCTGACATAGATCCTTTGCTTGTTCGGTGGTCTGACCAAGAAAGTTTGGTAGACTGGACACCTGCGGCTACAAATCAGGCAGGTAGCTTACGCCTATCGCAAGGCTCAAAGATTGTAACAGGCGCAAATTCAAGACAATCCGTGTTAATTTGGACAGACGCTGCGTTATACAGCTTGCAGTATGTCGGTGCGCCCATAGTATGGGGGGCTAACCTTGTTGGTGAGAACATATCTATAGCCTCTAAAAACGCTGTGGCGTATGCAAATGGTATAGCTTACTGGATGGGTACAGATAAGTTCTATAAGTATGATGGTAGAACAGAAACACTAAAGTGTGACCTACGTCGTTACGTGTTTAACGATTTTAACGAAAACCAATACGAGCAAGTGTTTGCAGGTACAAACGAGTCGTTCAACGAGATATGGTGGTTCTATTGTGCAACAGGGTCAGATGTGCCAAATAGGTATGTGATATACAATTATTCTGAAAACGTGTGGTATTTTGGCAACTTAACACGTACAGCGTGGGTAGATTCAGGGGCAAGAGACAACCCACTTGCGGCAACCACGTCAGGTAAATTAGTAGAGCATGAGCAGGGGCTAGATGATAACGAGACAGGTACACCTGCAGCGATAACTGCGTTTATAACGTCTGCAGATTTTGATCTTGATGATGGACACAGGTTGTTTTTAGTAAATAGAATCATGCCTGATGTGACTTTTGACGGTTCTACCATAGATAATCCGTCTGTCACATTGACATTAGACCCGCTAACGAACTCTGGGTCGGGTATCAAGTCTACCCCGTCAGAAGGTGGAAACAGTAGTGGCACAGTAACACGTTCTGCTACGTCGCCCGTAGAAGCGTTTACCAGTCAACTTGACGTGCGTGTTAGAGGACGACAGCTTAATTTAAAGATACAATCCAACGCTACAGGAGTGCAATGGCAGCTTGGCTCCCCTAGATTGGATATGCGACCTGATGGGAGACGCTAATGAGTGTAGATTTAACAGATTATGACGTGCTTTTTCGCGCTCCTGCGTTACCACTACCAAGGGCAGAGTACAGTCGAGAAGAAGCTATGAAGCTAAACGATGCGTTACGTCTGTATTTTAACCAAATAGACGAGCAGTTTAGAAAGAATACGTTGAAAGAACAATCAGATGCACAGGCGTGGTTTATTAGCTAATGGCAAATAACTATAAAAACTCTAAAGTAGACCTCACAAGCACCAGTATAACCACGTTGTATACATGCCCTGCAAGCACCACAGCTATCATGAAATCTATCTTGGTGTCAGAGGACTCAGGTAACGCTGACACTATAACACTAACCATAACAAGTGGGTCAGACGTATTTAGTATATATAAAGTAAAAGCTGTAGGTGCAAATGGCACAGTAGAGCTTCTGACAGCCCCTCTTGTTGTGCAAGCATCAGAGATACTAAAGGTAACAGCAGCAACAGCAAACAGACTACACGTGGTAGCAAGTTATTTGGAGATTACGTAATGAAGCTGGTGGATAGTAAAGAACAGAAACTAAGTTATAATCAAGTTTTACTCGGTGCTATAGAAAACATGAAGAGTTCAGGGCAAATACCAGAGAATGTTAGTAGAAAAGATGCAGCGGCAAAAATTCTTCAAGAGATAGTAAACAAAAATGTCCAAACTGTGCAGATAGGTAACAGCATATTTGTAGGCGTATATAGCAAAGAAAAAGATAATATGTATGTTAGAATATACAACATGGATGTAGGACGTAATGTTATTGACAATATGTATCAGTATGGAGCATACGTGCAGAAAAAGGGTATCACACACATGAGCGCACAGATTAGGAGTGAAAGACTAATACCTGCGTTACGTGTGCTACAGAAACGACTAGAAAAATTAGATACGAACCTAGAGTTTGTAGAGTTAGAAAACGCAGAAGGGTATGCAATGTTTTTGAAGTTTGGTAAAGAACCGTTGATGGAGGCTGCGTAGTGGTAAACGCTGTTCAAGAGGTTGCGGATGCTGTAGGAGATGTAATTAGACCTGTTGCGGACGTAGTTGGTGATGTTGTGAGACCAGTTGCTGATGCTGCGGCTGATGTGTTACGCCCTGTAGGAGAAGCTATATTAGAAAACCCTGACCTAAAAACAGCTGTAAATGTAGCAGCATTTGCAACAGGTAACTCATGGGCTATACCCGTAATTAATGGCGCAGATGCTGTAGATAAAGGAGCTGACCCTGGAAA